>Ga0172366_10004972_pt1 | contig 10497 bp, 7 predicted proteins | sample LakKivSesite69cm_FD_114533 | JGI IMG/M metagenome (GOLD analysis project Ga0172366, IMG submission 114533) | Sediment microbial communities from Lake Kivu, Rwanda - Sediment site 69cm | ecosystem: Environmental > Aquatic > Freshwater > Lake > Sediment | place: Rwanda: Western Province, Lake Kivu...
ACAGATAAACATAATGCCGACTGACTAATTGGCTGGCGCTCAGCCAGAGCAAAATCAAAAAATATCCCAAGAAGCGAAATACCCTCCAAGCGTCATTGCTTTTTTCCCCGGCAAAACATTTAATCAATCCTGCCAGAATTAAAATCAAGCCCGGTAAGCCAAGCATCCATTTAAGATGTTCAAAAAGCTCCAGATAGGTTTTGCTTTTCAAAAGATAGAGCGGATTGCTTCTGGTGCCACTGTGCATTAAAACCACAAACTCTTCTGACATCCGGGCTTGATAAAAAATCAATAAAACCAAAACCATTAGTTCAAAAATAAATAGCTCAAAAAGCCTTTTCCGCTCTTTCTGGCTCCTTAAAAAAATTAAGCCTAAACTCGGAATAACTAAATAACCAGGCCAGTCTGAAAAAAACATTAAAAGCGAAGCAAATAGCAAAAGCCCGAAAAAAAATCCCCTGGAATTGCTCCTCCACTTTTCAAAACTATATAGAAAAAAACTGATACTGAAAATGGTCAAAAATTCATAGTTAGTGCTCATTGCCAAACGGAAATTGATGGGAAGAAAAAGCGCTACCAGCCAGAAAATTAGTTTTTGATTTCCCCGGAGAAACCTGCTCCAAATCCAGATAGAGCCGACCAGCAGAAGTAAAGAAAATCCCCGAGTGACCCATTCTTTAACCCCAAATAGCTTATATAAAAGCGCATAGATAATATGCAATAAAGGTGGATGAGCGGTATGATAAAACTTTTCACCATCAACCTCTGCCAGCACCGACAAAAACCGATTTTCCCAAATCCCGGTTTGGAGATGGTGCATTGCGCTCATCTCCTGAAAACCAGCCTCAAACTCCAAAATCCAAGGCAGTCCAATTCTTTGCGCCTGAAGCAAAAGAAAAAGCAGAATAGCTAAACCAATAATTCCCTTTTCAAACCTCTTCATTTTCTCTCTTGAAAATACCCCCAGGTTCTTTCCAGCCCTGGTCCCAGCGAATATCCCGCCCGCCAGCCTAATTTTTTCAGCTTCCCGATATCTAAAACATTATACTTTATATCTATGGCTCTTATTTTTTGCCGCTTCTTTTTTAGCTTGCTCCCAGCTAATTTTTCGCAAAGCTCAATCAACTGATTTAAACTTGTGCCTTTTCCGGTGCCAAGATTGAGAACTTGATTCCAGCTGGCTTTTTCCAATAACCAGAGCAACCCGGAAATCAGGTCATCAATATAAATATAATCCCGAACCGTGTCGCCTTTGCCATAAACCGAAAACTCTTTTCCACTGAACAAGCATTGAAAAATTTTCCCAACCGCACCGTGACGGTTTAATAACTCCTGATAAGGTCCATAGGGATTGGAAGGACGAATGATAAGATAATTCAACCAGCCCAATTCTCCCGCCATCTTTACCAAATTTTCCATATTCAGCTTGGCAAGCGCATAAAAAGAATTGGGTCGGCAAACCGCCTGTTCAGAAATCGGCAGGCGTCTCTTTTGCTCCCCATAAATTGTGCCACCGGAGCTAAAATAAACCAAGCCCTTAATCGGATGAGTTCTTAATAACTCAAGCAATCCAACTAAAGGAATAACATTCTCCTCAAATTCCTGAGCTGGCGCATCTTGAGATTCACTGGGAATACTGCTATGCGCCAGATGAATGAGGGTGGTATTCGGGTTCAACAGCTTCCCTAATTTATCCCTCTCTTCTATCCTCCCTTTGCAGTAATCATCTGCGGAAAAAAAATTGGGCGCTATCGGGTCATAAATTATCACATAATACTCCCTCCGCTTATTCCTCTCCTCCAGATACCGAATCAGGCTCTGACCAATAAATCCAGAGCCTCCTAATAAAACCAACCTCTTCCTCAAATCCCCTCCTGATAAATTTTTTCCAACCAGCCCGCTTGCTCCTGAATACTGACCAAAAGCTCTGGCTTGGGTTTTAAAGGCTTTTTCCAGAGCTCCTCCTTAATCAGCCATTCTATTTTTTCTCTGAGCAGGTCTGGTTGTCCCATTTTGAAAAAAATTATCCCCTCCCCTTCTGTTTTGGCAAGAATTCCAGGCGCATCAGAAAGCAAAAGCCAAGCGCCAGTAATCAGCGCATATTTCGGCACTAACGGACAATTCTCCGCCCATAAACTCGGAACCACCAAAAGGTCTATCCCCTCTAAAACTGAATTCATTAAATGATAATCAAAAACGCCTAACCAGCGACAATGCTTTATCCGTTCTAAGCCCAAGGATTCAAAATATCTCTTTTCCTCTGAACTTGAAATGCTCCCATAAATTGAAAGCTCAAAACTATCCTGCTCCTTAATTTTAGAAAGCGCCTCCACCAAGATATGAAGACCTTTATGCGGAAGTAATTGACCAATAAAGCCTATCCGTAATCGGTTGGAGATGCTCTTCTTATGAGCCAAGAAAGGCTCAAAATTTATCCCGAAATCCATTATCTTAGAATTTTTAATTTTAAGTCGGTTGTTTCTAAATACCTTTGCGGTGTAAGGATGTGAAAAAAACACTGCCTTGGCATTATTTAAAATCTCGCTAACCGCCTGATTCCTTTTTTTAGCCAATTTTAGCTCATCTGGCAACTTTAAAAGGCTTATTTCTTGAGGCAGATATTCCCTTGCCCATTTATCCAAAATTTGATTTGAGAAAATCCAGTTCCGGCCAAAAAGACAATAAATACACCTAATCCCTCCCTTGGGTCCTGCGCAGGGCTTAAAATCTCTATCCAAAAGCTGTCCCCGGGCACAAATCTCAGAATAATCAGTGATGGTGATAAAAAGTGGAACCCGAGCAAGAACCGCCTGGGTCATCCCTAAAGATAGCCCGCCTAAAAAATAGGTAGAATGAACCAAATCCGGCTTAAAATCATTTATTATCTCAAGCCAGTTTTTATCCATCTCCGGGTCAAAAAAATATCCCTCAAAATTTTCAGGTGTTAAATGCTTGCAGATTTTTGCCACTGGCAATCCAGAGTATTGCTCCCAGACCACAAAAATTTTATCCGGCTTAGGAAGCTCCCGAATGGAAACCACCAAAACCTCATTTCCCCGCGCTTGCATTGCTTGGGCTAACTCAAAAGTCCAGACCTCGGTCCCACGAAAATGCTCTGGCAAAAACCGATGGGTAAGATAAATAATCCTCATCTCAAACCGACTAACCCCTTTGTTTTTATAGATTTCATCTTATTAAAGTATAAATCCGCTCTCCCAAATAGACAAAAGCCTGATTTTAATGCCCGGGCGCTAAATTTAGATATTTTCAAAATAATTTCAAAATTTGGAAAGAAGCCTCCGAAGCAGAGGGAATTTTTGGTTATTAAAAAATGGCCGGGGTCAGAATCGAACTGACCACACGCGGATTTTCAGTCCACTGCTCTACCTACTGAGCTACCCGGCCAATAGCTATTTTACATTATAAAAAAATAAGCTATTTTGTCAACCAAATTTATCTTGATTTTGGAAAAGTTCTTATCAACTGGATGAAGCAGGAGGCTGTTGTTCTGGTTTTGACTCCTGGCTTATTGCCTCTTCATCATCGCTGTAATAGGACTTATAGTAATAAGATGAATAGCCATAATATCCGTAATAATAATAGTAATACCGGTCTCTCTGGAAATCTATGCCATTAAGCACCACTCCGATAATATTGGGCTGCACCTGGGCGATTTGATGGATGCTGTGTTTTAACGCCTTTTTAGAGGTGTAAGCGGTTCGGCAGACCCAGAGAATCCCATCCACATTCGGCGCCAGCACGCTCACATCCGATAAAGGCCAGGCAGGCGGGCAATCAATAATGATTCGGTCATAATTTTGCTTCAGAATCTGGATTAAGCTGTTCATTTGCTGAGAGCCCAAAATCTCGCTGGGGGAGCGAGTATGAGACCCAACCGTTAATACCCAGAGATTGCTATGTTCGGTTGGCTGGACATAGCCGGGAAGGACTCGCTCGGAAAAATAAACTGATTTAGAAAACCGAGGATGATGTTGGATAAATTCCAGAATTTGTTTAGCGGAATTATCGTAATCTTGGAATTCCATTATCTCGGAGTCATCTAATTCAAAGGAAACATTTTCTGGAGTTACTTTTCTAATGGCACTCCCAAAACCTTCCTTCCATTCCTCAATATTGGAGCCAGTGGGCTTGCCATCTTTATAGGAGATATCCAAAGTGGTTGGAAAAGAGTTCCAGTTTATCCGAATCGTGCCAGTCCATTGTTTTAACCGAATTAAATGCTGAATATCACCTAAACTCAATTGCCCAAGCTGAATCTCCTCCCAAGCTGGGTTTAAAGCCTCCACGATTAAATCATAAAGCCCCTTTAGATTTTGTAAATCAAGCAACTGATGGATTCTGGGATGATGAAAATCCGCATCAATCAATAAAACCTTTTTTCCGCTCAGCGCCAGACTCAAGGCTAAACTGGAAGCAATAATGCTTTTTCCCTCTCGGGGAATACTGCTGGTCACCAAAAACGCAGCTGGCTTTTCCTGAGGAATTTTCACATCCAGATGCGCCCGAAGCGCGGTTATCCCTTCGGAAAATAAAGATTTCGGATGTTTTATCAGGATATTGGGCTTCATTTCTGGAACAATTGCGGTCTTGGATTTTTTGCTGGGGAAAAGCGGAATCGCGGAAAGAACCGGTGAATGGGTCAATCTTTTTACATCATCCGGGCTCTGGATGTTCTGGTTAATGAGCTCCCGAGCCCAAGCAAAAGCGACCGCTAACATCATCCCCAGAACCAAGCTGAGCAATAAATTCCTCATCTTTCTGGGCTTGACCGGATACTTGGGAGTAACCGCCTTCTCATGAACATAGACCACATTATTGACCATACTATTAGCATTAACATTCACTTCCTTAACCGCGGCTAACAAGGTCTCATATAAATCCCGAGCCGACTTGGCATCTCTTTCTATAACCACATATTCTATATCGTTCTGAGTGCTGATTACTGCTGACTTTTCTATCTCAGAGACCGAATCCTGTAAAAGCTTTTCCCGGGAACTTATCACCTTCAGGTCATAGTCTAACTTGGTCAAAGTTTTATTCAGCTCCCGCTCAAACTCTTGCTTGAGAATCTCTAATTTTCCTCTGGTCTTAACCACCTCTGGATGTTCCTCTTTATAAGTCAAAAGCATCTTCTCATACTCCATCTCCGAATTGACCAATTCCTGACTCAAACTCTGCAAAATCAAATTTTCACTGACCACTGGCGTATATTTCATATAATCCTGCCTCTCCATCAGACTCTTGAGCTGTTTAATTTTGGCTTCCAGCTCCCGCCTCTGTTCTTGCAGGTTAGTTAACTTAGTCATCATATCTGAGCGTCTTCCCGCAATGAATTGTTTATCTATATCGGTCTCAAAGATATTATGCTTCTGCCGATACTCATATAGCTTGGATTCCGCATCTTCCACTCGTTTGCGGGAATCATCAAGTTGCTGATTTAAATATGCTAACGAGTTCTGAAGCATCAGCAATTGCTCATTCTTGTTATATTCAACCACTATATCCGCAAGCTCGTTCACCACCTCCTTGGCTAAATTTGGCTCTGGATTCTCATACCGAATTTGAATAAGATTGGTGTTCTTGGGATTAATCACCGCTAAACCGGACCTTACCCTGCTGGCTAAAGAGCGCAAGACCTGCGCCTTTTCCTCAGACGGAAGCTTATCAAAATTTTTATCTCCTAATTCCTTCTTAAAATAGCCAAGACCAATCAACCGCTTAGCCAACTCTTCCAGCAAGGTCTGGGAACTCACCATCTGGACCTTGGTGTTAAAATCCAAAAAACTACTTATTCTATCAGGTAAATCCGCCTCTTTTCCCCGGATAATGGAAAAAGGAACATTCAGCCGAATCACTACACTGGAATCCGCTCGGTAAATCGGAGTCGCTTTAAAATTATAAAGCAGTCCCGCATATATTGCGCACGCGACAATCAAAAGACAAAACCAACGATATTTAATAACCGGGGCTATCCATTCTAAAAATATTGACTCCTCTATAGAGGTCCCGGGTTCCAAGGTTAACCCCGGTTCCAATTGACCCATTTTATCTTCTAACATTTTTATCCGCCTTTAATCCTTAAACTATTAGATGACAGATTTTAAAAACCCCTTGGGTCCTACCCCCTCTCTTTAGTATCCACAAAAAATAAAAAAATGCAAGTAAAATCAAAAAATCCTCAAATCCCAATAAATTATATAATTGCCTATAATTCCTATGCTTAGCGCCGAACAGGAGGCCTGACCGGGGAAGACAGATTTTGAGGAAAAATTCACCAAAGCCCTATTCTGGCTCCAAATCCAGCTTGGCTATCTAAGCGGTCTTTTCAAAAGCTGAATCTCGTCTATCCAAGCAGTGCCTTTGCCATCAATCACCAGATTAAGCCTCACCCGGTCCGGGTTCTCTCCTTTTTTCAAAAAGAACGGCGTCTCTAACAAAGTCCAATCCGTGGTGCCTGCCAAAGGATTATTAAGACCCCGGGAGAAAAAATCTCCTTTTTCCGGAAAATGACACCACATCTCAAGATAAACCTGACCTTCTATATTCTCGGTTCTAACCCGAGCCTGATAAACTAAAATCGCATTCTCAACATCTATATCACCCGCTTCAAACAAAGGCACCACCTTAGGCTCCAAAACATTAATTTTGAGAGAGCCTTTGCCATCTCTTGAAATTTGCTTATCAATCTCCACGCCAGACTGCGAGATAAGCCCCTCAAGGTTATCAAGCGGAAAAGCTTTTATCTGCTCGGTTGATACGGATGATTTAGAGCAACAAACCAAAGTCAAAACCATTGCCCAAATAACCTCAAAAGCAAAATTTTTTAGGCTCATATCCCTCCCCCCTTGTTATAGCCAATTTTAATCCGCGTCTTCCTCGGTTCCCTGTTTTATATTAAACCATATCTTGCTCAACCGGTCAAGCGCCTTTGGGCAAGTCTCTCCGCAAGAGAGCAGGCAGGCATCAGAAAAAATTTGGAGATTGAACTGGACAATATCAAGGTATTAAAGAGATAAATAGTATTTTCCTGAATCCTCTATCACCTCTCCCCTTTTCATCATCCTCTGGAGATGCTTGGTCATCATTGCCCATTCGCCAAAGTCATAAAAGCTTTTAGGCTCCCGAGGCTTTTTATAGATGATTCTCGCGTCTATTATCTCCTGAATGGTTCTTGGCTCTTTGAGTAAAGCCCGGAGCTTTGTCTCTCTATCCTCTATCACCTGAAGATATTGCTCTGATTCTTTTTTAATACTATCTTGATAAATCGCTTGCTCGTGGCTGGCGACAAAGGTTTTGGCGGGAAACTCTGAGATGCGCTTAATAGATTGAATAAAAGCATCAATATCTGAGCCTCGGTCCCCATACCAGGGACCGAATTTGCTCAGGTCTATATCTGAAAGATAAATCAAATCTGGCTCAGGAAAATAAAAGCAGGAATGACCCGGGGTATGACCCGGGGTATGAATAACCTGAATCTCGGTTTTGCCCAGAAAAATTTGGCCCCCTTCTTTAAGAAGACAAGAGACCCTCCGAGGCTGATAATGAAAATGGTCTAATAAAATTTTCCGCCATTGCTTCCTCCCTTCACCAGTCTGTTGATATTCATCCAAAAGCCTTTCCAGAGATTCCAGAGCCGGCGCGTCCAGCTCCGGCGCCCAGATTTGGGCAGAGGGAAAAAGGTGGCTGAACCAGAAATGGTCCTCATGGTAATGGCTTAAAATAATCACATCCACCTTTTTGGAGTTGGCAAGCTCTTTTAAAAAATCTGGGTCCGAGGCTGGGTCAATTAAAGCGATGAGTCCATCTTCAATCAAAAGCGAATGGCAATATGGATATTTTCCGTTATTTTTTCCCGGCAGGAGTTTAATTTTTTCACTAAGCTCTAAAGCCATCTTTTCTATTTTAATTTGAAATCCAGAAATAAAAAAGGTTGAGAGATTTTTATAAAATGATAAAATAAAATTAGTGATTAGCGCAATTATTGTCGCAGGCGGAAAAGGAGAAAGATTAGGAGCAAATCTTCCCAAACAATTTCTTAATCTATCTGGAAAGCCAATTTTACGCTGGGCAGTTGAAAAAATCTCAGTTTGTCCCAAAATAACAGAAATAGCAGTGGTGGTGCCTGAACAATATATTAATCTGGCTCGGCAAATTTTTCCTGAACCAGAAATTAAGCTGGTCTCAGGTGGAAATGAGAGGCAGGATTCAGTGTTCGCTGGTCTTTTCGCCTGCTCACAATCAGCGCAATGGATTTTAATTCATGATGGAGTGAGACCTTTTCCCAGTAAAAATTTGATTGAGCGGGTGATTGAGAGCGCGGAAAAATATGGAGCCGCGGTTCCGGGCTTAGCGATGAAAGAGACCATCAAGGAAGTAGAGCCGAAAAGCTCAAAAGCGCTTAGCACCGTGGACCGAGCTCGGCTATATTCTATTCAGACCCCTCAGGTGTTTAGCCGAGATATGATTATTCCCGCTTATCAACGCGCATTTAATCTTGGTTTTTATGCGACTGATGATGCGGGAATAGTGGAATGGAACGGAGGAGAGGTGGTGGTGGTGAGCGGAGAAGAGACCAATTTAAAAATCACCACCAGCTTGGACTTTAAGCTGGCGGAACTTATCGCGGAGGAGATAAAATGACCAATTACCGAGTAGGAATGGGGATTGATTATCATCGGTTTGAAGAGGGACGGAAATTGATTTTAGGTGGAGTGGTTTTTGAGTATCCCTTAGGATTAGTGGGACATTCAGACGCGGATGTGGTTGCGCACTGCGCCTCGGATGCGCTATTGGGCGCGTGCAGACTTGGGGATATTGGCAAACATTTTCCGGATTCAGACCCAGCCTTTAAGGATGTCAACAGCCTGGAATTGCTAAAAAGATGCGCGGAGATGGTCCGAAAAAAAGGCTTTGAGATAGTTAATCTTGATATAATGGTGGTTTTAGAGGAACCGAAAATTTCTCCCAAGTTCCGGGAGATGGAGAAGAATCTCTCAGAGGCGATGGGGATTCAGGTGGATGATGTTAGCGTGAAGGCGACCAAGCCTGAGACTATGGGCTCGCTTGGGAAAAAGGAAGGGGTAGCCGCGCATGCGGTTTGTCTGGTCAAGAAAGTTTATGTGGCTCACGAAAATTCTTCAGAAAAGGAATAAGCAGATAAGATATTTTCTGAAAATTTGAGCAAAAGGCGTTATTTTAAATCCAGAAGGGGAAATAAAGATGGCGATTCGGGTGTTCAATACACTTAGCCAGAAAAAAGAGCAATTTAAAGAGGTTCATCCCGGAAAGGTCTATATGTATGTTTGCGGTCCCACGGTTTATGACCATAGCCATATTGGCCACGGCAGAGCCGCGGTGGTGTTTGACATTATTTATCGGTATTTAAAATTTCGCGGATATGAGGTGGTTTATGTTCGGAATTATACAGATGTGGATGATAAAATCATTAACCGAGCCAATCAAGAGGGAATCCCGCCAGAAGAGCTTGCGGGAAAATATATTCAAAGCTATGACCAGGATATGTCCGCATTGGGCATTGAAAAGCCTGAATTCACCCCGAAGGTGAGTGAGCATATTCCTGACATAATTGAGACCATTAAAAAAATTATTGAGCAGGGTTATGCTTATGTCTCTGCCGGGGATGTGTTTTTCTCGGTGCGGAAATTTCCCAATTATGGACAACTTTCCAAGCGAAGTCTGGATGAGATGCTCGCAGGCGCTCGGGTGGAGGTGAATCAGGCAAAACAGGACCCTCTGGATTTTGCGCTCTGGAAATCTGCCAAGCCCGGAGAGCCTAAGTGGCAAAGCCCCTGGGGAGAGGGAAGACCGGGCTGGCATATAGAATGCTCGCTGATGAGTTATAAATATCTGGGCGCGCCTTTTGATATTCATGGTGGAGGCAAGGACCTGATTTTTCCTCATCACGAGAACGAGATTGCCCAGAGTGAGACCGCTTTTGGCAAAAAGATGGTCAATTACTGGCTTCATAACGGGTTTGTCCAAATCAATCAGGAAAAGATGAGCAAATCCTTGGGAAACATACTTTTGATAAAAGACCTGCTCAAGCGCTATCCTTCAGAGGTGGTTCGGTATTTTTATGCGTCTGCCCATTGGAGGAGCCCGATAGATTTTTCTGAGGAGCATCTGCGGGAGGCAGAGGAGGTGATGGAGCGATTTTATTTGAGCTTTTACCAGATAGAAAAGCTGGCAAAAAACCGAAAAGAAGAGCTGATAAAGGAGGGAGAGCTTTGGCAGGAGCTTAACCGGTTAGAGAGCAATTTTATAAACGCAATGGATGATGATTTCAATACCGCAATGGTGCTCGGGATTTTCAATGATTTTTTAAGGCTCTTAAATCAACATCTGGATAATCCGGGTTTTATCAAAAAGTCCGGCGTAGCGGGATTATTGCAAAAATGTTATCAAGAGCTTGCTCGCCTGGGAAAAGTAATCGGTATTTTTCAGGAGCCACCAGAG
>Ga0172366_10004973_pt1 | contig 10496 bp, 15 predicted proteins | sample LakKivSesite69cm_FD_114533 | JGI IMG/M metagenome (GOLD analysis project Ga0172366, IMG submission 114533) | Sediment microbial communities from Lake Kivu, Rwanda - Sediment site 69cm | ecosystem: Environmental > Aquatic > Freshwater > Lake > Sediment | place: Rwanda: Western Province, Lake...
CAATCCAATATATATCCAGAATCCATCACCATCTTTGTCCTCTACCGATATTATTCCTAATCCTAATGTCATTCTTACTCCTCCTTCTTGTCGCTACTGGCCTTGGCGGTATGCTCCCAAGCATCTTCTAACTGTTTCTTTAATTCATCTATGTCTTCGTCTTTATCCTTTACTTGCTGTCGCAGGGCTTGGAGTTCTGCCAGGGTTGGAACTTTCTGAACTAAACTAAGTTTAGTGATATCTTCCCTAATAAGATATTCATCCCAACCATCTATAAGTTTATATTCTTTAACGCCATCATACCGATAACGTACATGCCACATTTCACCTCCATCATCATACCAATACCCAGGTTCGGGCGTGGGCTGCTGCTCCCGTGCCATTTCCTTCTCGCACTGGTCAGAGCAGTATCGGCTATTAGGTAGTGCCATCTCATCACCACAATTCAGACACCATCGCTCCTGTGCCACTGTCGGCTGCTCCTTCTCCTTTACCTTCTTTGTCATTTCAATCACCATCCATATGATACTCTAATTTGTGTAATATTTTTTTATTTTCAGCATATAACTCACGTAATTTAGATATTTGTTGTGTGGTCCATTTCCCATGTTTTCCTGTGACTATAATTTCACCATCTAAATATCTACCACATATTATCCAACCTTTTTCGTAGACCATCTTATCTGGAAATTCTCTTGTTTCAAATTTACTTATGGCAGATAGTAAAAGTTTGTATGATGGCGCGTATAGTTCTATGTATTTATCTAATAGGAATTTATTATGAGTTCCGTATGGCATTGAAAAGAACGTTCCATCAGGAGACAAACATCCTTCTGGTGGTTCTTCTTTTGTCATTTCATCTCCTCCTCTTTCCGTTGGCCGGTATGCTGCCGCACAGGATTGGGTAGACCACCCTGCTCGGGCATTACAAAGTGAAACTTCCAGACTGGCCCCATTCCTATGTCTTTCATTCCCTGCTCTGATGGTTTGCGGTTCAAGGCTCCAACCGATGTCTCATACCACGAAACTTCTTTTACTTCCTTTATTAAACGGTCTTTGCCACATACCAGAACCGCCTTGACAGAGCCACCACGCCTCAAGACCTCGTGCGCTCTCGAAGCCCGAACATCCCAAAAAGGTTTGGCGGCCCTTATCTCATTATCTTTCAAACCATTTTTGATAAGGTCGAAGTATATGCGCCGTATCCGGAACGAGAGTCTATATACCTCAGTCTCACCAATCCCATGCGGCAGCATACCCTTGGCCTTCTCGTCCATCTATTCATCCTCCCATTTTAGGAATTTAAAGAGTTCCTTTACACAGTCCTCGCATAAAGATATTTCTATTTTAGCCACTGTGAACCGCTGCCAGTTCTCATCGTCTGCCGCTATTTTTTTTGTGCATCTATCACATCTCATCTATTCATCCTCCTTCATTACCTCTAATACCTTCTCTATTGCGAGATTGTAAGCGTTCTCTGATCTTGTTCCCTGCTCATATGGATTGAGCCGCCGAGCCTTCTCTATGCGTTCTATGATGCCCTGTGATATGGCCCTTGAGGTGTCTGCTATTATTTTGTCATCAGCCTTGGCGGTATGCTCCCAAGCATCTTCTAACTGTTTCTTTAATTCATCTATGTCTTCGTCTTTATCCTTTACTTGCTGTCGCAGGGCTTGGAGTTCTTTTACCGTTATCGCCTCTCTTTTTATATCGCTTGGTGCGTAGAATATCTCGTTACCACCTTCGCATTTAATAGCCATCTCTAAACATGAATGATAACAATAACATTTACCTTCCCTAAACCATGTGCAATCGTCGGGACATTTGAGTTGCCCAGGTCCGGGCGTGGGCTGCTTCTTGCATTCCTTCTGTGATGTACAAACCATACAGTTTACATCATCTTTGCCAGTTTGATAGCAGTCTGGTCTTATAATCTGCCAAGTCTGTTCATTGCCACAATCAGAGCATTTTAATCTATCTTTGAACAAATTAAGATTAACACCATCACAGACCAGGCATTTTATCGGCTGCTGCCCCTTACCCCCGGTCATTTTAAACCCCCTTCACCTTCTCGATCACTATCCTATCAGGAATCAATTTCAATCTAAGGTTACTATCACTAAGTTCATCCATAATATACCTCGCAACCTCCCATCGCGTGAGTTCCTTAGATTCCTCACCCGTCTTCCATCCCATCTGATCGTAACTAACGCTCTCCTCCCGACTGGGATTGCCCTTTGCGTCAGTTTCCCGAAGCTTGACCTTAATTATGAACTTCTGCTCATTGCCTTCGGGCTTATCCGCCTTCGGTGCATCGGTCAATGCTCCTGACTGCGCCAAGCATCCACCACAGGTAAACGGATTCTCCTTTCTCGTGGTCATAAACTGCCCACCGCACACTGAGCAAACCTTCGGGTATCTCTTATCTCCGTCCTGTTCATTTTCCGTCAAATTCATCGCCTCCTGAAATTATATACTGCTATGCCGACATATTATTTGATGATCTCTATGCCTGCAATATTTTCCTTTGAAATATAACTCCATTCTGACCCTGCTGCCGATGAAACTGAATACTGCTCTGCCCGATTCTTTGTGCCCTGCCAAACCGCCCACAAAGCATCTTCAAAATCTTCACATCCCGTATATCCGGTAGGGCGACCTATGGATTGAATAATACCAAACCTAATATACCTAAATCCATCTCCGCCCACACGAGCATCTACCCTGACCATATCCCCCACTGCCACAACTACGTCGCCTATCTTGACGTGGGGCTGTATAGATTCAACCATAGCCATCTTAAACCTTCGGTAATTCAGTCTTCTTCTGATCGCCGCCGTTCTCTTCATCGATCATCGCCTTTCGAATAGCAAATGCATCTCTAAGCGCATGTGACATATTGCCATATCTGCCCGTCTTTATCTGATCCTGAATCCATTGGTACATCTCATCGTCGATAGACCCAGTTATTCTCCGAGAATTTTTACCCTCGGATTGCGATATTTCCCCTGCCTGAATCAATTCAAATAGAAATGCAAATCTTCTGCTCTTCAATACTCCAGCAGCAGTCTCCTTGGCCCCTCCAGCATTTTCTATAATGCAAAGATAATGCTTACCGCATCTCTGAAAATCATCTACCTGGCTCGCCGTAAATATACCGCGTTTAACTTCTATGAACCCTTCTGGAGTTGAAAAATCAGAACCTTTCGACATTCTCTGAATATCAGGAAAGAATGTCTTCAAGAATTCCAATGCCCCTTCTTCACCATCATTCAGCGATACCTTTATTCCCATATTTTAATTACACCATCCTAACTTTTGAAAGGCAGACTTCTTCAAAGGATCTGTATATTGTCCATATGTGGCCAGAACCTTACGTGAGCAGTTAAGTGTTTGCAATATCAATGTCTCCTGAAACCCCTCATTGAGCATGGATACTGCCAGAGTATGTCGAAATGTCATAGGAGATATCCCAGGAACACCAGCTCTCTCACCGATCCCCTTTATTATTGTGTGGAAGAACTGCCTGGATATACGCCTATTGCGCTTCTTCATATCATCGATGAAAGCAGCAATATCAAAATTTATATTTTTATGAATTGGAATGGATGTTCGCGCCATCTTCCCCTGCTTCTTTGTCCTATTCCAAACTATCATATCATCCTCAAGATGCAAATTATATCGATCTGCCTCGGCCAATATTGAAACATGCATCCCTGTATAACGCAGGAAAAGAACGATTGCTTCGGTTTCCCCGACCACCCGCGCATCAAGACCTCCTCTGCAGGGATATCGCTTTCCGGCGCCCTCTGCGTCTTTCCTAATAGCCGCCTGCAAGATTTTATCGAACTCCGCGTCGGTCAATGGTTTCTTTTCTTGGGACATTTTCCACCTTACGAAATTTCCCTTTTGTAATTCCAGGAATGCATTGAAAGTATTTAAACTTTACTATAAATCACTTTTCTGCTATTTTTGTTGTGTTAATAATGTTGCTTAACTTTTGAATTTAATTTACTATTTAACTAATGTTATAGTTAATTAGTTAACTATATAGGATGTGGGCCTCGAGCACTACCAAACAAACCTTGAAACTTGATATCGGCATAGCAGTGTAAAATTTATTCGATGAAAAAATATATATCTTACAAGGTGCATACCGATTATACCGGTTGTCTGCCAAAGTCAATCCGGTTGTGTGCTGTGCCTTGGCGGGGATCCTCCTGAAAAGGACATGACCTGCTGGCCCGTCCCTTTGCGGCGCGGGACGCAAATAAATGCCGAAGTGGATCATCCGCTGCAATAGCGGCAGAGGATGCTTCCCGTGCAGGATGAACCCGGAATCCCTGATCAAGATGTCCGGGAACGGCGGCCGCGGCCGCATAAGACCTGCAATGGGAGGTTGAAATACCTCCCACCGTCCGGACGACGTAAAACTAAGACCGGGGATCCCATCCCCCCTACTCTACGAGAAACGAGGGAGCCGCATAGTTCCCGGACCTCGTGGAGACCAAATCCCCCGCTGGAGACGCGGATCGACGAGCGACGGGCCGTCGATGGACCGGACGAAGAGTCGGTCTGGGGTGCCCGTCACATTCTTTAACTCAAAAAGCAAAATTTTATGTATCCGTTAATACATATCGATTATTACTTGTTGAAGGTGTTTTTATGATCAGAACCGATTGGAGAGCCATCCGCGGAATTAAGAAACCCACTTGTGCAGAATTACACGAAGACATCAAAAAAGAAATTGCCATGATAGATTGCGTTCTGACGGAATCAGAAACCAACCCAACGCTCTTATCTTCAGATTGGCTTGACAGGGCTTGGGCTGCGGGTGTAGAAGATCTAATATATGATCTAATGTCCTCCGACTGCCCTCTTACCCCCGAAGAACGAACAAAAGCTGAAATCGCGTCCAGAGAATTACAAAAAATAGATCGCAGCTTGATTCAAACAAACCGCCTCAAGACCACCAAAACCCTTGATAAACTTAGGGAAATAAAGGCAATAGCAAAAGATGCCATATGACCGATACACTTTACTATCGTGGCGACACCAGGTATGGCCTGAAAGTAATACAACCGCGAGGACTATACGATGATGGTGGTAGCGATAGACCGAAAGGATGTAAAGCAGAGATTGCATTTGCAGATAGCATTGGTGGCGCGGTGTATGGCGCAGCTCAGAATATCACCCAGCCGGATTATTCAACTGTAGTAAAGCAAAAAGACTTCGGGGATAAAACCCCAGCTTTCACAGTTCATGTCTATGAACCCGTGATCAGAGACAAACCGGACTACACTCCAGGACCCTCAAGTGTAAACGCAATGTGCGGTGATACTACTGACTTTATGTTTACTGGCGAGGTTCGATTCTGCGATAAGAAAATACCTGTCAAAAAGGTATGTTCTTGTGAAATAACAAAGCACGATCTGGCCATACTTCAGTCATATTTATATAAAAACTATGAAAAGGAACACGCGGACTTCAACAAAGCACTATCCCCCCGCTGTAAAAAGGCATTTGAAAAAAATGATTTTGGCGATATGACCTGCTGGGATGAATTTGAAAAAATAAAGAAAGCCTTCATTCTTGGTGATGAAGACATCATCAAAAAAGTAATACTCCCCGAAGCCCGCCAAAGGGAGGAATCTGATTACATGATGGATTGCGGTAATATTGGCTTTGATGATAGTGTCATACTCGCCTTAATAAATAAATTCGAACATCAATGTGAAAAGCAAAGGTGATGATAACGCCGAGCCAAGAAATTCACGAGAAAATAGACCTGCTCCTGTTCGGCAAGTCCTATCCTGAGATCCACAGGGCAAAGGACGCACCGATAGAGATGTTAGGCCCCTTCCACCGCGTTCTCTACCATGATCCACTATCATCGCTCCTGAGCCCCAATCCTTCTGTTGCAGTAGCGCACGACCTCGTAGACCATCTTACGCTGCCCTTGGTCCCGATTGCCTACATCATAGACCGCAAACTAGTAATCTGATCTATGGGGTATAAGGTCCTATTGTATAGGGTGTTTCCGACGGCGAGTATTTCGTTCTTTTCAATGACGACTGGGACATAACGGCGGACGGGTGGTTGGATGATATGCTAGCCTCCGCCCGATTTTACGAGGCGGACTTGGTGTCCGCCACATTCCATACGCCAAAGAACGGAAAAACCCTCAACCACCGCGGATACTTCATATCAGGAAACGGCATGGTCGGCCCAATCATGGACGACCAAAAACCCACCAACGACTTCATTGAGAACACCACATCAGGCGAACAAAAGAAAACAATCGAGTACGCCCACCCAGTCCTAATCAAAATCTCTGCATTCAAAGAATTAGGTGGCTATGACGAGCGTTTCAAGGGCTCGCAATATGCGGATATGGATTTCGTCTATCGTGCAAAGAAAGCGGGCTATCGAACCTATATGCAAGGCTCGGTTTTCATATACCATCATTTCAAGGAGAATGGCTCTACCAATGCGGTGAAGATGAAGCACCGTGCCGACAATGAAAAGCTGTTCCGCCAGAAGCACGGGTTCGGAAGGCGGGCAATGAGAAAGTAATAGCTACTCGTACTGACCAATTATGTACGGTGGGATGTCCTTCTGGACATATCTTCCATCGTTATCGTCTTTACATTCTTTCTTATGTTCATTGATTGCTTCTAATGTACCAGCCCGGGCTTCTGCCCTGACTACCTGAGCAAATCCACCCATTGTTTCTTGAAAATCTCTTTTTGTAATGGGTGTAAATGAGTCGTCATTATATCCTTCGGTCCTGACTTTATTTCTTGCCCCCAAATCACAGCCTCCCTAATGTATATTTTGGAATGTCTTTCATTAGTAATTGGAATGGCATTGCCAGTATAAGCATGCCTTGACCCTCAGTAGCATTTATTAAACTTTTTCTATATGTATTCAGAGGATAATATGCCTTACCTAACTGTCCAGAAGATGCTTCGGTTTTCCACTCACGATTATACCAATTGTAGGAATAATGAACCATCGGCCCAAATCTGTAGTATGATAAGGTTGTGGTCCACAAAAATACTGTATTCCAATCGTCATCAACACCAAGTAATGCTGCTTCATCATGCATTTGTAAATATATTAGTTCAAAGTTGGAATATTCTAATCCTTCTACTGCTAATGTTATTTGCCGAACATTATAAATATAAAATATTGGTTTTTCTTGTCCGGTCTTATAGGTTATTTTTGAAATTCCAAGTTGATATTCATCCCGCGCATTATTGGCACCTTTCATGTAATTTGCCACTTCAACCCTATGAGACTCGCTATAATGAGTTGGAATCCCATCAACAAAATCCGTTGTGAATAAAAAGAATTTCAACAATTCATCATTACTATCTTTCATAGTTATTCCTACAAATTTTTGATGAGTCGTTATGGATTCATCCACATCACCATCAAATATCACCATAGACGGAGACCCACCAGAAACAAAATCTATCATATCCCCATACTGATTTACTGCTTGAAATGGAATATTATCCCAATATCCAGGAACTGTAGATATACCAGTTCTGTTCATTCTGGCGTAATAAATCAATCCAGACGGTTGACATACGTATGAACAATGACAATATTCATTACAACATTCTACCGTTTGGGATTCTGCTTCCATTTCTATTTCACCAATGACTTCTATGGAAACTATGAGTTCCTGATAATGTGACCCCAGTCCGACATTATATCTCACACCAGCACCGACAGACGAATCGTAGAAATTAGACCTCACTTTCGGCGTTGCAGGGTCTATCGCTTGTATCCATGTCACTACAATTCCAGGACCGTATTGAAGATATGGCTGGGCCGATGCAGATACACAATAACATTCACCACCCTCTTCACCGGCATCATTCCGATTAACCCTTTCTGCTGTTATGACTATCTCATCCGGAGTCTCTATGGCGGTTATTAAATCTGTTATTAAGAAATAGGCATCATATACATTACCATCATCCGAAACATATACCACATGTCCCATTTCTGCCCCGTTTACTCCTTGTTCAATTACAAAACAAAAATCATCGATAGCAGTTCCTCCATCGTCGAGAAATATAGGTATCCTTCGGGTATCGTACTTCTCATGTCCATTTACATATTGATTCGTTAAGTTCTGGACAAAGAAAAATAATTCACCACCATCAATCGGACCTTCAAAGTGGAGATATATGGCATATCCCAATTTCGATATTCCCATACATCGCTGTGATGGAGCCCCAGTTGAAGACGACCCGGTATATCCAATACCAAGACCTAAACCAAACTCGTGATAATCGAATGGTTTTTCTTCGTCTCCACCACCAAGTATATCTTGTTCAGTTACACCTGCGTGAACATGGTCGTCTCGGGCGTAAAGACTGTCGTGCGTTCCGGGTTGGTTCGTTATCCCGACTGCCTGTATGTCGTCGCCAGGGCTTCCACTACCTCCGCCTCCGCCGCCCGCAATGAGAACCGAAGGGTATGCCTCTGCATCAACAGCATACATTCTGAATTCCGAGGTCGTATTGTCATAGACCAGGTTGAATCTCTTTCTATCCTCTACCGGAAATTGAACTATCTGTATGGTCGTGCGGCTTCCTATGAATTTTGGCTCTCTAAACGGCATATTATCACCTCATCCTTGACAACATAATTTTTGGGCCACGTCACAGTATATAGAACGGCTTCTGGTTGATGATCATTACATCAGCAGGCACTACTTCCGCATTTATATTAAGACCCATACGTAGGTGACGATACACATTGTATGGGAACCAGGGCTCCCCAGGAACAATATTCCACCCGCCCTGCATATACATGTTGCTGAAATGAACCGTTGGGTGGAAACGTATGTTGCCCGCGGGCGGACTCTGCCCGGTTCCTACCAGGTCGCCAATTGAGCATTCAATCGGCACATGATAGAATGGATTGAGTTCCTGACCGAGCGTATTATAAGACCTGTGCAGTAATGCAAAGTCCTTTACATAGGTAGCCTCAACAGGAGTGTTCATCACCTTATAAATCAGAACCTCTGGAATGACCGAACCTGGAATGGCGCTGCTGTATGTCACCGCAGTTATACCCATCTGGAACCCATCATCATCATCCTGGCTCGGCTTCGAATAATCATATACATCCGACTGATCCGCCAGAATCAGTGTAGGAGCAGGAAGCACGGCTATGTCTGCAGAGAAGGTATAGACCATTATTGCATCGCCGTCCGCATCATCGATTCCTCTCGTGGCCATTATTATAACATCCTGCGCAACGGCCGGGCTATTATCAGTTATAACAACCATTGTAGTATATAAACCTCCGTCGTCCTCCAGTGGCCTGCCGCTAAAACTGTCTATCGATCCATTGACTATCAGCATAACATTATCCCAGGCTCCGGCAGTTGTCTCTACCCCCGTTGACTTCAAGCTTGAATACAGCGGATACCCCGAGCCGTCATCTATGTATAAGTATACACAATGACATCCGTTTGCCGTGCATTCAATTGATGGGTTTTTAACATCTGCTGCAGCAGGATCACTCACGACACAAACAGTATATGGCGTTAACGTCGTATTGTATCTGCTGTAAGCCGCTTGGGTGGGATCATAGATGTTTGAACGAACAGCTGGAACCCCGAGAACATCGTCTGATTGCACCCATACTACCACAATTCCCGGACCTGCAGACAGTCCTGCCTGATAAGATGCCGCCACCATCGAACAGGGATACTCCGCATCGACTGCCTGGTTCACCAGTTCGGCGCCCAATTCCATTGGCGTTATGTCCGCAGATCTCGGAGGACCTATGGTTGATGTCCGAACATAGGCATCATACACATTCGTCGCTGGAGGATCTCCGGCATCCTCGGAAATAAACAGTATGTGCAGCATCTCTGCCCCGGCCAATCCAGAATCCACACACAGGCAGAAGTCATTGTTCAGCGGTTTCAGGATCTGCCCCAAGTCCTCATTGTGAGCCAGCGTCAATTGATATATGGCAGTATCCCACCCACCAGTGACAGTATTGGCGCTATAGACCGTAAGATACAAATGCTGAACATCACCAAAATCTTCAGAATGCGCCCCGTCACTCCAAATAACATAAATACGCCCGTCTATACCTTTGGTTATGCAACGCTGGGACGGCGATCCATTGTTCGGGAATATATCCCGATTATTATCTTTCACCGGGAAATTATGAAGGTCATGATAATTCCAGGGCTTCTCTGACTCCCCAGACAACGCAGCCGTTGCCTGAATCTGACCGGGCGCCGGTCTTGCCCATGAAATTCCTGGTCCATCTATTATGTCAATTGGACCGAGCGTTGGAAATCCGGATGTATTAATATCGGTTGACTGAGGTGTTCCAGGACCAGCTATAAGAACAGACGGATATGCCTCCGCGTCCACCGCATACATTCTGAATTCGGAAGTAGTATTGTCATAGACCAGGTTGAATCTCTTTCTATCCTCGACCGGAAA
>Ga0172366_10004974_pt1 | contig 10495 bp, 7 predicted proteins | sample LakKivSesite69cm_FD_114533 | JGI IMG/M metagenome (GOLD analysis project Ga0172366, IMG submission 114533) | Sediment microbial communities from Lake Kivu, Rwanda - Sediment site 69cm | ecosystem: Environmental > Aquatic > Freshwater > Lake > Sediment | place: Rwanda: Western Province, Lake Kivu...
CTGTCGAGCGGCATATTTACGACGAATTTGTTGAAAGCGGAAAAATTTCTTTCCCATGAAGGCTCGGATTGCGGCATCGCCAATGTCAACATCGGTACTTCCGGGGCGGAAATCGGCGGAGCGTTCGGCGGCGAAAAGGAAACCGGCGGCGGCAGGGAGTCAGGCTCCGACGTCTGGAAAACTTATATGCGGAGACAAACGAGCACCATCAACTGGTCGAAGGATCTGCCCCTGGCCCAGGGCATCAAATTCGGAGACTGATGATTTCGCTCTCACGGGCGATGGCCTGGTTGTGAAAACTTAGAGAATTGTGATAAACGGGGCCCGGAGGTCAGGTCATGTCGTCAGATTTCATCGATGACGGTGCGTGCTTCGTTTGCGGCAAGAAAAACCCGTCCGGATTGAAGCTTGAATTCGCTCTTGACCCGGTCTCGGGCACCGCCGAAACCGAATTGAGATTTCCGCGGCATCTTCAGGGATGGAAATCGATCGTCCACGGCGGCCTGGTAGCTACCGTCCTGGACGAAGTCATGATCTATGCGGCCGGAGCGGCCGGCTTCAGGTGCGCAACGGGAGAGATTTCCGTGAGATATTTAAAACCGGTAGCCACTGAATCACCGGTCAGGTTCAGGGCCCGGGTGACCGGCCGGAAGAGCAGGCTGATCACGGCCGAGGCCGAAGCGGTCGACGTATCGGGGCGGACCGCCGCCCGGGCTTCGGGAAAACTGATCATCGTCGAGGAAGAAACCCGGGGCCGGACTTCTGGCGCGGAAAAGCCGGAATCCGGGAATCAATAAAAGAAAAATCTGACTGCGACGAATACCAGGAAGAGGCCGTAAAGAATTTTAACCGAACGCGAGGGCAGTTTGATGTTGATCAAGACCCCGAAAACCGTTCCCAGGAAAATCCCCAGGGCTATCCAGGCGGCGGCGGCGAGATCGAGCGTGCCGGCCTGGTAATAATAAATCACGCCCGGAAGTCCTATCGGGAGCAGCAGAGCGCCCAGGGAAGTGGCTATGGCCCTTTTCGCCGGGAAATGAAAAAACAGGGCCAGGACGGGCACGATGATGTTGCCGCCGCCGATCCCGAACATGCCGGCCATGATGCCAGCCAGAAGCCCGGTTCCCACCAGAGCAGGTGCGGAGGGACGGGGATTGGCCGGGGGATCGGTTTCGACGTTGACTTTTCCCGACCGTATCTCCTTGATTCTTTTGACGGGCTCGATGAACGTCCAGCTTACGTAAAGACAGAAAAGGGCGTAGAACTTCTGCATGAGGCCGGCAGGCAGGCTGTTGGCCAGCCAGGCGCCGAAGGCCACGGAAATAAGCAGTCCTGAAGCGATGTAAGCCGAGGCCCGGACGTCGATTATCCTGGCCCGGTAATAGGCTATGACGCCCAGGATGCCCACGGGAAGCAGAATGGCCGCGAGCGAAGTACCGGTGGCCATGACCAGCGGGAAACTGGCGATGAGAATCAGGGCCGGGACTATGACTATCCCCCCGCCTATGCCGAAAAGCCCGGCGAATACCCCGGCAACCAGGCCGACTAACACGAGCAGTCCGAAGTCCATGCCTGCTATTATATACAAAACTGGGCCGCGTCTCGAATCGATGATTTTTATGGTAAAGTAGTGATTGTGTCGAGGAGGATGGCGATGAAAAAATCGTTTCCGGCTTTCTTTACGGCCGTTGCCGCCGTCTTGATTATCGTTGTTGCTTCCTGCCAAACATCGAAGGAGCAGCCCGCCTTCCGGGATTACCCCGTGAAGCCCGTAGCTTTTACCGAGGTCAGCCTGACTGACGATTTCTGGGCCCCGCGCCTGGAGACGAACCGGATCAAGTCCATCCCCTATGCCTTTCGAATGAACGAAGAGACCGGAAGAGTCGACAATTTCCGCAAAGCGGCCGGGCTCATGCCGGGCAAACACAAAGGCAGAAGGTTCAACGACTCCGACATCTTCAAATCGATGGAAGCGGCCGCTTATTCGCTGGCTATGACGCAAGATCCGGAACTCGGGAAGAAAATGGACGAGCTCATTGAAATAATCGGGCAAGCCCAGGAAGCCGACGGCTATCTTTATACGGCCAGAACCATAGATCCGGCCGACCCGGCACCAGGGGCAGGCGACGAGAGATGGTCCAATCTGAGAGCCAGTCACGAACTGTACAACGTCGGCCACATGTATGAGGCGGCCATCGCCTATCACCTGGCCACCGGCAAGAGAACATTTCTCGACATAGCCTTGAAAAACGCCGATTTTCTTCTCGCTACGTTCGGACCGGGCAGGCGCCGCGGTTTTCCCGGTCATCAGGAGATCGAGATCGGCCTGGCCAAGCTTTACCGCTTGACCGGAAAGAAGGAATATCTGGACCTGGCCCGGTTTTTTCTCGACGAGCGCGGTTACTACCACCAGGGGATCCAATACAGCCAGGACGATCCCTTCGCCATCTATAATCCGGAGGAATACCTTCAGAACCACAAGCCCGTGCTCGAGCAAAATGAGGCCGTCGGACATGCCGTAAGGGCCATGTACATGTTCTCCGGCATGGCCGACGTGGCCGCCCTCGGAGGATATCCGGAATACATCGCGGCCATCGACCGGCTCTGGGACGACGTCGCAGGCAGGAAGATGTACCTGACCGGCAGCGTCGGTGCCCGGTCCGGCTCCGAGTCTTTTGGCGAGGCCTACGAACTTCCGAATGCGACGGCCTACGCCGAGACATGCGCCTCGATCGGAAATGCCATCTGGAATCACAGGCTTTTCCTGCTGCACGCCGATGCGAAATACATGGACGTTTTCGAACGCATCCTGTATAACGGGCTTCTTGCCGGTGTTTCTCTCAGCGGCGACCGTTTCTTTTACCAGAATCCTCTCGAATCGGCCGGCGACTATGAAAGGAGCCCATGGTTCGAGGTTGCCTGCTGCCCTCCCAATCTGACACGTTTCATGCCTTCTCTTCCTGGTTACATGTACGGCGTCGGCGACGACACGATTTTCGTCAACCTGTTCATCGGCTCCGAAGCCCGGATCGGCCTGGGTGAGAACCAGGTCGTCGTGAAACAGGAGACAGATTATCCGTGGCAGGGAAAGGTCAGGCTGGAAATCCGGCCGGCGAAACCGGGCCGGTTCACGGTGGCCGTCAGAATCCCGGGCTGGTCGCGAGGCCAGGCCGTGCCGGGCGATCTTTACCGTTTCCTTGACCGGGCGGAAGAGAATCCGTCTATTAAAGTCAACGGAGCCGGACAGCCCCTGAAACTTGAAGCCGGATATGTCTTTTTGACCAGGCGCTGGCATGAAGGCGACGTAATCGAGCTCGACCTGCCCATGCCGGTCAGAAAAGTCTCTGCCCATGAAAAGGTCGAGGCCGACAGGGGACGGTTAGCTCTTCAACGTGGGCCGATCGTTTATTGTGTAGAAGGCTGGGACAACAGAGGCCGGGCCCTCGGCATCGTCGTCCCCGACGAATCGGTATTCGAGAGCCGGTTTGAATCCGGTCTCCTCGGCGGGGTGATGGCCATTACCGGAAAGGCCGGAACCGTTTTGACAGCCATCCCTTATTACTCCTGGGCCAACCGTGGTAAATCCGAAATGGCGGTCTGGCTGGCCAGGACACCAGAAGCCGTCAAATCACCCGAGAGCGTAGACCGGGACGTTAATTAAGGCTGGCGTTCGAACTCGATATAGAGGCGGAAATGAACATGAGCAAAATGAAATGGCCTGTTCAGGCGGCGTTGGTGGTCGTCGCCGGTGTGATTCTGGCCGGGCCGGCCTTATGCCGTCCGGCATCCGGCTCCCGGCCGGAGGGCCTGGCTCTGGACAACGGCCGTCTGAAGGCCGAGTTCGGGGAAGCCGGTCTGATCTCTCTGACCGATCTGGAGTCGGGCAGGAACCTCAGGTTCGGCCGCGACCTGTTTTCGTTGAAAATGAACGGTCAAAATTTCGAGCCGGCCGGACTCGGTTTGGCCGAGATAGAGATCAGGCCGGCCAGTCTCGTTTACAGCTATAATCTGGATCCCTACACTCTGGAAATAACCTACGAACTCCGGTCGGGCTGGCGTTTTCTGACCAAGCAGGTATCGGTTTCTTCGGCCTCTTACTCGCCTTTCCGTGTCGAATCCGTATCGGTCATGGAAGCTTCGATAGACCGGCCGGCGGTCGAAGAGGTCTTGCTCGGCAAAGGCTCTTTCGGCCTGCTTCGCCGCTTCTCATCGCAAACCGGGGACGTGAGACCGGGCGGCTGGAGCTTTTTCGCCATGCTGCAAAATCCGTTCCAGGTCTGGAAGAGAGACGGCCCGGCGATTTCGGTTTCTTATTCTCCGGATATGGATTGGAAGTCCGATTTCGGGCCTTTTTTGTCCGACCGGTTGTGTCTCGGCTTTGCCGAAGCCCGCGGAACGAAATTTCCGGCCCAAGCCGTTCCCGAGTGGCGGCTGATCCGTGACTATGAAGATTACCTCCGGCTCGGTCCGGTCATATACGGAGAAGAAATCGAGGCCTTGACCGAGTGCGTGCGTGCCTTCCTGCTGTACGTCCCGCAAAGAAGCCTCCGGGTTCACGTGCCCTGGTGCGAGAATGATTATCAGATCGACGTTGGGACCGCGGAGGGCCAGGAAGAATATAAAAGGATAATCGACCGGGCAGCAGAACTCGGCTGCGGGTACGTGCTTTTCACTCCGGCCAATAACCTCCTGTCCGCTCTGGCTGACAACTCCGATGCCTGGGGCTGGGAGAATGTCTTGTGGTTCGGGCTGGGCCAGAAAATGAGGAAAGAGGAATGGGATCCGAGAGTCGACGACTTACCGGCCGGCTTGAAGGCCATGACCGACTATGCCGCCGGGCGGAAGGTAAAGCTGCTTGCCTATGCTTACCCTTCTCTGGCTTTCGAACAGAGACCGGAATGGACGGCCTGGACGGCCGGAGAAGCGGGCGGCAGCCGGGGTGCCGACACCGGGCTGCGCAGTTTCCAGGACTGGTGGGTCGAGACCTGCCTGGCTTTCATGAAGAAAACGGGCGCGGCCGGCTTTTCCTTTGACCACTGGTGGATCAACTATGAAGGAGCTTCGAGTAAGTACGTCCAATGGTTCGGGCTTCGCCGCATCCTTGAAAGCCTGAGAAAAGAAGCTTTCGACATAGTCATTGACGGCCGCCAGCAGTACCAGAATTTCGGGCCTTGGACCTGGCTGGCGGGATCCTATCCTCACCCGCTTCTGACCGACGAGCAGCCTGAAAGTTTCAAAGCCTTTCCCGATCTTCACACCGACCGGGTTTCGGCCAATAGGCAGCGTTTCGCAGCCTGGGTGTACAGAGTGGAAAGATTCTGTCCACCCGAAATATTGCCGGGTTTCATCACTCACCAGTCCGAGCGGAGCGACGAGAAAGGGGTCATGAGACGCGACCGCTTCCGGCCGCGCGACTGGGATTACGGGGGCTGGAAGTTTTCACTTCTTTCTTCTATCGCCACGGCTCCTTTCAATCACGTGGTCAATTTCATTCCCGCCCGTGACACCGAAGAATTCAAAGCCCTGTCCGAGAGCGACATGGCCTGGTTCAAGAAATGGTTGGATTGGACCGACGAAAACGCCCGTTACCTGCGGCATGTGCGGCCGATTATCGGCCCGCCGGCTGCCGGCCGGATCGATGGGACGACCGCGATCATCGAAGACAGCGGCTACATATTTCTTTTCAATCCCAATCCGGAAGCCGGCCGAGCCGTTTTCGCGCTGGATGATTCGATCGGCTTGACGGCGGGATCGAATTACGTTGTCCGTGAACTTTTTCCTGAAGAAGGCAGGCTGATTGCTTCTCCCGAAGGGTTCTGGCCGTCAGGTTCGAAGTTCACTCAGGACGTTCCGGGAAGGCAGGCCGTGGTCCTCGAGATATTCCAGGCGCCGGACCGAATAGAACAACCGGTCCTTTTCAATGCCCTTGGCGACATCGCCCTGCGGGGGATACGGGTGTCGTTGACTGCCGTCAAAGGCGAGCCAGGCACCACCCGCGAGCTGGCCGTAATGCTTCCGGCCGGCAAGCGAGCCGATGAACTGACCGTGAACGGAGTCGGCTACCCGTTCACGCGCGAAAATAAAATATTGAAGACCCGGGTGAGATTCGCAGGCGGCCGGGCTTTCGGACGCTCCCAGGCCGTCGGCGAAGTGCCGGCCGGGTTCACCGGCGGCGTCTTCCGGGCTGATATCGTCATCCCGGCCAGGATCTTCAAGCAGCTTGAGGGATTGAAAAGGGAATGGCCCGTCAAGTACACGCCAGACGATCTCAAAGCCCCCTGGCTTGGCCCCTGGAGACTTCTCCTCTACGTGGCTCTGGCCGAGCCCGACGATCGTATGGAGCCTGTTCTCGAAATCGACGGCAAGAGAATCAAGCTGGAGAAAGCATACAACAGCGTTTATCCGCATTCGCCCGAAAGGACATTCCTCGGTTTTTATGCCGATGTCTCGTCGCTGCGGCCCGACATCCGGCATGAATTCAAACTCACGTTACCACGGCTGGAGCCGGGCCTGTTCCGCGGGCTTTTCTTCGAAAACGTCGAAACCGAATACACGATTCTAATCCTGGCCCCCCTGGCAGGACAGGGTAAATTGTTTTATTGACATTCTCAAATTTGAGATATATCTTATATTTTGGTTCTCATTTTCGGGAGGGAGTCGGAATATGTACGATAAACCTATACTTAACATCAAGTCTTTGAAAGAGCAGGTCTATGAGTACCTGAGAGAACAGATGAGGAAAGGCGAGATTCTGCCTGGTTCGGTGATAGATATGGAGGAAACGTCGAGCCGTCTCGGCGTAAGCAAAACACCGCTCCGTGACGCTCTCCTTCAACTGGAAATGGAGGATTTCGTCTCCATCCTTCCCAGGCGCAAAATAGTGGTCAAGGAATTGACCGAAGCGGACATCAGAAACTACTATGAAATAATCAGCGGCCTGGAAAGCATGGCCTTGCTGAAGGCTGGGGAAAAGATGGAATCGGCCGATGTCGAAACGTTGCAGAAATTGAACGACGGCATGGGCAAGGCCATAGCCAGCGGCAATTTCGATCTTTATTACGAGCGTAACTTACAGTTTCACAACACCTATCTGAGCTTATGCGGCAACTCCAGTCTGATCAAGATCGTCAACAATCTGAAGAAAAGGCTGTACGATTTCCCGAGGCCCAAGGGCTTCGTCAAAGAGTGGGAGGAATCTTCGATCATCGAGCACCAGCGGATCGTCGATTTGCTGAAGGCCGGGAAAATACGGGAAGCGGCGAACTATCTGAGGGACATCCACTGGTCCTTCGGCGTTCAGGAAAAATACATTCGGATGTATTACAAGCAGGCCTTTTCGTCCGAATGAACCCCAGCCAGGGCCGGCTTTAATTGCCCGGACGCTCCGGGTGATTTTCTTTAATCCTTGATTATCAGCGGAAAAACCGAGATCCGCAGGCGGGCGCAGCCCATTGGGATCAGGATTATGTCCTCGGCAGGAAGCGCGGATTTCAACGGGCTTGGGAGTAATTCGCCGATCATTTTCCCTTCGGCCTGCCACTGCGGGAGCCTTTTCGCCCTGGCGGTCAGGGCCAGCGGTGCGTCAGCCGGGGTGAAAGGCTGATAGGCGGTTTTTCCCCGGCCGGCGAGTTTGATGGCTGCGGCCGGGTTCCGGGGATCGACCAGAAGCCCGTAATTCCATGGCGAATCCGGCAGGACCTCGTAAGCTGGCCATTCATCCGTGCCGCCGTAGCGTTGCCATTTTTCTTCGATTTTAAGGGAGTACCAGAGAGGGCCGCGCCTGACCGAAACGGCTCCGCCTATCTTTTCCCAGATTTTGACCTCAAACCTCATCGGCAGCTCGAGCCGGATTTTGTCGCCGTTTTTCCATTGGCGCTCGACAGCCGCGTAAGTCCCGGGCTGAAGCCCGGCTTCGACGTAAGTTTCGTTTACGGCTAAACGGGCACCGGCGCACCATTCTGGTATACGCAGATAGAGGGGAAACTCCACCGTCTGCTCCGTCCGGAGCGTGAAATAGATCACATCGCCGAATGGATAATCCGTCTCCTCCGAAATACCGACCGTGACGCCGCCGCCAACTTGGGCCGTGACCTCCGACGCACAATACAGAACCGGGGCCAGCCCTTCGTCCAGGGTGGCCATCCAGAGATGCTCGGCGTAGTACGGCCAGCCAAAACCGGAATTGTGCTGACAGCACCGGTAACTCCACGGATCATAGGAAACGAGGGTGCCCGAGTTTTGGAAATCATGCTCGCCGGAGCTGTCGCAGGAGATGAGATTGGCCGCGGTCAGGTAATGAAGACCCTTGAGGTCCGGCGTCATCGAGGCCGGGAAAGAATTGAAAGCTATTTCTTCGGCCCTTTCTGCGTAGCGGGCGGCCCCGGTTATCCGGAGCATTGATTCGTTGGAGTACATGGATTCGACCATGGAACAGGTTTCGGCCGCATATCTGGGATCGCGCCGGCCGGGGCGGATGTTCTCGTCGGCGTTGAACATGCCGCCCGGCTGTTGGCCGTATTGGTCCATGATCAGGGCGTAATTTTTTTCGACCGCCTCGATGTATTTCCGGTCGCCGGACTGCTGATAATAGACTCCCGGCTGGCGTAAGCCCATGCTGATGTTGACGCCGTGGTAAAAGGAACTGGGTTCTGACTCTTTATCCCTTTCTGAGGTTAAAATGGGAGCGGTCCAGTCAGAGGTCCGCCTGAAGATCTTCTCGCCCAGGTCGAGCAGGAATTCGTCGCCGGTCCGGTTATAAAGCCAGTAAACGCTTTCCAGATTGTCGCCGCCACGGAGTTTCTGCCAGCTTTCGGGCAGGAGATCTTCCTCCGGCAATTCGGTCTGGTAGCGAAAATACTTGGTCATGAAAGGGATCACCCGTTGGTCGGCCGTGGCCTCGTACAGGCTTTGCATGATGAATAACACGAGCATGTTGGGCCAGAGATCGCGCCTGGTCTTGCTCTCCAGCGGACCGATATATCCGTCCTCATCCTGATTGGCAAAAATGGCCTCGATCCACTTTTTCGATTCGTCGAGAATACACTGGTCATTGAGTACGTAACCGAGATCGCCGAAGCCTTTCAACCAGTAAGGCATTTCCTCCCAGCCCCGTCCCTTCCCGGTCAGCCAGGCGCTGTCGGACTTGAGATATTTGCTCAGTTCAGGCAGCCGGCCGGTGAATCCGTCCCGCATCAATTCGAGCTGGCTTAAAAGCCAGCCCCCGGGTTTTATGCTTCCGATGGGCAGCTTGACCAGAGGCGCCGGCAGTAGCGGCGGCCGGTTGGAAACATAATGAACGTTCCGGCCCTCGGCTGGCGGAGTTTGAACCGTCCTGACCGTCATTTTCGGGCTTCTCTTTTCGGTGGCCGGGCCCGATCCCTGGTAGGCCGCCAATGACAAAGCAATGAGCAGGATGGCTGGAGTCGCTTCCATCTTGGCCTCTCTTTAATCAAGTCTTACCGGGCCCGCCTCCGGACGGCCGAGCCGGTTTTCAGAGCTTATAACCTATTTTTCTCAGGAATTCTTTTCTGGCCCGGATGTCTTCCTCCCTTTCAACCCCCTTCGGTTTGACGCCGTCGATCACTCCGAGTATGCCCCGACCCTGCTCGGTCTCGGCGATCACGACTTCGACCGAGTTGGCCGTAGCGCAGAATATACGGCAGACCTCCGGCACGGCCTTGACGGCATTGAGAACGTTCACGGGAAAACCGTTGGTCATGAAGATTATGAACGAGTGGCCGGCCGAGAGAGCAAGAGCGTTCCGCTGGGCCAGTTCGATGAGTTCCGGATCGTTCCCTGAAGCCCTGATCAGGGCCGGGCCTGAGGACTCGCAGAAAGCCAGCCCGAACTTGAGATGGGGAACGGTGGTCACGACCGTTTCGTGAACATCCTCGACGGTCTTTATGAAATGGGACTGCCCGAGTATGAAATTCATGTCATCGGGTTTCTCTATGTTGACGATCTTTATTTCCATGCCAACCTCCTCCTCATAGATGCCATCGGTCGCCGTTTATCGTAAACCACCTCGCCTTCTTCTTTCAAGTTCGGCGTGCCCCTTATTCCGGGAGCGGATCAGTGTCCCGCCGGGCCTGATGTTTACAAAGCCCGCTGCTTCTGATATTTTCCGTTTAAGAATCAGGTTTAAGTAGATCGAGATGCCGGGAGAAAGCCTTCAAATCGAACCGCTCGAGCTTCTGGAAAGGGTTCTCGGCCGAAAAACCTGCCTGGCTGGCATCGGTAATCCTCTCCGGGCCGATGACGGAGTTGGGCCCTACCTCATCGGGAAGCTGAAGGAAGAGCTTGCCGTCGGCCAGGCCGAGCTCATCGCCGTCGAGGACGTTCCCGAGAATTATGCTTTTCCGATAGCCCGGCTGAACGTTGAAAACGTCGTCTTCGTCGACGCCGTCGTGGCTCAGGGCCCGCCGGGAACCGTGCTCTTCGGTCCGCTGGAGGAGTTTGAAGAGGTCGGAGAACCGGCTTCGACCCACAAGCTCGC
>Ga0172366_10004980_pt1 | contig 10490 bp, 10 predicted proteins | sample LakKivSesite69cm_FD_114533 | JGI IMG/M metagenome (GOLD analysis project Ga0172366, IMG submission 114533) | Sediment microbial communities from Lake Kivu, Rwanda - Sediment site 69cm | ecosystem: Environmental > Aquatic > Freshwater > Lake > Sediment | place: Rwanda: Western Province, Lake...
AAGCCAGTGAGCGAGTTCATTAAATGACTTCCCACGATCACGGCTATAAATGTTCCGGTGCTTGACGAACCGATAAAAGCCGACCGCAGCCCTTTTTAATGATCAAATCACTTAGTCTTTACGTTTATTCGATATTGCTTACGAGGATACGATCAAACGAGTGTTGCATCGCCGGACAACAGCGCATCAAGTTAACAAGGGCTTGAAAATGCCATCGTCGATTATCATCTTCCTTTCTGTCGTCCCCTTTGCGATCTCCATCTACATTGGCATCCGGCAATACCAGGAGACGAAACAGATCGGCGTGGTATATTTCATCGCATCGTGCATTTTCTTTTGTGCAAGCATCGTCGTGTGGGGGATTTCCGCAGCGCTTGAAGACATGTCCATCGTGATCTCCTTGGCACCCCCCATCGGTGCATGCTCAGCCGTGACCATCGTTCTTCATGCCGATGCCATATCCAAGGACACGGTTGACCCCATCAAGCTGACCATCGTCTCGATGCTCGCGACCGGTGCCGCAGTTTCCGCATTTCTCATGTTTTACGTCTTCATTGCATTCATCGTTTCGCTCCAGGTGTTTTCACTCGTCGTGTGGGCGTATTATGCCCAAAAAATCCACGCTAAAGCCCCTGCCTCGATAAAATCGTGGTCAAAACTAAACCTTTTAGGGGTACTCGTTTTTGCCGGCGGGAGCTTGTGGGGGTCGTTGGGCCTCATCCCCGACACCCCCGCGGCCCTCGTCCCGGTTATCGACGTGGTACGATGGGAAATAATCCTAGGCATCGGGTTCTTTATGATAGCCCTTGCCTATTTCAAGGCACCGAACCTGGCGAACGTCTTGCCGTTCGTCGCCATCCGCCTCTCGATCATCGACATCAAGGTAGGGATCGCACTCTTCAATCACGATTGGGCACGGCGGGACGATCTGATCCATGAAGACCTTTTCTCGAGCATGCTCAGCGGCATCAGTATGATCTTGAATGAAAGCGTGAGAAAAGGAAATATCAGAGAAATCGTGCTGGATAAAGCACACCTGCTTCTGAAACGCTCCGATGAGTATTCGATCGCCTTTGTACTTATCACTTCCCATCCGACCAAAGCTTTACGTAATGCGCTGGACGTGTTCGCATCCCGTTTCATTGCACGGTTCGCAGACGACCTGGCAAAGCAAGGTACAGATACAGAGATCGGGAAGTTTCTACTTGCAAGGGAGATCGTGCGGGATTGCTTCCCTTTCGCCGTGGAATATCCCGCGAACGGGAATCGGTCAGATTCGCCTAGACAACCCACTTTATGAATCAATGACCTTCTTTCGTGCATAAAAGAAACGCGTCGAGCCCCCGCCGTTTTTTTTTCGCTTCCAGCTCTTGAATGATGCCTTGCAAGTACGCAATGACGATATCCTCGTAGCATGCACCGCCGTGATCTTGATAATCATAGCTCCATTGGTGCCAATACGGGCGCTTGTGCCCCACCTTGAACTTGACGCCGCACATGGCCGTGCGGTACGTGTCCTCGTCGAGCTTTGTGACCCGCTGGTCCGCCACGATGTACCAGTGGTATTGCGTGCCGATCGCGGCCCCGGTGCCAGCAGGTGCGTGGCGGGCTCGGTGCTTGTCGCAGTCGAACGTGAACGTCCACTTGTCAGGCGAGACCTTTTTTTCGCTCCACTTGCCTTCCTTGTAATCCCATTCGTGGCGGCCACCGACGGCCATGCCCGTGTATGTCCGGCCGCCGTGTTCCTTCACGAGATCGTAATATTTAGGTGGTATATTCTTTTCCATGGCCATCAAGCCTCGTGGTAGAAGAAATGTCAGAACGAGAATTAGGCGCGATCTGTGCACCGAATTTCTGGCGCTATATGTAGGATAACCTCGTGCAAAGGCGACGAGTGTAAAATCAAGAAAAAAAACGGAATATATACGGCCTCTTCTGATTCGACTCATTCGTGTTCAAATGCGTTGATCACGTTACACGTCCTGGAGTTCATCCCGGATTATTTGGCTCACGTTATTGAATTTAATAGCGTCGGGCAAAGGCCCGACGACTTTCAAGTTGCCAGCCATGTACGCGCTCGCCCCGTCGACCCTTCCTGCGAAAAGACCAACGGCGGTCGCCTCATCCATCTGGAGAGTCACGTCGGCGTTTTCCTTTTTTCCTATGACCACCTCGACCTCGCCGTTGTCGAACGATATCCACGCGTCCAGCTTGTCCGTAACAATGAATTGAATGGTCTTGACCCAGCCGTCGATTTCATCTTGGATTTCATCTGATTCCTTGGCAACTTCCTTGATGACCGTGAGATATTTGGGAATGTCATTCACCGTGATGCTGTCGTTCTCAATCTTTGCCCGGAGATCCTTCGCTAGTGCCTTGTCTACCATGCCGAACTACCTCTTGCCGGTTGCCCTTACCAATCAGTCAGACAGTTTAAAACCATTGCGATGCCTGGGGCATCATGTCTGAGGTAGTGCCCGCGGATCTAGATGAAATCAAGTTTTGGGGAATAAAAGGGGGAAATGGAGTGGCATTTCAGTTCTTATACCTGAAAGTGCCTTGCAACTTGATGTCGCGCGACGAGCCTCCGACCAGCACCTCGAACTCGCCGTCCTCGGCGATCCAGGCGTTTTGCGCCTCATTGAAATACGAGAGATCCGATTTCGTGATCGCAAACGTCACGCGTTCCGTCTGGCCCGGCGGGAGCACGATGCGTTTAAAGCCCTTGAGCTCCTTGGAGGGCCGCGGCAAGCTTGCCAGGACGTCTTTGATATAGAGCTGAACTACTTCCGCGCCCGCTCGGGCTCCAGAATTTGTCACGTCAAAGCTCACGTGGATAATTCCATCGCCGGATAGTTGGCCGGGGTCTAGCATCAAGTCTTTATATGTAAAGCTCGTGTACGAGAGCCCGTGGCCGAACGGAAACCGTGGCTCGACGTGGTTGGTATCGTAATGCCGGTACCCGATGAAAATACCCTCGTCGTAATGGACGAACTGGCGGAACCACCGCTTGTGGCGCTTATCGATGCCTTTTGGCTCCTTGAGCCACGTATATGTGCCAGGGTAATTCTTGGAGGACTTGTGGGCCGGGACATCCTTCAACCGCTTCGGCCACGAGACGGGCAGCTTGCCAGACGGGTTCACGTCGCCGAAGATGATATCGGCAACCACGTTGCCGAGCTCGCAGCCGCCATACCATGCCTCGAGCACGGCCTGAGCGTTCTCGATGAATCCCTCGATGCCGAACGGGCTGCCATTGACGAGCACGACGACCGTTTTCTTGTTTTGCTTGATCGTCTTGTTGACCAGCCACACGTCTGTGATCCCGAGGGGGTACCGGAGCTTGTCCGTGCCCTCGTGGTCGCCACCCTTGAAATCGTGCGTGTGGCCGAGGCCAACGCACACGATGGCGACATCAGCCGCCGCCGGGTCATCGATGACTTCTGCCTTGCCCGCCAGCTTCTTCTCGATGCCTTGCCGAACGGTCACCTCGTGGTGTACCCCGACGGCCGAGCTACCACCGCGCTTCCCGAACGTGTTGATCGCGTGCTTGCCGACGACCGCGATCTTTTTCACCTCGTTCGCGTCGAGGGGCAAGAGCCCGTCGTTCTTCAGCAAGACCATCCCCTCCTCCGCGATCTTCCGCGCGACTTGCACGTGCTCGCCGGTGTTGATGCTACCCTCCGGGAGAGACGCGGGATCGTCAAACATCCCGACGAGGAGCATCGTGCGCAAGAATCGTCGCAGGTTACCGTCGAATTCTTGCTCCGGGAAATCCCCGGCGGCCTTCATGGCTTGCATCTGCTCTATCTTGAAGAGGTCGCGAGACCCCATCTCGACGCCGAGGCCAGCCTCGACGAGCCCCTTGATGCCCTTGCAATATCTCGTCGCGCCCCAGTCGGACACGACGACGCCCTTGAAGCCCCAGCCGTCCAGGAGCGTTTTCCGCAAGATGTCGGGATCCTCGGACACGTACGTGCCGTTGATCTCGTTGTAGCTGGTCATGAGCCCCCACGCGTCGCCTTCTTGCACCGCGATCTTGAACGCGGGGAAGTAGATCTCTTCGAGGGCGCGGCGGCTCACGACGGCACTCACCTTGAACCTGTTCTTCTCTTGATTGTTCGCAGCATAATGTTTCACGCACGTGGCGATCCGCTTGCTCTGGATCCCGCGGATCGCGGCCGCCGCGATCTTCCCCGACAAGAGCGGGTCCTCGGCGTGGTACTCGAACGTGCGGCCGTTCATCGGCGTCCTGCACATGTTGATCGCGGGGCCGAGCAACATGTGCCACTTGATGGCACGCATTTCCTCGCCGACGGCCTTCCCGAATTCCTCGATAGCTGCCGGGTCCCACGTGGACGCCATCTGGATGCCAGTCGGGAAGTACGTCGAGGTCCCGTCCTTTGTCGTTCCATCCTTCGGAACGACGGGGAGGCCATCGCCTCCATACACCACGCTACCGCCGAGGCCTCGCAGCGCGTACGGGGCGATGCCGTGCGGCCCGTCAGTCATGTGGAACGAAGGTATGCCGAGACGCGGGATCGGCGCGGTGCTGTTGTTCTTCCAGCCAGCGCTGATGATGCATTTCTCCTCGAAGGTGAGCCGGGATAGCAAATCATCGACGCGCTTTTCCACGTCGAGCTTCTGGTTCATAAAAGGAAGGCTGGCGAGACCATCTTCCGCCTTCTTGGCCAAGGCATCCTGGATGGCGATCTCGCTCGGGCTCGGGCCGATCGGCTTCTTTCCCATAGTTGGTGTCACGACTTTATCGTTTGTCCGTGTCTTTCTTCACTTAATGCTTGCACGATCTCAATTTCCTGATGACGTCCGCGTCCATAACCTCGAACACGGTCCCGTGGTTCACGCCTGGGGGGAACGACAGCTTATTATCCACGTTCGTCCAATGCACGCCGTCCTTGCTGCGAACCGCTCCATACGCGCGGCTCCGGAAGTACTCGTAAAAGATCCACCATTCTTTCCCCCTGGCGTCGAAGAACACGCACGGCCCCTCGGCCCAGGTCTTCACGTCGTTTGCGACATCATCGCTGCCAGTGGACTTGGATACCGGCTCCGGCACCACCGACCACGGGCCAGCCAGGGCTTCTGACCACGCCACGAGCACGTGCTTGCGGGCGACCTCGCCCGGGAAGTACTTGTCGTCGCCGCGCTCGTCCTTGAAGGCCATCAAGTACTTGCCGTTGTGAAAGTTGATGGATGCGTCGATGCAGTTGAAGCCGGGATCGAAGAACAGGTGGGTCTTGGAAAACACGCGGAAGTCCTTCGTGCGGCACGCGTAGACGCGGTGGTTCTTGTAGTCGTCGGGCTTTTTAAGGTGGTCGGGAAAGGCGCTTGGCACGGTGCTGCTCCAGAAAATCACGTAATCCTTCAATTGCCGGTCGTAACACGCTTCTGGTGCCCACGCGTTTTTCGTGCCCGGGAAGTCCTTCATCACCGGCAAGATTCCCTGGGGTGACCACGTGATGAGATCCCTGCTCGATGCGTGGACGATGTCGGGAGATGCCCAGCCATCCGTGCAGAGCAAGTGGAAGGTGCCATCCTCGGCTTGAATGATGAAGGGGTCGCGCCAGTACTTGTTTCCGACCTTCGATTCCAGCACGGGCTCCTCGTCGGTGATCTCCGTCCACGTGAGCAGGTCGTCGGAGATGGCCAGGTGCAGGGCGGGCGCCATCTCCCGGAAGAAGCAGAAGCAATACATAGTGGTCACCCGGAAGGTAACAGATATTATCCTTTCTCTCCAACTGAGAAGCTAGTGCGGGGCCGAGTATTCCACGGTGATGCACGTTCCCGACCACTTGGTCTAATTAAAAAGAAAAATTGGACAAGTGACCGTTTTCAGTGGCCGGGCAGAATGATTTCAGGTCAGCTTTTTTGACCCGTGCTTGAACATCTATTTTGTTGATGATTGTCTTGGTCTCTATCACTTCAAGAAAGATCACGCCATCCATAATTCCTGTGACGTTCATCAGCTTGTACCGGATCGTCGTGCTGTTCACCGTCAGATCTGTGTTGTATGAATAACTCGTCCAACGCCACACGACTCTGTTACCCGCGGAGAAACCCACCGATGAAGAGGTCGCCTGCACGTTTTGCATCAGCAAGCATGCGATAAGCAAGCTCGTGCCGGTGACTATCCAAATACGTTTTTTTATGATAGCCTCCTCGGTATTCAGTTTGGACTAACAAGCGCCTACAGTCGCAACGAATTAATAAAAATGTGGACAAATCTTGCCGCCCAGGATCCTACTTGAACGTGTTCACATCCGGCGGGTACTTCAAGCACACGCGGTCGCTCGTGACCTCGCGCTTCACGCTCAATTCGCCAGATTGACCCGCCACGTTGTATTTTACCGTGAGCTCGTGCTCGCCGACCATTTTTATGCCGGGCGGGTATTCCGTCTCGGGGTATTCGTAGATGACGACGACCTTGGCGCCGACGGGGATGGTTATCCCGGCGGCATCCGCGAGGTTGCCCATCTTGACGCTCTTGTCCTCGTACCGCAGCTCGAGCTTGTTGAAGTCGAACTTGAGGTCGACGCCGTCCAGCGTCACGGTTATGAGCGAATTGAGATCGCTCACGCCGGCGAGCTTCGCGAGCTCTTGCGGATCTTTCGGGATGTCAGCGGGGAGCGACAGGGGACTAATGACGTTCACGATGTAGAATCCGATGGCATCCGCCTTACCGTCTCCATTCTTGTCGACGGTAAAGAAAGCGTTCGCCGGAACCAGGCGTTTCAATATATATTTTGGAATATATGACATTTGACTTTCACCAGTAGTGATATTGCATCTTATCATCCTCACCCCGAGTTAATATACATTACCCCCGTACCATCTCGGGGGCAAACTTGGCGCTTGAGGGGGGATCAAGCAAGGGTCCCGATCCCTCGAACGTCGCGAGGTGCGAGGTTAATGAGTTAATAACGATGGTTTTATGCGTCGCTTCAGATCTTAGCTTGTCCCTCGTCTTTCCATTCTATCACCACATGGTTGATCGAAATGGGTGGCCTTTTCGGCGTTGCATCTCGCGGCGATTGTGTCTCCGATATTTTCTACGGCACGGACTACCACTCGCACCTGGGGACGTACCGTGGTGGCCTGGTTTGCATCAACTCGGTGGGCTTCAAGCGGTTCATCCACGACATCACGAACAGCCAGTTCCGGTCGAAATTCGAGGATGACATCACCAAGATGCACGGGCACAAGGGTATAGGCGTCATCAGCGACACGGATGACCAGCCGCTGATCATCGGCTCGCATCTCGGCACGTTCGCCATCGCGACCGTCGGTCGCATCAACAACCTCGACCAGCTCGCCAGCGACTTGTTCCGCAAGGGATCGCACTTCTCCGAGATGTCGGGAGACACGATCAACCCGACCGAGATGGTCGCCAAGCTCATATGCCAGGGGGAAAAATTCGTCGACGGCATCAAGCGGGCGCAGGAGTTGATCGACGGCTCGTGCACCATGCTCTTGCTAACGAGCGACGGGGTCTATGCTGCCCGCGACCGGCTCGGCCGCACGCCGCTGATCCTCGGTAAAAAGCTCGGCGCGCACGCCGTGACCATGGAAACTTGCGCTTTCCCGAACCTCGGCTATGAATACGTCCGCGACCTTGGCCCGGGCGAGATCGTCAAGATCACGGAGGATGGCTTCGATGTCCTCAAGGAACCCGAGCCCAGGCTCCAGATCTGCGCGTTCATGTGGGTCTACTACGGGTATCCCTCGTCGAACTACGAGGGCATCAACACGGAGGCCGTCCGTTACAAGTGCGGGGCGTGCCTGGCGCGGCACGAGAAGGGTATCGACATCGATTTGGTCACCGGGATCCCCGATTCGGGCACGGGGCACGGGATCGGGTACGCGAACGAGGCGAAGGTGCCGTTCATGCGGCCATTCGTGAAATACACGCCGACGTGGCCGCGCAGCTTTATGCCGCAAGATCAGAACCACCGGAACCTCGTGGCGCGCATGAAACTCCTGCCGATAAAGGAGTTCATCGAGGGGAAGCGAATGCTGTTCTGCGAGGATTCGATCGTTCGGGGAACGCAGCTGCGCGACACGATACAGCAGCTCTACACGCTCGGCGCGAAGGAGGTGCACATGCGGCCGGCGTGCCCGCCGCTCGTGTACGGGTGTAAGTTCTTGAACTACTCGCGATCCAAGTCTGACCTCGACCTGGCCGCGCGTCAGGCAATCAAGGAGCTCGGGGGAGATGGTGGCGACTTGAAAGCATTCGCGAACCCGGATTCGGACAAGTACAAGGCAATGATCGAGAGCATCCGGAAACAACTCCATCTCACGTCGCTGAAATACCAGCGGCTCGATGACCTCGTCCGCACCATCGGCCTGCCGAAGGAAAAACTGTGCACGTATTGCTGGGACGGCGCGGAATGAGCCAGGTACGAGGCATTGACTAGGGATGATCGTGGCATGACTGAATCGCGATGCGAGATATGATATCCTGGACGATTTTTTCGACGTCGCCGACCTTCAGCGCCTTCAAGCGGTCCTTTAAGCTCCCGTTGATGATCCTCGGCAGGTCCTCCGCCTTCATGAGGTACATAGCATCGTCGCCCAGCTCGGCCGCGACGCACAGGATGAAGAGACCCTTGCACGCGTTGGGTGGCTTGTTGAGGTGCCTTGAAAGTAACTCACCGATGAAATCGACCTCCTTGACGAAAAAGTCTTTTGAAATCGGTTCTTCGGCCGCTTGTGGAGTAGATGGCGTGAACCACATGTTCTGAAGCACGCCTAATGCCCTCTCGACCCAAGCGTCAACCAGGATGCGTGCATCGTCCGAATCGCCGTCCCAGACCTTGCCGGTGAACTCACCCCACGCCGGTGCCGACCAGCCCACATGCTTGCGTTTGCCACGTTTTCCCATAGGTCTTGATGTACGTCACCACGATTAAAGGCTATCCCTTTCCCCTACTTCGGTGACCTCTATTTCGAGCATGGTCACACTTGGACATCAAGGCCAGGTTTACCCATTCTAAGGCTTGTCGAGCAGTCAAGAAAAGCAAGCGGGCGATAACGGGCGCCCTCCACCTTGGCATGTGGCCGTGGGGATGTTGATACGGTTCGCATCTTACTCGTTCGTGGAAGTAAGCAGCGAGATGGGGGTTATGGGATGGGTAGGTATTTATGTGCTTGGTTAGAAAATGATGCAAGTCATCGCCGGATAGATGAAAGATTGGCATCATCCACTACAGCCCAGGCTGCAGCGATACTGGCATTGGCGGCTTGCGTGATCGCGGCATATATATCAGTGCTCTTGTTCAAGCGGAACAAGATAAAGCCCCAGAAGGCAACAATATATGTTGCGCTCGCCACTTTCTCGTGGTCGATGCTCTTTTTCTTTGCTTCGCAGATATATCTGTTTGCAGGGATGAACCTGGGCATGGCGTACGTGCTTCAAGTGATAATGTACGGTTCGATGATTTTAGCGGTGATATTCCTCTTCATGTTTGCCAGGAAGGCTTTCTTCGCGGGAAAGACGAGGATTTACGTTTTATATATCGCCCTGGGAATTTTCCTTGCCGTGATATTGGGAGTAACCGATTCTAGCTACATAGAAGCATTTCCGGATAGCATAGGCGGGGATTATCCGGCCATCATTCTGAAAACCGAGTATGGCTTGCTCCTGGCCGCATATGTAGTGCCCACCCTGGTGGGAATCTCGTTGTCGGCCTTCAAGGTCTCTTCCCGGCTCGGAGAAAGGCTCTTCTCCCGCGGGTTCCAAGTGATCGGGTTGGGGCTGGTCATCGCCTTGATCACGATACTGTGCGACACGGTCGCCACGCTCCTCATCTCGAATATTATTGGCTATGCAATCGCGCTCTCTGCACAATGGATCTTGAACGTTTTTTCTGCGATCTCCTTGTATGTGGGATGGACGATGCCTGGTTGGTTCCAGCGAAGGTATGGGCTCAAAAAAGGCTCCACTCCATGAATTCCTCTATAATGCAGCGCGTCCGCGAGGTGCGCGCCAACTCGATAGACGATCTCGCTTGCACAATTAATGTTCCAGATAGATATTCCATCATGTGCTACTGGAACAGCGTCGAATAGGGCATGTTGAACGTGTGCTTTGCAGCAAGATCTTTATGTTACACCCGAATGGTTAATTACCTTGTTTTTCTTTTTCAACATGGCCGCGTTTCCAACGTGACTAGCATGCGAGTTGGCACAAGTTCCGGTATTTGATGCACATGCCCGAACCGTTTTGATAGATTTTAGGAATTTAGATAAGATTAGCGTGGTTGAGGAAGCATCGAAGAAAGAGATCAAGAGCGGCGTTGTGCGGAAAGCACGCGTAGACATATCAACGCATAGGGGGATTATTGAAGGAAAGATCGCCGAAAGAAACGCTTATGGAAATCGCGTGATCACTTCGGTGAGTTTCTCGCCCGATGGACGTCTGCTAGCATTCGCTGCTGAGGACTGCGCTGCACGTATATCTATCGTGA
>Ga0172366_10004983_pt1 | contig 10488 bp, 3 predicted proteins | sample LakKivSesite69cm_FD_114533 | JGI IMG/M metagenome (GOLD analysis project Ga0172366, IMG submission 114533) | Sediment microbial communities from Lake Kivu, Rwanda - Sediment site 69cm | ecosystem: Environmental > Aquatic > Freshwater > Lake > Sediment | place: Rwanda: Western Province, Lake Kivu...
CCTCTGTTTCCGGAGAGGCGAGCATATACAGTAAATTACGATTTGAGTTCATTAGAAGCACAGCTATACGCTGCGGTAACTGATTATGTTCGTACTGAGATGAATAGGGCTGACGAGTTGGCAGAGGCGGGTTCGCATCGTCGAACAGTGGTTGGCTTTGCTCTCACGGTCCTGCAAAGGCGTTTGGCCTCTTCACCTGAAGCAATATATCAGTCTTTACGACGCCGTAGAGAGCGGCTTGTAAAAAGGATTGAGGAAGAAAGACACAAAAGACAAGCAGGCGAGCTTGACTTGACTTCTGGCCTCAGAGCAATCGATGAAGAGGAGACGGATGACCTTCCTGACGGCGAGACTGAGGAACTTGAAGACCAAGTAGTTGATCTGGCATCAAATGCTCGGACTATTGCTGAACTTGAACTCGAAATAAGCCGGCTAAAAGAACTGGAAAAGTTAGCTGGAGAAGTCAGGAATAGTGACACAGACCGAAAATGGGAAGAACTTCGTGACTTGCTATTGAATCGTGCCGAGATGTTTGACCAAGAAGGAAGAAGACGTAAGCTTATTATATTCTCGGAGCATCGTGATACGCTTAGGTATTTGGCCAACAAAGTAAGAAACCTGGTCGGCAATCCCGCTGCTATAGTCGAGATACACGGTGGTATGGGACGGGTTGAGCGGAGAAGAGCACAAAATACTTTCGTTAATGACCCCACGGCTGAAATACTGATTGCGACTGATGCAGCTGGCGAAGGCATCAATCTGCAACGAGCACATCTTATGGTCAATTATGACCTTCCATGGAATCCCAATCGTATCGAACAGAGGTTTGGTCGTATCCATCGTTTGGGACAGCGTGAGGTTTGCCACCTGTGGAACCTTGTTGCTTACCAAACACGTGAAGGGGCTGTTTTCCAGCGTCTTTTTGAGAAACTTGAATCCCAGCGTCAAGCTCTAAAGGACAAAGTTTTTGATGTTCTGGGGCGTGTTTTTGATCAAGTGCCATTGCGCAACCTCCTGTTAGAGGCCATACGCTATGGGGACCAACCTGAGGTGAGAGCTAGACTGCAAGAGCGTATTGATGAACTCATGAGTCCTGAACATTACAGACAACTCATTGATCAATATGCATTAGCCTCTGACACGATTGATACTACTCGTTTGCAGGTGCTACGTGAAAACATGGAACGAGCTCAAGCGTTGAGGCTCCAGCCACACTTTATTGCCTCCTTCTTTACTGATGCGTTTCAGAGATTGGGTGGCTCTGTCCACGAGAGGGAATCTCAGCGTTATGAGATCAGGCGAGTTCCACAAGAAGTAATCAAGAGAGCGAGACAAATCAGACGAGGGATCCCACTAGTACCCCACTATGAGCGCATAGTATTTGAGAAAGAACGTATAAACGTAGACGGAAAGCCCTCAGCTGAGTTTGTAGCTCCAGCACATCCTCTTCTGGATGCCACGATTGATCTAATCCTAGAGCGACATAGCTCACTACTGCGCCGAGGCGCTGTTCTTGTTGATGCTAGGGGGGAGGGCCCTGATACTATGAGGGCCTTGTTGTTTGTTCAACATGAGATTCATGATGGGAGAGTTGATAAGCAGGGACGGTATCGCACCGCCTCCAGAAAGCTACATTTTGTGGAGATTTCCCAAGATGGAGAAGCTCGTGATGCCGGTGCTGCTCCCTACCTTGATTATCGCTCACTAACTGATGACGAGAAGAAAGCAGTTGACCCGCTACTTAGACAAGCCTGGCTTCATAAGGATATTGAAGAACGAGCCAAGACTTATGTTATTGAATTCCTTGTGCCAAGGCACTTTAAAGAGGTGAAGGCTTATCGAGAGTCTTTGGTGCTGAAGACAATGGCAGCGGTGAAAGAACGGTTAACTAAAGAAATCCAATACTGGGACAAAAGAGCGGAGGAATTGAAAGCTCAGGAATTAGCTGGTAAGAAGCCACGAATAAACTCGGCGCAGGCCCGCCGTCGTGTTGATGATCTTACTGACCGACTCCAGACACGCATGAAGGAACTCGAACTGGAGAAGCAACTGTCACCACAGCCACCGGTGGTTGTTGGCGGTGCTCTTGTAGTTCCAGAGAGAGTCTTGGCACACATGCTAAATCGTCCTGTGCCAGACCGTGGCGGCGAAGAAAGAGATGTGATCGAGGAACTGGCCATGAAAGCAGTGGAGGAAGCCGAGAGAAAGGCTGGGCGAATTCCCACTCGTATGCCGGTTAATAACCCTGGTTATGATATTGAATCAAGAGACCCAGAGTCTGGCCATCTGCATTTTATTGAGGTAAAGGGACGCCAAGCTGATGCCGACATCGTGCATATTACGAAGAACGAATGGCTCGTTGCGTTAAATAAGAGGGAAATGTTTATTCTAGCTATCGGACGTGTTCGAGATAACGCTGTAGAATCATTGCATTACATTCATGACCCGATGGGGCCTGCAGTTGCTGGAGACCTGACCTTTGGTATCACTGGCATTGACTTAAATATTGACGAGTTACTGAATTCTGAAACAGCGGTAACCATGAAGGAGGGTGTGTTATGACAGAAGAATTAATACCTGAACAAATTCGTCCAAAAATCCATGACCTGAGCATTATCAAGCAAATACTCGAGAGTCGAAGTCACTCGCTGGACGTCGTTCGGGAGGCAATGTCCAATATGTGTGCCCCTGAAGTAGGTGCTTCAGAGGTTAGAATTCAATTTTACGTGCATCCAGAATATGGCGGGACCTTCATCTTTAAGGATGATGGCTGTGGTATGGATTATACGGGAGACATCGACCATCCCGGACGCCTAGATAAATTCTTGAACTTGGGATATTCAGGTGCTGCAGGAGTAAGCGCCGACAAATATGGATGGAAGGGACTGGGCTCAAAGCTAATGCTCAATTGCAGACGCTTAGAGACATTGACGTGGGATGGTAACTACAATGATGTTGTCTACAAAGTAGAAGTAGAAAGTCCCCGGTCTAAACTCCTACAAGAAGTTCCCGAATGGCCAAACTTCTATCTTACCCGGCGGAAGCCTGAGCAAGTTGATCGAAAAGGTACGACAATCACCATGTATGGGGTGGAAGGGGGAATGCTGGCGTACCAATTCGATGATTTCAAGCGTTATCTATATTGGAATACAATTTTGGGCATCACCAGGCAGGAACATGGACTGCCGTCTATATTTTTGAAAGTTGGAATTCAAGAAGAGAAGTTACCTCTCGGATATAAATGGATTCTTCAGCGAGGTTCTGATGAAACAAATAGGTGGCGTACGGTCTTGCTAATCCCACCAATTCAAACATCAGAAAAAACAGCAACAGGCGAAGACGTATCTGTCGTTCTAAAAGGAGGATTCACTCTTGACACAGCGAATGCTTTCGCTCCTGGGGAAGGGCTTAGCCCGCAAAGGGGCAATACTGGGTTGCGTCTTTCGGTCCTTGGTATCCCCTATTTTCGTCTTGACTTCTATCGTTTGAGGGGAGAACGTTTCCAAATGTTAGAGAGTTTGTGTAGCTTCGTAGTCGAATGTGACAAGCTTAACACTCGGCTAAACATTGACCGAAGCGGTTACAACAGAGATGACCCCGTAGTAAAAGCCTTTGAAAAGGCAGTAACTAAAGCCTTCGATCAGCTGGCTCTCAGTGAAGATTATAAAGCCTTTAATGAGAAAAGGCGCCACGAAGATGAAGTCACAAAAAGTAGATTCCTTAATGAGCGGAAAACAGCCCTTGGTAAACCTGCACAAGAGTATGTCTGTCTCGGTGACCCGACTTCTGGGGGACGCAGATTGCTACACAGAGTACCAGAAAATGAGCAAGACACTCTAGCTTTGTTTTGGAAACTTGAGGGAGCAAATGCGCTACCTTTCGCTCATTTTATATCCCTAGAACACACAAACAAGGGGGGTATAGATGTAATAGCAGATTATCAGCTAGATGAAGATGGACAGTTACGGATAGCGGAAGCTATTGAGTTTGAGCATACTTACGAGAACTTTTTAGCCCATGGCCACAGTGCTAAGCAGACCTCCATGATCATATGCTGGAAAGTGCGTAATCCCTCCAATCTCCACGCCATATCCAATGGAGTTTATCGCGCTCAAATTGGAGACCAAATCATTACAGTAATAGAACTACAGAAACTTGGTTGCATCTCGACCAAGCCAGGAGCAGATGTACGATGACCTACCGCAAGAAGTTGATAGAAGTAGCCATGCCACTTGATGCAATAAAGAGAGAGCCAGTTCGCTACGGTCATCCCTCAACTATACATCTCTGGTGGGCTCGTCGACCGCTGACAGCCTGTAGAGCAATGGTCTTTGCTACTTTAGTAGATGACCCAAGTAATGATCTACCTCCGGACGAAGCAGACAGAGAACGACAGAGACTGTTCTCCGTTATGGAGCAACTTGTGGAGTGGGAAAATTCCAATGACCAAGCTGTGCTTGAGGCAGCGAAACATGAGATAGTAAAGAGCACAAGCCAGAACTTGCCTGTAGTGCTAGACCCCATGTGCGGTGGCGGGCCGATTCCATTGGAAGCTCAGCGCCTAGGCTTGGAGGTACATGCATCCGACTTGAATCCTGTCGCAGCACTGATTACGAAGGCTTTAGTGGAGATTCCTCCCCAGTTTGCCGGACATCCTCCAATAAACCAAGGTGCCAGGAAGGACACCGGCGCTGAAGCCAGGTGGAAGGGAGCCTGTGGATTGGCAGCAGACATTCGGTACTACGGCAAGTGGATACAAGAAAAAGCTTGGAAGGAGATTGGGCACCTTTACCCCAATGGGCAGCGTGGTGAGACATCGGTGGCTTGGTTGTGGGCTCGGACAGTAAAGTGTCCGAATCCAGCGTGTGGTGCTCAGATGCCTCTCATCCGGTCCTTCTGGCTCTCTAAGAGGGGAGGGAGAGAGGTCTGGCTTGAACCATTTGTAGAAAGCACTAACAGAACAATTTCCTTTAAAGTTAAGATGGGCAAGCCTTCTGACTTACAGAGCATCGCTTTAGGATCATGCGTGGTGAACGAAAGAAGCAAAAGGACCAAAGCTGCATTTCGCTGTCTCACATGCTATGAAGGTATTGCGAAGGGTGACTATATTGACGGAGAAGCAAACGCTGGTCGGATGGGAACAATACCTCTAGCAAAGGTGATGGACAGTGGTAGCGGTCGTTTGTATGTAACAGTACAACAGCAAGAGCTTGACGAACTCGTCTCCAATCTCCATAGTTACGATGGAGATGACGATTCCTGGGAGCAACTACCTAAACAGGAATGTCGTGGGACATTTGCTAGCAATGCTCAGGGAAGGCGTTACGGGTTTCGAGTCTTTGCTGATTATTTCACGACTCGCCAACTAGTGGCAATCAGAGCTTATATGGATTTAATACTAAAAGTACAGGAACTTATATTGGCTGATTCTAAAAATGACAAACAATATTCGGACGCAATTATCACTTATTTAGCTTTGGCATTGGACAACTGTATTAACGATTGGTCCAGCCTCGCGTCTTGGGATGCACGAGGTCACCTTAGAAGTACGTTTGCGCGCCAGGGCCTCGCCATGGCTTGGGATTTTGCTGAAGCCAGTCCCTTTTCTGGCACAGATAGCGATTGGTTCCTAGCTGTTGATAGAGTGGCAGCCGTTTTGGAATCACTTCCTACCGTCAAGCAAATGGGCCACGTATATCAACTTGATGCATCTAGGGTGTTGCCGCGGGTCACGGAGCCGGTGGTAATAACAGACCCGCCATACTACACCAATGTCAGTTACTCGGACCTTGCTGATTTCTTCTATGTCTGGCTGCGAAAGGTCTTGGGGCCAATATACCCCGACCTCTTTTCAACTCTTCTTACACCTAAAGCAGATGAGTTAATTGCTGATACTTATCGCTTCGATGGTAACAAAGAAAAGGCCTTTGAGCATTTCGAGAGTGGTATGCAGCGAGTGTTCTCCCTAATTCGCCAGCACACCCATAAAAACTATCCTTTCACTCTATACTATGCGTTTAAGCAAGAAGAGGGTGAATCCTACGGTACGGTTTCAGAGCTAATTCCTGTATCGTCGGGTTGGGAAACAATGCTTCAAGGATTGCTGTCTTCTGGCTTTCAGGTAACTGCGACTTGGCCAGTACGAACAGAACTTGGCGGTCGCACTGTAGAAATAGGTACAAATGCTCTTGCGTCTTCTATTATTATTGCTTGTCGTCCACGACCAGACAATGCGCCTATTGCCACCCGTAGAGAGTTCCTCACGGCTCTGCGCAAAGAACTCCCTGCCCAGCTTAAGATACTAACAGGTGGACGTGTGGCCCCCGTGGACCTCGCACAAGCATCTATCGGTCCCGGTATGGCCGTCTTTTCCCGATACCGCAAGGTGTTGGAGGCAGACGGATCCACGATGACAGTGCGAACCGCTCTTCAGGAGATCAACTATTTCTTAGAAGACTACCTTGCACAACAAGAAGGAGACCTGGATGTTGAGAGCCAGTTCTGCGTCGCTTGGTTTCAGCAATATGGCCCTAAGGAAGGCGCGTACGGGGATGCAGATGTGCTTGCAAGAGCCAAGGATGTCAGTGTTGAAGGTCTAGCTCGACTTGGTCTGGTCGACGCTGCACAAGGGAAGGTACGGCTTACCTTACGAGAGGACTATGAAGATGATTGGGACCCCGGAACACAACCGCGGCTCACCGCCTGGGAAGCCTGCCAGCGCCTAGTATGGAGCCTGAACGAGAATGGAGAGCAAGAAACCGGTCGCCTTGCAAGGCGTCTGGGTGGGAAAGCAGACGAGGCACGACAACTGGCATACCGTCTATATAGGATAGCTGACAGCAAAGGATGGGCTGAAGAGGCTTTGGGCTACAATGCCCTAGTAGCTTCTTGGCCTGAAATAAAAAAGGCAGCCGCCGCTGCTGCCGAGGAATCTCAAGGGAGGATGATATGAAATGGCTACCAAACTGATACCTTGGAAAGATGCTATCAGTCCACACCCAGATGTGGCTTCTGGCAGATACGTTCAAGCAGAATTTGCCGCTGACCTAGCTCAAGTGCTTGAGGGTCGAGCCGATCCGGAGTACCAGGATCCATCGGAGTTCTACAACCGCACCTACATCACGGCTGGTATCAGGGGCTTGTTACGCTCAGCTCTGGAACGTCTTACTGGTGGTAGCGGCGAACCGGTAATCCAACTAAAAACCTCCTTCGGAGGTGGCAAGACTCACAGCATGTTGGCGCTTTACCATCTCATATGCGGCAATAGAGAGCTACTGAAACTAGAACCTATTAGGAGTTTATTAAAGGAGCTCGGAATGAAGGCTATTCCAAAGGCTTCTTGTGCAGTGCTAGTCGGCACATATCTAGATCCAACGAGAGGACAACCGAAGAAAGAACTGGGGGGAGGCGAATTGCGCACTTTGTGGGGTGAAATGGCCTTCCAGCTTGCTGGAGTGAAAGGTTACCGTCTGGTCGATGAGGCAGACGCAAAAGGTAACGCTCCAGGCGGCAGAACTCTTGATCAGCTGTTCAATATGGTCGGTCCGTGTGTAATTCTGATAGATGAACTGGTGGCCTATATCCGCAATATCGGACGAAGCCGTGGCTTGCCAGGCGGAACCTTCGACTCCAATATGACATTTATACAGAATTTGACTGAAGCATTGAAACGCTCTCCCAATGCTGTGTTGGTTGCTGCAATACCTGCGTCGAACATAGAGGTGGGTGGTCCAGAGGGTATGCAGGTTTTGCAGAAGGTGGAAAAAACTTTTGAACGTATATCGATCACCTGGACACCAGCAGAGGCTTACGAGTCTTTCGAAATTGTTCGACGGCGGCTGTTTGGTGAAATACAGGACGAAGGAGCCCGGGCAGCAACTTGTGCTGCATTCAGTCGCCTTTACCGTCATAATTCAAGTGATTTCCCAGTTGAGTGCCGGGAGGTTGAATACGAGAGACGTATGCAGGCTAGTTACCCAATCCACCCTGAGGTCTTTGACCGTCTCTATGATGACTGGTCTACCCTGGAACGATTCCAACGCACAAGAGGTGTCCTGAGACTTATGGCAGCCGTTATCCATCAGCTATGGGAGGCAGGCGATGCCTCACCGATGATTATGGCCGGCTCCATGCCTCTTTATGCACCTCAGGTAAGAGATGAGCTACTGAGATACCTTAACGATCAGTGGACTCCGGTACTAAACGAAGTAGACGGTCCAAACTCTGAAGCAGCTCGAATCGATAACGAGAACCAGAGATTTGGCCAAATTCAGGCTGCTCGGCGACTCGCGCGCACAGCGTTCTTAGGGAGTGTACCATTCAAGGCTACTCGGGGTATTGAGGATGTGCGTATCCGTCTCGGTGTCATACAGCCAGACGAGTCAATATCTATCTATAATGACGCACTCGGACGGCTGCAACAACGGCTTCAGTTTTTATACACGTCTGGGCAAGGTAGATACTGGTTTGATGTACAGCCCAACCTGACTCGAACCGTGGCCGATCGCTCATCACGCATCTTGGATAGCGAAGTATTCCATCACCTCGAAGAAAGACTGACAAGAGTCATTCGCAGCAAAGGTGATTTCGCGGGTATTCATGTGTGCCCCGAAAATACAGCCGACGTTCCGGATGAACCGGCGACACGTTTGGTAATACTTTCCCCACGTTATCCACATAACCGAGTCAATGGGGAGAACGCAGCTTTGACTCAGGCTACGCAAATTCTGGAGAATCGCGGAAATTCGCCAAGACGTTACAGAAACATGCTGGTCTTTGCTGTCGCTGATGAAGATACTGTGCAAATTCTTGTAGACGAGACACGACGCTATCTGGCATGGGTCTCCATTCAGAAGGATTCGGTAGCATTAAACCTTGACCGGGCACAAGAGAAGCAAGTCCGAGAGTCTGTGGACAAAGGAGATAGAACCATCGCTGTGCAACTCGATGCTGCTTACCAGTGCGTGCTATCGCCTCACCAAGAAGGCACGGGCCCATTAGAATGGGAGATTGTCATATTGAAAGGCACTGACCTTGGCTCAACAGGGGGGTTAGTACAACGAGCGTCATACAGATTACAGAGCCAGGAGTTACTTATTACAAGCTGGTCGCCAATTCATTTGCGTCGGGAGCTGGATCAATACTTATGGAAGGATGGCCAGCCTCATATTGGCGTTAAACAGCTCTGGGAATACTTGGCCACATACCCTTACCTACCTAGATTGAGGGATAAGGAAGTCCTTTTGGCAACCATCAAGGCCGGTGTTGCCACGCGCGACTTCTTCGGATACGCCACTGGGGTAAAGCACTCAGTCGGTGCCAAATTACTGGAATATATAGGACTTACATTTGGGGGCATTCCACCGGGTGTCTACTATGATGAAAGCAGCGTGGTGGTAAGGCCGGAGGTTGCTGAAAAAAGCATTAAGAAGGCCGAAATGGAGGCCGAGGTGGCTAGTCAAAAAGGTACTCAAATTGAAATCGGGGAAATTGAAAAAGGGGTCAAGGTAAAAGGTGAGGTAACAGTTAGTGTGCCAAAGCGTTTCTATGGAACTATTCGCCTGAATCCAATGAGGCTGTCTAGTGACGCCGGGACAATTGGTCAAGAGGTTGTGCAACACCTACAGGCACTATTGGGAGCTGACGTTCAAATAATCCTGGACATCCAAGCTGACATTCCTGATGGAGTCCCAGATCAGGTTGTTCGCATAGTCTCAGAAAATGCCCGCACTCTTAAGTTCGAGTCATTCGGATTTGAATAATGATATCTGTCGGTGGGGATTCACACTAGCCCATTCGATTGTACCCAGGTCACACATTTCGTCAATTTGTTCGCTTGAATTCCGCTTATCTGTGACGTAAAATGAAAAACTGATACTGAGAGAATACTGATAAATATCGGGGCTTGAAGAAATTATCCAGATGAATACTGCAGATATAGCCAATACTCGTTCTACTTTGGACAAGCAACTTAACAAAGTAGATCAGCTCATCCAAAGCCTCAAATACCAAGAGGCAGAGGCAAACTTGGCCAGAGCGGAAGAGATTTTTGAGCAGCTTCAAACGATGCTGAACCCAAGAAATGAAATCCACATGCAAATAGGACAAAATCGCCAGTTCCGAATGGATAGTCTTGCAAGCAGAATTCGAGGCGGTCTCAAACGAAGAGAAGCAGGAAAGAAAGAGGATGGGAACATCGCCTTTAAATGTAACTGGAATGATAAAGGTTACAAAGGTGTATGTAGTGATGCTGCCTACAAATACAACCAGATTTGGGGAGGTCCTTGGTGTCGATATCAGCATGGTAAATGCAGGAGCTTTGTAGGTCGTAAGCCTGTACCCGAAGGTTGCTGCTACGAGGTGAGGGCCTTAATAGATTGTAAATTCGGGGCAGGTTGGGATCATGACGAATATGGTAACCCGCTCCCAGACGGGGAGCGGAAAATACGGTCAGCAAGAAAAGATAAGATAGCTCTCTTGACAACCATC
>Ga0172366_10004984_pt1 | contig 10487 bp, 9 predicted proteins | sample LakKivSesite69cm_FD_114533 | JGI IMG/M metagenome (GOLD analysis project Ga0172366, IMG submission 114533) | Sediment microbial communities from Lake Kivu, Rwanda - Sediment site 69cm | ecosystem: Environmental > Aquatic > Freshwater > Lake > Sediment | place: Rwanda: Western Province, Lake Kivu...
ATCGCAGAGGAGGTGAAGCGGTCTGATTTCCGTCATCGCGCTCAATTCCATAAGACGTGGGGAGAAGGGTTTTGCGTGCGATCCTCTTTCGAGGGAGCCGCCGTTTCCCTGACCCTGAGGATACCGGAAAGGCGCGAAGGACCCAAGGCAGAGGGCCGCGAGCCTTTCCCGCGCCGCCGTTCATGAGGTAAATTGGGTATGCCACACCATCTGCCTATGCAGCATACCGCACGGTGGACGTTCACCTTTTCAGAGCGAGGCTCAGAGAGATGGCGAAACGACCTTCCCGACGACCGCAGCCGCGCGCATCGGCGGCAGCTTCACCGAAGCGCAAACTCCCGCAGAGGACGCTCCACCTCGTGTTTGCCGCCATCGGGTTGGTGCTCCTTGCCGTCTTCTTCGGCGACATGATCCTGAAAGGCTCGGCTCCGAAGGCCCCCGACACGGTGGCGGCGGACGCCATCGTGCGGATGAGCTACACCTGGGAGCACGAGCACGGAGAAATGCCCCTCTGGACGCCGGCAGTGTTCTCCGGCATGCCGTCGTACGGTTCGATGATCTACGTCCGCGACTACACCGACCTCACCCGGGCTGTCGCATTCCTCACGCAAGGGAATCTTGGGCTTACGCTGCTGGTCTTCTTCGCCATTGCGGGCGCGTGCCTCTATGCCCTGCTCATTCGCTACGGGCGCTCGCCGCTCGCGGCGTTCTTCGCGGCGTCGGTGTACGTGTTCACGCCGTACTTTCCGGGCCTCATCAGCGCCGGGCACAACAACAAGCTCTGGGCCGCCGCGATCATCCCGCCGTTGCTCCTCGTGACGGACGGCCTGCTTCGTCGGCGTTCCCTCAGGGCGTTCGCGTGGTTCGCGCTCGTGGCGGCGTGGCAGTTCTGGGCGCGGCATCCGCAGGTGACGTACTACGGCATGATGTTCATCGGCTGCATCGTGCTCGCCGACATCCTCGTTCAGGAGGGCGGCTGGATGGTCCGTGCGCGGCGTTTCGTGGGCGATGCGGCGCTCCTGGGGGGAGGGCTTGTCCTCGCGCTTGCGGTGGTTGCGCTGCCGTATCTGCCCGTGCTGGAGTTCACCCCGGAGTCCGTCCGCGGAAGCGCGCCGAGCGCGGCGTCGGAGCTTGCGCAGGCTGCCGGGCAGGAAAGCGACCGCGCGTGGGAGTTCGCCACCGGCTGGTCAATGCATCCGAAGGAGCTGATCACGTTCGTCGTCCCTTCGTTCTATGGCCTCTGGAACGACCCCCGGTATAACCCGCAGACCGACGTGGAGGCGCATAGTTACTGGGGATACATGCCGTTCACCCAGTCAACGCACTACTTCGGACTCATCCCGCTTGTTCTCGCGTTGCTCGTGCGCCCGAACCGGCACGGGATCATCTGGGGAGCCATCGGCTTCAGCGTGCTCGCGCTGTTCATCGGCCTGGGGCACTGGTTCCCCGTGCTCTACTGGCCCGCGTACAAGCTCCTACCTTACTTCGCCCAATTCCGCGTGCCCTCGATGATCTACATGCTCCTGCCGCTCTCGGTGGGGGTCGTCGGGGCGTGGGCGCTCGACCAGTTGATGGGGGCGGAGCCGCGTTCCTCGCGTCCGCAGCCGTTGCCGCGCTTCGCCAGGGAGGAACGGATCGGGCTGTTCGTCGCTGTGGCGATGACCGTGCTGGCTCTGCTCGTCGTGCTTTTCCACGGCACGTGGGGCTGGGCGATGCGCCCTCAGGAAGGGGCGTATCCGGCGCAGATCATCCTCGCGCTCACGCGCCTGCGCGGGCAGATGCTCGCAAAGGACCTCATGATCGCCGCCGTCCTCACCGCGCTTGTCGTGGGCGGTCTTCTCATGGTGAGCCGACGCAGGCTCAATCCGCTCCTCTTCGGCGTGGTGCTCGTCGTGGCGACCCTTGCCGACCTCTGGCGGCTCGACTTCGCCTTCCTCGACGTGCAACAGCCCACCTTCAGCGAGGCTCCTCCCACGAAGCCGCAGGAAGTTGACCTCATCCGCCAGGACGCCGCTCGCAGCTTTGCCGGAAGCGATACCCTGTTCCGCATCGCCCCTATTGCGGGGGTTGACCCCAACGGCGGCTTCGCCGTCCAGGGCACGAACGAATACGGTCTCTGGAACCTCCAGAGCGTGAGCGGCTACCACGCGGCGAAGCTGCGAATCTACGACGACCTGATGATCTCCGGCGGGCTTTCTCAGCGCGCCGTGCTCAACATGCTCAACGCCCGCTACTTCATCGGGCCGCCCGGATTGCAGGACTCCGCGCTCGTGCCGCTCAATCAGGGGCCGAAGGTGGTCTACCGAAACCTCGCGGCCCTCCCCAGAGCGTGGTGGGCGGCGACAGTGAGCACTGCGCCTGACAGGAAGACCGCGCTCGCCGAGGTCATCAATCCCCTGTTCGATCCGACGCATCGGGCAATTGTGCTCGCCCGGTTGGAGGCCGGTGCGTCGAAGCCCATCGAGATCGGCCCCGTGCCCTCCGCGCCGCCGCGCATCACGGAATGGGATTTCCATCGCATCGTGATCGAGACGACGACGGACGCGAATGCCTTCCTCGTGCTCAGCGAGGTGTACTACCCGCATGGCTGGTCCGCTACCATTGACGGCAACCCCGCGACCATCTACCAGACGAACTACGTCCTGCGTGGGGTCGAAGTGCCCGCCGGAAACCACACCGTCGTCCTCACGTACACTTCGCAGGCGTACGCCGTGGGCAGGATACTCACGGGGACGCTCTTCCCGTTGCTTCTCCTCGTCATCGTCGAGGAGACCTGGCGAGCGCGGCGGAGGCATCGCTCTCCGTCCGCAGATGCGCGTGAGAGCCACAGCGAATCGTAATGCTTCTATCGCCAAGTAGGCGCGAGGCGTGCCTCGCCTCTACGTCGCACGAGCGAAAGCTACTATGGCAACGTTGATGATCAGCATTTCAGGGATCAGGGGGATCGTCGGAGAGAGCCTCACGCCGGAGGTTGCGCTCGGCATGGCGGCAGCATTCGCCGACGTGGCCCCACCCGGCCCCATCCTCGTCGCCTCCGATGGGCGCACGTCGGGGAGCGTGTTGCGCTCGGCATGCCTTGCCGGATTGGGCGCAGCCGGGCGCGTCGCCGTTGATCTTGGGGTCGTCACGACCCCGACGACGGAAGTGGCGGTGGCCCTCCGCAAGGCCGCCGGTGCGATCATCGTGACCGCGAGCCACAATCCGGCGGAGTGGAACGGGCTGAAGTTCCTCGACCCGAACGGCGTCTTCATCAGGCAGAAGACCCTCGACCGCCTCGTCGCCCGGTGGCGCGAAGGGAAACCGTCGTGGTGCGCGTGGGACCGGACCGAAGCGACGGCTTCGTGGGAAGGCGCATCCGAGGCCCACGTCGAGCGCATCCTCGCGCTTGACGTGATGGACCCCGAACGCTGCCGTCGGGCGCGCATCCCGGTCGTGCTCGACACGATCTGCGCCTCCGGGGGCGGCATTGCGCCCGCGCTCCTCGACGCGCTCGGCTCGCCGGTGACGCACGTGAACGCCCAGATCACTGGTCGCTTCCCCCGTATGCCGGAGCCTGTTCCGGAGCACATTTCCCCGCTCGGTGAGACGGTGCGGAAGGCGGGTGCGGCGGCAGGGCTTGTGCTCGACCCGGACGGTGACCGCTTGGCGCTGCTCGACGAGCACGGCACGGCAATCGGCGAAGAGTACACGCTCGCGCTGGCGGTCTATGCGATTCGCCGCAAGAAGAGAGGCGGTCCTGTGGTGGTGAACGTATCCACGAGCCGCATGGTGGATGACCTCGCCCGAATGCTCGATTTCCCGGTCTACCGCACCCCGGTCGGCGAGATCAACGTGGTTGAGGGGATGCTCGCACGCGGCGCGGACCTCGGCGGCGAAGGGAACGGCGGGGTGATCTACGGCGGGCTGCACCTGGGGCGCGACGGCATCCTGGGCATCGCGCTCATCGTCAACCTGCTCGCGGAGGAAGGATGCGGCCTGAGCGACCTAGTGAAGCGGCTTCCGCGCTACGTGATCTCCAAGCAGAAGGCGACGATACCGCCCGGACGAAGGGCGGAAGTGCTCGCAGGAGTCGAGGCGCTTGCCCCGACGATGGGCGCGGAGGTGGACCGTTGCGACGGGGTGAAGCTCGTCTGGCCTGACCGATGGCTCCATGTGCGGCCTTCCAACACCGAGCCGGTGGTGAGGATCATCGCCGAGGCCCCGACGGAACAAGATGCGCTTTGTCTTTGTCAAAGGGTTCGGGACATGGCACCTCAGGCATAGGGGCGCAGAAGCCTACTTCGACGAAGCCCTGGGCGTCTCGCTCCGTGTCTGTTGACGTACTATGGCAGGAACGGTAATTTCCCGGTAGAGCCGGTCACTCGTAACCTTGCCGGGTTGCCTGGCGGCAGAGCGCCGGAAGGCATCGGCAATTTACCTCATCACCCAGGGAGCAGAACAATGCAAGTCACCACCACTGCTCGGCACTGCGAGATCAGCCAGGAATTCCGGGAGCGCATCGTCAATGAGGCGGAAAAGCTCAGGAAGATATGGGACCGGATCAATCGTGCGGATGTCATCTTATCGGACGACGCGGGCGTGCAACGAGCCGAAGTGACGCTCTATCTCAATCAGCAGGTATTCAACGCGAAAGGGCAAGGAATTTCCCACCAACAGGCATTCGGCATCGCTCTCGAAAAGGCGGAACGCCAGTTACGGAAATACAAAGGCAAGCTTGTAGGGCGCAGAAGCGCAAATGTCAAGGAGCCAAGCCCTGTCACCTAGTGTTCAGGAGCCGAGCGCTCTCGGCATCACCATTGACGATCTGGTGACTCAGCATCGCCGCCGCCTGCTGCTGGAGTTCGTCGCAGGAGAGTCCGGCGGGTGGCGGCGTATTTTCTCGGCGGAGACCCATCGTCCTTCGCTCGCGCTGACGGGCTTTGTGAACCTCTACACGTTCGACCGGGCACAGATATTGGGGAATACGGAACTTCTCTATCTGAACGCGCTCAGCCCGGAGCAACGGAGAGAGGCGCTCAGCATCATCTACCAATTCGAGCTTCCCTGCGTGATCGTCACCAACGGCTACAACATGTTCTCCGAACTGATCGAGCTGGCGAACGAGCGCCAGATACCGCTCCTGAGGACCACGCTCAGCACTGCCCGGTTCATCCACCAGTACGTCGCGTGCCTCGACGACCACTTCGCCCCACATACGACGGTTCACGGCACGATGGTGGATGTCTACGGCGTCGGCCTGCTCTTCACGGGCCGCTCCGGGATCGGCAAGAGCGAAATCGCGCTCGACCTTGTAGAGCGCGGCCACCGTCTCGTCGCCGATGACGTGGTCCACCTGCGGCGGCAGCGCACCATCCTCCTCGGCGAGGGCAGCCCGCTATTGGGGCACAAGATGGAGATACGCGGCATCGGCATCATTGACGTGGAGCGCCTCTTCGGCATACGCGCCATCCGCAAGGTGAAGCGGCTGGAAGTCGAGGTCCGGCTTTCTCAGTGGGATGGCTCCGAAGAGTACGAGCGTATCGGGCTTGAGGAGGATCGCACCACGATACTCGGAGTCGAATTGACCCTCGTGTGCCTGCCGATCTACCCCGGCAAGAACGTCACGGTCATCGCCGAGACGATTGCGATGAACCACCTGCTCAAGCTGCGCGGCTACAATCCGGCGCACGAGATGGGAGCGAGGCTCTCCTCGGCCATGCAGCAGCCCGGCGAGAGCGAGTCCACGCCGATCTTCGGCGATCCGGATGCGACATGATCGGCCTTGTGCTCATTTGTCACGGGAGCCTCGCGGAGACGCTCCTGAAGACGGCGGAAGAGATCGTCGGGCCAATTGAGGACGTGCGCTGCGTCAGCAACAAGGGCAAGTCCCCGGAGGTGGTCGCCGAGGAAGTGGAAAAGGCGGTTGCAGGCTTCGCACATGCCGATGGGGTGCTCATCATGGCCGATCTCTTCGGCTCAAGCTGTTGGCGCAGCGGATTGCAGGAAATGCACGTGGGAACGAACACGACGATTCCCCTCGCCGTCCTCGCCGGGGTCAACCTTGGGATGCTCCTCTCTTTCAGCCAGAAGCGGAACGCCTTGGGCTTCAGGGAGCTTGCCGCAACCATGATCGAGGATGGCCGCCGAGGCATCAGTGGCCCCAAGTTCTCCGCAGAGGTGCGCCCGTGATCGTGCTTGTGCGCGTGGATGAGCGGTTGATTCACGGGCAGGTGGTGGTCGGGTGGCGCGGGGCGCTTGATCCGACCGCCCTCGTCGTGGTTGACGACGGGGTCGCTGCGAGCGACTGGGAGCGCGAGCTCGTCATGTCCGGCGTGCCCGACGGGCTGTGCGGCGAGGTCGTGACGGTGTCGGCGGCGGCGGCCGCGTGGGAGACTTGGCGGCAGGACGCGGAGCGGCGGCTTGTCCTGGTGCAGAGCGTGCATACCGTCGCTGCGATGATTGACGCGGGCATCGCGCTTGGGCAGGTGAACATGGGTGGGCTTCACAAACGCCCCGGTCGGCGCGAGTTCCTTGCGTACGTGTACCTTGACGATGCGGAGGTGGTCGCCTGCCGTCGTCTGTGCGCTGCCGGGGTGCGGCTTGAGGCGCGAAACGTGCCTGGCGCGGGCGCGGTTGACTTCTGTCGGCGACTGCTTTCCCAGGGATGACGGTGCGATGCTCAAGCGCGAGCGATACGAACTCCAGGTCGGCATAGTCTTCGTTGCGGCGCTCACTTTCCTCATCGTCGGGTTACTCTGGGCGAAGCGCTACAGGCCGCGACAGTCGGAAATGCAGATCGAAGTGAGCTTTCCCACGGTGGGAGGGCTGCGCGAAGGGGATGAGGTGCTCATCTCCGGCTTGCGGCTGGGCGAGGTGAGTTCCCTCCAACTGCGCGAGCGCGACGTGCTCGTGGGGGCACTCCTGAGCAGACACGTGAGGCTCTACGAAGGCTATCAGATCAGGATCGTGACGCTCACCTTCACCGGGGAACTGGGGCTTTCGATCACACCCGGCACCGGGGAGCCGCTCGAAGAACCTCTGCCCGTGCTCAAGGGCATTTCGCCTCTGGAACTGGGCGACATCATCGGACCGGGCCTCGAGACGTTCTCCTCCGTCAAATCCGTCGCCGATACCCTTGCGTGGGCGCTGCCGGAAGTCACCCGGCGCACGAAGGCGACGCTCGACCGGCTCGATAGCGTGCTTGCCGAAGTCCAGGAAGGCGCGGCGACGGGCAAGGTCGCGCTCCGACAGACGCTTGCGCAGGCGCGGACGACGCTCGCATCCACCGATCACCTCGTCACCACGCTCAGCGCGCGGCTCGATACGAGCCTCACCGCCGCCGACGAGACGTTCGCCTCCCTGAAGGCCACCTCGGATACGCTCAGACAGGTGATCGCCGCGTTCGATACCACACAGGGCGCGCTCGGACGCCTGATCCGCGAACCGGGCCTCTATGACGAACTCCGCCGGGCGACGACGCGCCTCGATTCGGCGGCCACGAGCATTGACTCTCTCGCGCAGGACATCAAGCGCAACCCGAAGCGCTACGTGCGGTTCAGTCTCTTCTAGGGAAGGGTCATGCCGTTGAGGATTCGTCCGTATGGGGCCGTGCGGTACGTGCTCCTGGCGGTCCTGTGGGTGCTGTGCACGCCTGCATTCGCGCCCTCCGACGCCGCCGTCGTCACGCGGGAGGTCGTGTTCGGCCCGGGCAGGCGCATCTCCGGGCAGCTCGACAAACCTCCCGGCGCGGGACCGTTTCCGCTCGTGATCCTCATCCCTGCCGGTGGCAGACTCGACCGGAACGGCACTTCGCCGTCCCTGACGGCATTCAAGGATGTCTACGTGCCGTTGGTGGGGATCGCGGTGCGGGCGGGGTGGGCGATCTTCCGGTACGACCGGCAGGGAGCGGGCAGTTCGCGCCCGTCGGAGCGAGACGAGGCCATTGACGCGCTCGACGTAGTGCGCATAGCTCGCGAGCTTCCCGACGTTGATCCCCGGCGCGTGGTGATCATCGCCCACGCCTCCGGCACGGAAATCCTCCAGAGCGGCTACGATTACTTCGAGGAGCGAATCGGCTTCCACGCGCTCAAAGGGGTGATCCTGCTTTCGAGCGATGTCGGGTCTCAGAGCGCAGGGCGGATGGCGGGAAACCTGCTCGTCATCATCGGAGAGTCGGACGGGACGGAGCGTTCTTCAATTGCAGGCGGAGCGGTGAGTGTGCATCGCCGGGACTATCCCGACCGACAGGCGGAGGCAATGGTCGTCCCCCGTGCCGATCACGCGCTCTGCGATACGACCGTCGCCGGATGGAGCGGATGGGCGGGCGACCCCGGCTCCTGCGTCATCTCTCGTCAGGTCTACGACGCAATTGACCGGTTTCTCCGGCAGATCCATTCCCCTGCGACCGCGCGCCGCGCACCGTAGCGCAGACGACGTGGGTTCACCTCACCCCTTCGAGCCGCTTGAGGAACTCCTCCGGCGGCAGGAAGCCGAGCGTCCGCCGGTCCTTCAGTTCCTCTCCCCGGCCATCGAGGAAGATCACCGTCGGCAGGCCGAGGACGGCGTATTTCCGGCGCAGTTCCTCGCGTTCCGGCGTCATGTTCGTCATGTCGAGCTTGATGCACACGAACTCGTTCAAACGCGCCCGCACCGCCGGGTCGCTGTAGGTGTAGCGGTCAAGCTCCTTGCACGCCGCGCACCAGTCGGCATATACGTCAATGAGGACCGGCTTGCCTTCGCGTCGCGCTCTCACCAGACCAGCGGCTTCGTCGGTGATCCACTCAGGATGCGGCAGCGAGGCAAGATCAACCGCGCCGGAGGGCTTCGGCGGAGCGAGCACGACACCAATTATCCCGTACAGCCCCGCGACGACCATGGCCACGCCGAGCGTCTTTCGCGTCCGTTCGAGGAGCGAGGGCGGCGCTTCGAGGTCCCCTTCCCGATCAAGCCCTGCCACGAAGCGCAGATGGACCGCGCCGAGGGCAAGGCCGAACACGACGAGCACGAGCGAAACGACAAGCGCGGTCGTGCCGGGGCGCATGAGGTCCTTGAGCGGTGGAATGACATCCTTGAGGAAGTAGAGCGCGGCGGTGAGCATGACGATGCCGAAAATGCTCTTGATCTTCTCCAGCCATGGCCCGGATTTCGGCACGACCCGCGCCGAGAAGGTCCCGATGACGATGAACAGCAGCCCCATCCCCAGAGCGAAGCTGAACATCGCCGAGAAGCCGAGCCTGAGATCGCCTGTCGTGGCCACGTAGGCGAGCGCGGCCCCAAGCACCGGGCCAGTGCAGGGAGCGGCGATCACCCCGGCCACAAGCCCTGCCGCGAACGAGCCGCCGAAGCCCGCCCCTCCGACACGCTTCAGGCGCATCTGCCACGACGAGGGCAACTGCATCTCGAACGCGCCGAACATGGACGCGGCAAAGAGGACGAAGGGGAGCGCGACGAAGCCGATGACGAACGGGTTTGCCATGACCGACCCGAAGACGGCGCCCGTCGCCGCCGCGCTCACGCCGAGGACACTGTACATCGCCGCCATGCCGAGCACGAACACGAGCGAGAGGAGGAAGCTGCGCAATGTGGAGTTCTTCGCCCTCGACGCGCCGAAGAAGCTCACGGTGATCGGGATGAGCGGATACACGCACGGGGTGAAGCTCGTGAGGATGCCGCCGAGGAACATTGCTCCCAGGGCGATGAACAAGCCGCTCTCCGCGAGCATATTCCCCAGGTCGAAGCGGCCCTGGTCAGGCTGCCCGGAAGCGGAGGAGAAGTCCTTCAGTTCGCCTCCGCTCGGCAGGACCGTAAGGAGCACGGTGCGCTCTTCGGTCATAGGGAAGTAGCAGGTCTTCTTCGAGCAGCCCTGCGTGCGGAGCGTGAGTTTAAGTGGCAGGCTTTGCCCGGAAAGCGAAGGACCGGGGACCACCGGGATGCGGAAGACCGCCTGCTCGACGTATTTAGCGACTTCCCGGCCCTCAAACTCATCCCAGGCGACGTGCGGCGCGCTCGCCACCGGAGCACCGATTGCCAGCCCTTCGTGCGGCTCGACGGAAACGGCGGTGCGTTCGGCGTAGACGTAGTGCTCCGGCGCGATGATGAGGGCGCTCACGACCCATGCCGTATCGCCGACGGCGTGCGCTTCACCAGGAGCAACTTCCCAGCGAAAAAGCTCTCGCAGGTTAGGAGATTGCGCCGTCGCGGATGCGGAAGCTCCGCACACGGCGAGAAGCACGGCGACGGCACGGCGGACGCGCATAAGACGTCTCCTCTCTCTGATGTGCAGGTCTCATACCAACTTGTCCAGATAAGCGTATTAACCCAAGTTGCCAGTTATAAGGTTGCAGTTGTCCATGAGCTTCCGTATCAAGGGATGGAATAAGCCAGTATCCCTTGAAGCGGAGGAAGCTCATGGACGAGATAAAGGTAATCACGATCTACTGCCTGTGCGACGATCTGCTGATCGAACTCGAAGAGTTCGCAAGGCACTCGGCCATCGGGAAGATGCCCGG
>Ga0172366_10004988_pt1 | contig 10479 bp, 5 predicted proteins | sample LakKivSesite69cm_FD_114533 | JGI IMG/M metagenome (GOLD analysis project Ga0172366, IMG submission 114533) | Sediment microbial communities from Lake Kivu, Rwanda - Sediment site 69cm | ecosystem: Environmental > Aquatic > Freshwater > Lake > Sediment | place: Rwanda: Western Province, Lake Kivu...
GGCACATTGTCCACCCGGCAGTTGCGGAGGCGTTCGACCTGCCCCTGGGCGAGTGGGAAGCGTAGGGTCATGCCCTTGCCGCATCGAGCGCCTGCCTGAAGTCGGCGAGCAGATCGGCGGACCTGCGACGTTCGCAGCAGGATGAGGGTACGTCGTCCGCTCCGGGCACAAAAGTCCCGCCGTCGAGAGCGCAGAGGCGCGTCCTCGCACATACCCGCACGCGCATCCTCACCTGCCGTGTTGGTCGGCGCGCGGGGTGGTTCCTACCTTCAATTTCAAAAGAGTCCTCTTCGATGATCTGCCGCACCACTCGCCAATTGCCGGGAGGAAGCCATGCGTCGGGTGCTGCTTATGGTGTTGTGTATCGGGTGGGCCGCACATGCTCACGCTGCCGACCAACTCTACCGATGCGCCAGGGATTTCGAGCGCGTCCTGGGGCGTGGCCTTGCGAACTCCGGCGGGTACTGGACCAACTACGGCCCCGAATGGGGTCCGCAGGACTGGCACTACGCCGATAGCACCGAAGTGCTGAGCAATTACGACGATGCCCAGTACGTCCGCACGTGGTGGGACGGGCCATGTTATGCGCGGTTCGCCGACGTGGAGGCGGCCAACTATCGCGTCTGGGTGTGGGCAAGGGACGATGCCGAGCGGGATATGGCGATCTGCGTCTACACCACGCTCGATACGACGCGACGGCCGGCGGCCCACGAAGGACGGGAAGGCTGGTACGATTGCGGCGTAGTCGCCATGGAGCCGGGGGCGCTGTGGCACAGGGACCGCATCTACATTGCGAAAGCGACCACCGACCACCCCACCGCATGGGCGCTCGTCAAGGCCGTCTACCTCACCAAGGACCTCTCGCCTACGCCGCCGTCGTTTACCGCCGACGGGCAGAAGGTCCCGGCGGAGTTGAGCTACACCTATAAGCCGACCATTCCCGTGGACCACGACTGGGTGCTGCGGTGGAGTCGCGGCGATCAGGCCTACCCGCGCCTTGTGGTGAGCGCGTCCGAGATCGAGCGGGTCCGTGCGAATCTCGCCCGGCCGGAGCTCCAGGGGGTCACTCAGACAATCCTCAATGCGGCGAAGAGCTACACGTGGGACCCCGCGCAGGCGCTCTGGCTCGTCGGGAACTGGTCGCACTATCCTCACGCCGTGAACGCTGCTCTGGCGTACCTCATCACCGGAGATACCTCGTACGCCGTGACGGCCAAAAAAGCGATGATCGCCCACATGCGCCAGCACGCGCTCGCGTTTCACCGCCGCCCACCGAGCGGGGAAAACTGGGACCGGGGCAACAATACGCTTGCGAAGTTCTTCCGGCAGTGTCTCCTCGTCTACGATCTCATCCAGCCGAGCGGCGTGCTGAGCGAGATCGAAGACCGGGAGGTTCGTGCGCTGTTCGCCTCGCTTGCCTATTACATGGAGCGTCACCCCGACGGCAAATGGGAGGGATACACCGAAAACGGGGATGGCTACTGGTGGTGGAACGGCAACACCGACCGGTACACCGCCGTAGGGCTGTGCGGCCTGTTGTTCCCGGACCATCCCAAGTCGGCGGACTGGGTCGCCAACGCCAAGCAGGGCTTTGAGGTGCAAAGGGATTTCAATATCAGGCCGGACGGGACATGGCCGGAAAGCTCCAACTACGCCTTCGTGACGACGGCCGCGCTCAACACCTTCTTCCGCGCCTATGAGAATGTGATCGGCGACTCGTTCCTCGACGACGCCAAAGTGAGAAAGTTCTACGACTGGCACGTGGAGACGATGAGCACGCGCATTCCGACCTGGTGGAAAGACCTCCTCTCGCCCGCGCTGCCGGGAGGAGAATTCTCGCAGGAGATGCGGGAGAACTGGACGCGCCTGGAACCCACCGTGCGCATCTCGCAGGGCACGGGCGAAAGCGCGTGGAACAACGCCTACGGCTCGGTGCTTGCGACGGGAGCGGCGTTGTGGGCGAAGCGCGATCCGGCGTTGGCCGGGCGGTTGAAGTGGGCCTGGCAGGAGTGGGGCGGCCAGCTTGTGACGGAGGCGGAGTTAATCGCCCACCTGATCGGAGCGGCGGACGCCGCCGACATCCCGGCTACCCCGCAGACGCTGGAGAGCGCCCGCGTGGACGGATACGCCGTCTGCCGCGACCGCTTCGGCGACCCGGAGCACGAACTGGAGCTTTTCGTTGACGCGCAGTTCAAACGCTCGCACGGCTACCCCGACCTCGGCCAGTACCACCTCTACGCCTACGGGGTCCCGATCACCAAGGACTGGGACCTCAACGGCGAGAGCGACTACTACAAGACCGAGTACTGGAACGTGCCCTGGGATCGTCACGTGGCGCGCTACCCGTGGAACTACGCCACCGACGACGTATGCAGCAGGCTCACGCCGGTGCTGGGCGACGGCGACGTGTTCTTCACCGTCGGAGGCGACGCCGTGCACGTCAGCTACGAGAAGGCTCGGGCACACGCCCTCCACCGCAATTACCTCCTCGTGAAATACGGGCCGGAAGGGCGAGGCGGCGCGCCGTACGTGGTGGTCTTCGACGATGCGGGGCCGTCGGATGAGCTTTACCAGACGTGCTATGCGGTGGCGACCGGCCTCACGCGAGAGGGAACTACCCTCCGGTTCGACGGGTTCTGGGGGGTGGACTACGAGGTCCACTACCTCGTGCCGGAGCTGAGCGAGGGCGAGCCATGGCTGGAGCAGTGGTTTGCGACGCGGAACCGTCCGCCGTTCCAGAGACGCCCCGACATCCCTATGGTCGGTCGCAGCCGCCTGGAGAAGAATCCCAGAGGCGGCGATTGGGTATGGATTGGCTATCCCCGGAAGGAGGGCATGGGCGACCTTGCCGCCGCAGCGACGCAGATCGGCGACGGCTGCCAGCGCGTGGATGTCGCGGTCGAAGGAACCCACGACGTGGCTCTGCTCGCCACGAGCCGCACGCAGTACGCCGCCGAACTCGACTTCGACGGGCGGTACGGGCTTTCCCGCCGCCGCGACGGCAGCGCGTGGGTTTCGCTGACCTGTCTCGGCGGAGGCCATCTCGCTGATGACACCTACTACGTCGGGTACGAAGGCGGGAACGTCTCCCTGGTCTTCGACGACACGCTGGCGGTCGGAGACGTGTCGGGTCCGGGGGGAAAGGTGCGGGTTCTTCGACCTGGTCAGGCGGCGCATCCCTGCGGAGTGCAGATTGACAGCGTGAGTGTCCCGTATGGTTTCTCCGGCGATACCGTGAATGTGATCGTCCCCGCCGGACGCCATGCGCTGGTCTTGGGGCGCGGCGAGCCGATCATCGTGTCGGTAGCCCGCGAACGGCCGCGCCGGTTCGATCTCTGCCAGAATACCCCGAACCCGTTCAACCCGACGACGACGATCCGGTTCAGTCTTCCGGAGGCCGGCGCGGTGCGGCTGGTGATCTACAGCACGAACGGCCAAGTCGTGCGCACCCTCGTAGACGGGCGCGCGGCTGCGGGGACGCATACGGTGAGGTGGGACGGGCGCGACGATGCCGGTCAACTCGCGGCGAGCGGAGTGTATCTCTACCGGCTCACCGGCAAAGGAGGCAGCCTCGTCCGGAGGATGGTGCTCGTCCGCTAGAGGGCCTTTTGCCTGGGGAAACCCGGTTGATCGGTCGCTCCGATGCGCTGCCTGCGGCGTTCTCCTGCGCCCTCGTGAAAATCCTTGCACCCGGCAGGAGAGGTTCGGAGAAACGCGGAATTGTGCGTACCATTATGTACGGGAGAACGTTTGGACAGGATCATTGAGACGGGAGACCGACCATGCCGGTAAAGCCCACGCCGCAGCAGGCATCCTGGCAGGAAGCCGAACTGACGATGTTCCTGCACTTCGGGATGAACACCTTCACCGACCGGGAATGGGGCGATGGCACGGAAGACCCGAAGCTCTTCAATCCTGCGGAGCTTGATGCGCGGCAGTGGGTCCGCGTCGCAAAGTCAGCCGGGTTCGGGTACATGATCCTCACCGCGAAACATCACGACGGGTTCTGCCTCTGGCCGAGCGCATACACCGAGCACTCCGTGAAGCACAGCCCCTGGCGAGAGGGGAAAGGCGATGTCGTGCGCGAGTTTGCCGATGCGTGCAGGGAAGCGGATATGAAGATGGGCATTTACCTTTCGCCCTGGGATCGTCACGAGCCGACGTACGGCAACTCGCCGGTGTACAACCGCCATTTCAAGAACCAGCTCACCGAGCTTCTCACCCACTACGGCCCGGTCGCCGAAGTGTGGTTCGACGGAGCCTGCGGCGAAGGCCCGAACGGGCGAAAACAGGAATACGACTGGCAGGGGTTCTACCGGCTCATTCGCAGGCTGCAACCGAGAGCGCTCATCGCCATCTGCGGGCCGGACATCCGGTGGGTGGGCAACGAGGACGGCTACGCCCGCGAAAGCGAATGGAGCGTGCAGGAGCCTAATCCGACGTTTCACTACGGGATTATGGGCGCGGTGTGGTATCCGGCTGAGTGCGACGTTTCCATCCGTCCGGGCTGGTTCTGGCATAAGGCCGAGGACGACAAGCTCAAGTCGCTCGAACACCTCGTGGACATCTACTACAAATCTGTCGGGCGCAACAGCGTCCTTTTGCTCAATGTCCCGCCGAACGACCGGGGCCTCATCTCCAAGCCGGACATCCGTCGGCTGCGCGAGTTCAGAGACGCCATTGACCGGACGTTTGCGGTTAATCTCGCTCAGGGCAAACCCGCCGTCGCCAAGAACGCCGCCGAAGGGTTTCCCGGCTCGAACGCCGTTGACGGCAACCGCGAGACGTACTGGGCGACGGAGGAGGGCGTGACGAGCAGTTGTCTGGAGGTTGATCTCGGCGCACCGACGACCTTCAACGTGGCGATGGTTCAGGAATATATTCCTCTCGGCCAGCGCGTGGAACGCTACAAGATCGAGGCGTGGTGGGGCCCCAGGTGGAAAGAGATTGCAAGGGGGACGACCATCGGGCATAAGAAGCTCGACCGCTTCCCCGACGTGACGGCGCAGAAGGTGCGTCTTGCGATCATCTCCTCGCAGGAGTCGCCGCTCATCCGTTCGTTTGGGCTGTTCCGTGCACCAGGGCTTGTGCAGCCGTAAGGGCAACTTCAGCGGAGAACCATCAGGGGAGGACGCGGATGAAAAAAGCGGTGATATTCGGGGATCACAAAGCCGGGCTTGTGGAGGTTCCCGACCCGGAGCCGAAAGAGGATTGGGCGGTCGTCAAGGTGCACGCCGCGCCGATGTGCACCGAATACAAGACGTTCGTCTCCGGCGGCAAGGCCGACTACTTGGGCCACGAGGCGGCTGGTGAGGTGGTTGCCGTCGCTCAGCCGGGGCGCGTGAAGGTCGGCGACCGGGTCGTCGTCATGCCGCAGTATCCGTGCGGGAAGTGTTCGCTCTGCGTGGCGGGGGAGTACATCCATTGCCGGAACAACTACGACTTCGCGGCCTTCACCGGCAGTCCTGAGGGCAAGGCCACGTACGCGCAGTATCTCCTCAAGCCCTCCTGGCTCTTGCCGCCGATCCCGGATGGGGTGTCGTACAAGCATGGCTCGCTCGCCTGCTGCGCTCTGGGGCCAACGTTCGGCGCGTTCGAGCGTGTGCATCTCACCGCGTTCGATACTGTGCTCATCACTGGGGCCGGTCCCGTCGGCCTGGGCGGGGTGGTGAACGCGTTCTTTCGCGGGGCGCGGGTGATCCTTGCCGAGTCAGAGCACTGGCGCGTCGAGCGCGCGCGGCAGATGGGGGTCGAGCACGTGATTGACCCGCAGGACCCCGACGCCCTCAGGCGCATCATGGACCTGACCGACGGCGAAGGCGTTGACTGCGCGGTAGAGTGCGCGGGCGTCGTGGCGGCGGAAAGGCTCTGCATAAACGCGACTCGCTGCAAGGGCGCGGTTGCGTTTGTCGGCGAATGCGGCGACGAACTGGCGATTCGCGTCAGCCCCGACCTCATCCGCAAGGGGCTTACCGTCATCGGCTCGTGGATGTACAATCTCAACGACTTCCCCCGCATCATGCAGGTGATTCAGCGTTCGCCGCTCATCGGTCTTCTCCTGAGCCATGTCCTGCCAATGAGCAGGATTCAGGAAGCGTTCGAGCTATCCGCCTCACACCGGACTGCGAAGGTCATCCTCACGCCGTGGGAATGATCTGACCTGCTGCCGGGGCCATACCTCAGGGGGCCATGCCATGCTGAAATCGCCACCGGCTGAACGCCGCGAGTTCAAGACCGAAGCCATCGAGTGCGACCTCGTCGTCGTGGGCGGCGGCCTTGCGGGGACGTGCTGCGCGATCACGGCGGCGCGTGCGGGTGCGCGGGTGACGCTCGTGCAGGACAGGCCCGTCCTCGGCGGGAACGCATCGAGCGAGGTGCGTCTCTGGGTGCTCGGCGCGACGGCGCACATGGGCAACAACAATCGCTGGGCACGCGAAGGCGGCGTGGTGGACGAACTGCTCGTCGAAAATCTCTTCCGCAACCCGGAAGGCAACGCCCTCGTCTTCGACACGATCCTGCTTGAATGGGTCTTGAGAGAGCCGAACCTCAGGCTCCTGCTCAACACCGCCGCGATTGAGGTGGGCAAGTCGGACCCCGATACGATCAGCAGCGTCCGTGCGTTTTGCAGCCAGAACTCGACGATGTACGACATCGCCGCGCCGCTTTTCTGCGACGCTTCCGGCGACGGCGTGGTGGGCTTCCTCTCCGGGGCAGCGTTCCGCATGGGCGCGGAGAAGAGCGACGAGTTCGGCGAGAAATTCGCGCCGAGCGCGGAGTATGGCGAGTTGCTCGGCCACTCCCTCTACTTCTACAGCAAGGACGTGGGCAGGCCGGTGCGCTTCATCCCACCGAGCTACGCGCTCGACGACATCACGAAAATCCCCCGCTACCGCCAATTCAGCGGCAAGAGCGGCGGCGCGCATCTCTGGTGGCTGGAATACGGCGGTCGGCTCGATACGGTTCACGATACCGAACGGATCAAGTGGGAGCTTTGGAAAGTCGTCTACGGCGTCTGGAACTACATCAAGAACTCCGGCAAGTTCCCCGAAGCGGAGACGCTTGCGCTCGAATGGGTGGGGCACATCCCTGGCAAACGCGAGAGCAGGCGCTTCGAAGGCCCGGTCATGCTCACCCAGCAAGACCTCATCGAGCAGCGCCGCCATGCCGACGCGGTCTCGTTCGGCGGATGGTCAATAGACCTGCACCCTGCCGATGGCGTATTCAGCGAGAAGCCGGGCTGCACGCAGTGGCACTCACGCGGCGTCTACCAGATCCCCTATCGTGCGCTCTACAGCCGCAATATCCGCAACCTGTTCCTCGCCGGGCGCATCATCAGCGCGTCGCACGTCGCGTTCGGCTCAACGCGGGTGATGGCGACGTGCGCGCACTCCGCTCAAGCGGTGGGCATGGCGGCGGCGATCTGCTCGCGGGAACGCCTCCTGCCCGACGACCTGAGCGCGCCGGACCGGGTCTCCCGCCTGCAACGCGAACTCATGCGCCGCGGTCAGCATATCCCCGGCTTCCGGCTTGAGGACCCGGACGACCTCGCACGAAACGCGACGATCACCGCCACAAGCCGCCTGCGCCTGACCGGGTTTGCGCCTGACGGGCCGCTCGTGCCGCTTGCGCACTCCCTCGCCCAGATGCTTCCTCTCCCGGCAGGCCCGGTCTCGAAGGTCAGCTTTCTCGTAGATGCGACAGAGGCGACAACCTTGCGGATCGAACTCCGCACGAGCGACCGTCCGGATAACTACGCGCCGGACGTGACGCTTGCGACGAAGGAGGTGACGCTTTCGGCGGGGGCGGGTCAGAGCATCGTCGCCGATTTCAACGTCACCATCGCCGAGCCGCGCTACGTGTTCTACTGCCTCATGAAGAACGAGCGCGTCTCCGTGCAGTGCTCGGAAGAACGGGTCACCGGAGTGCTTTCGGTGGCTCATCGCCACACTCAGACGCCGCCAGAGGAGATCGGCGTGGAAGCGTTCGAGTTCTGGTGCCCGACGCGCAGGCCGGACGGGCAGAACCTTGCTATAGCGATTGATCCGCCGCTCGACGTGTTCGCGCCGGGAAACGCGACGAACGGCCTCGCACGCCCCACCGCAGGCCTGAACGCATGGGTGGCCGATCCGAACGATCCGTCGCCCGCGCTCACGCTCGCGTGGAAGACGCCGCAGACGGTGGCCCGCATCGAGCTTGCCTTCGATACCGATTGGGATTTCCCCATGGAGTCGGTGTTCTGGCCGCATCCGACGAACACGGTCCCCTTCTGCGTGAAGCGCTATCGGATCAGCGACGCTTCGGGCCGAGCGCTCGTCGAAGAGGAGGCGAACCATCAGACGCGCAACACGCTCCTGCTCGATCCGCCCGTCAGGACCGACCGGCTCACGATCCATCTCGTCGAATCCTGGGGGAAGGTTCCGGCTGCGCTCTTCGAAGTGCGGTGCTACGAGAAGCAGTGAGGAGGAAATCCTTGACCAGCCGAGAAACGATCATCGAGATAGCTCGGACGATTGGGCAGCAGTTTCGGCCTCAGAAGGTCATCCTGTTCGGCAGCTATGCCCGTGGCGAGGCGACTGACGAGAGCGACGTGGACCTGCTCGTGGTCGTTCGAAAGGAGCGCGCACGTGGGCACCGGAGCGCGCCCATTATCCGTTTTCTGGCCGAAAGGTACGTGCTGCCGGTGGATGTGATCGTGCGCACGGCAGCGTCGTTGGAAGAAGAGTCCGCGATGCCTGGGACACTGGGCGAAGAAGTGAAAAGAGACGGGGTTGTCCTCTATGAAGCCGCTTCGTAAGAATGCCGAAGAGTGGTTCAGGAAGCCATGCTATGATTTCAAACTGGGAAAGTTCGCAGAGTAGAGTCACAGAATCTATCTCAAAAGATCAGGATCGTCATTCTGAGCGAAGCGAAGAATCACGCGATGTGCAAGTTTTCTGATGAAATGCCCACAATGAGGCTTGGGCAGACAGGAGTGTCTGCCCCACCCAGATAATTCGTTTCGGTGGGGCGGGCATTCCTGCCCGCCCAGAAAAAACTTGCACATCGCGTGAAGAATCTCTTGATTCTTAGGATGTTAGAGATGCTTCGGCGAACTCTTCGAGTTCGTTGCTCAGCATGACACCTGAAAACCGCGTTTTGAGATAGATTCATACCATGTTGTGTCTCTGCGGTAGACGGCATACTTGGGGAGGAATGAATGATGAATGTCCTTGTGCTCTGCACCGACACCTTTCGCGCCGATTACCTCGGCTGCTATGGGAATACCTGGGTCGAAACGCCGCACCTCGATAAGCTCGCTTCCGAGGGCGTGCTGCTCACGGATTTCTACGGCGAAGGGCTGCCGACGATCCCTTCTCGGCGCGTGTTCTACACCGGACGGCGCATCTTTCCCATGACCTATCGCCCGCAGAAGAGCGACCCGGTGCAGTTGCCCGGCTGGCATCCGCTCTACGACGAGGACATCACCCTCGCGGAATGGCTGAGCAAGCGCGGCTACACCACCGGCCTTGTCGGCGACCTCTACCACATCATGAAGCCGGGGAAGAACTTCCATCGCGGCTTCCATTCCTGGCAGTGGATTCGCGGGCAGGAGATTGATCCGCTCGTGCCCACGCCACACTGCGACCTGGATGTCTCGCGCCACGTCCGCCCCGAAGAGCCACCCGACTCCGGCACGCGCCGCAGGACCGCGCAGTACCTCAACAACCGCGCGTGGTGGAAGAGCGAAGCCGATCACTACGCCGCACAGGTGATGCGCGCCGCCGCCGACTGGATCAGCACGCACGGCCACAAAAAGCCCTGGATGCTCTGGGTGGAGAGCTTCGACCCGCACGAGCCGTGGGATGCGCCGCAGAGCTACGTGGAGAAATACTGCCCGAACTACGACGGCCTCGCGCTCACCTGGGCGCCCGCCTTCACGAAGGATTGCAGCGAGGAAGAATTCGCGTGGATCAGGGCAAACTACGCGGGCGAATGCTCGCACGTGGATACCTGGTGCGGCTACGTGCTTGATACGCTGGAGCGGAAGGGACTGAAAGACGACACCATCGTCGTGTTCACCTCGGATCACGGCACGATGATGGGCGAGCAGGGACAGATTCACAAGGGGCAGGACCGCGTGCGCATCCAGGTGGCGCGTTCGCCGCTCATCCTCCGCCACCCCGACAACGCCTACGCCGGGAAGAAGGTGAGCGGGCTTGTTCAGCAGCAGGACCTCATGCCCACGTTGCTGCGCCTTCTCGGCGAGCCGGTGCCGGAGCGGTGCAATGGGGAGGACTTCTGGCCGGTGGTCACCGGCGAACGGCAGGGCGGGCTGCGCAACATCATCATCACCTCGTTCGGCTGGTACGCGGGCGTCCGCACGAAGAAATGGAACTACCAGACCGCCTGGGCGCGACCGGGGAACCGTGCGATGCGCCCGCCGGAACTCTACGATTGCCCGAACGACCCCGACGAACTGGTGAACGTGATTGACCGGTA
>Ga0172366_10004989_pt1 | contig 10478 bp, 6 predicted proteins | sample LakKivSesite69cm_FD_114533 | JGI IMG/M metagenome (GOLD analysis project Ga0172366, IMG submission 114533) | Sediment microbial communities from Lake Kivu, Rwanda - Sediment site 69cm | ecosystem: Environmental > Aquatic > Freshwater > Lake > Sediment | place: Rwanda: Western Province, Lake Kivu...
CCTTTGCGCGCGCCATCCTGACCACCGACACCCGCCCCAAGGAGGTGGCGGTCACCTTCGAGCTGGGACGCCGCAAGGCGACGCTCGGCGGCTGCGTCAAGGGCTCGGGCATGATCCACCCGAACCTGGCGACCATGCTCTGCTTCCTCACCACCGACGCCGCGGTGGAGAAGGGCTTCCTGCAGCAGGCGCTGAAGGCCGCGGCGGACAGCTCGTTCAACATGCTCTCCATAGACGGCGACACCAGCACCAACGACACGCTGCTTCTCTACGCCAACAGTGCCGCTGGCAACGACCCCATCCGGGCGGGCACGCCGGAGGCGACCACCTTCAAGGAGGCGCTGGACACCGTGTGCGTGCACCTGGCCAAGGAGATGGCGCGTGACGGCGAGGGGGCATCGCGGTTGCTGCACATTCGCGTGGAGGGTGCGAAGAGCGACGAGGAGGCCCGCAAGGCGGCGAGGACCATCGTCTCCTCCAGCCTGGTCAAGGCGGCTGTCCACGGCAGCGACCCCAACTGGGGCAGGGTCATGGCCGCCCTGGGCCGCAGCGGTGCCGAGATAGACGAGAAGAAGCTGGCGCTGTACGTGAACGACGTCTGCATCGTCTGGGAAGGCCTCGCCATACCCTTCCACAAGGACTCGGTTGTAGCCACTATGCGCAGGCCGGAGGTCTCCTTCCGCCTCGATTTGAACCTGGGCGGCGGGAGCGCCGACGCCTGGGGGTGCAGCCTGAGCGAGGAATACATCACCATCAACAGCGCCTACACCACGTAGCCTTCTGGGCGAGCGGTCGGGAGGCAGCAGTCTTATGGCCAAGGGTCTGAAGGGTGCGGCGGCCCACACCATCGTCATCAAGATCGGGGGGAGCACCCTCGGAAGCCACGATACCACCCTTGAGGACCTGGTGGCGCTTCAGCGGCAGGGCACCCTTCCGGTGGTGGTGCACGGGGGAGGCAAGCTGATATCCGATTGGATGAAGCGCCAGGGCATCCCGCCACGCTTCGTGCGCGGGCTCCGGGTTACCGACGAGGCGAGCCTGGAGATAGCCACCGCTGTGCTCACCGGCCTGGTGAACAAGCAGCTCGTATCGGCCCTGCTGGCCCGCGGCGGAAAGGCGGTGGGGATGAGCGGGGTGGACGGCGGCATACTGGAGGCGGAGATGAGCGACCCCGAGCTGGGCCTGGTGGGCAGGATCGTGAAGGTGAACGCCCAGCCATTGCAGGCCGCCATGGATGCGGGGTTCATCCCCGTCGTTGCCCCCATAGGCATCCATCTCCTGGACGGATCGCCGCTATCGGGGAGCCTGCTCAACATCAACGGCGACACCGCGGCGGGTGAGATAGCCTGGGCGCTTGAAGCGGAGCGCCTGGTATTCCTCACCGACGTGGAAGGTGTGAAGGACGCATCGGGAAGGGTCTTGCCGAGGCTGTCGCAGGGCGAGGTGCGGCGGTTCCTCCGCTCCGGGACAGCCAGCGGAGGGATGATACCGAAGCTGGAAGCGTGTCTGCGTGCCCTGAAGACGGTCGGTTCGGCGCAGATCCTCGACGGCCGCCAGCCAGGAGCGCTCTCCGACTGCCTATCCGGCAAGGTCCGAGGGACCCTGGTTATGGGGAAACGGCCCCGTGAGGGTGACAGGTGAGCACGCAGCCCCCAGGACCTGAAGGCGTTTCTGCACAGGGGGAAGAGGCTCAACGCCGCCGCCCCACCCCCCTTACGGCGGCCAAGTGGGGCCTGTTAGCCCTTGCTGTCGTGCTCCTGTTCATCCTGCTGTCGGTCACCAAGGGCGCGTACACCGACTGGCTCTGGTTCGACAACCTGGGCTACGTCAGTGTCTACGCCAAGGTCCTGGTAACCCGTATATGGCTCTTCTTCGCCAGCGCCCTGTTCTTCGCCATGCTGCTGAGCGTTAACGTCTACGTTGCGGGCCGCCTGTCCGGCGGCGAATCGATTCTGCCCGTTCCGCACGAGATGCAGCGCCTGCTCCGCTTGGGGGTGCGGGCTGGAGTGGTCCTGGCGGCGTTCATCATGAGCCTGGCCTTCGGGCTGGTGGCCTCCGGCCGCTGGGAGAGCTTCATCCGCTTCATGAATGCCGTGCCCTTCAACATGCAGGACCCCCTGTTTCACCGCGACATATCGTTCTACGTGGCCACTCTGCCGGTGCTCAATTTCGTCCAGGGCTGGCTCCTGGGAGCGGTCATCGCCATAGGTGTAACCGTGGTGGTCATCTACATGCTCAACTTCCAGCTCCGCGGCGTGAGATTCGTGCTTACGCCCGCCATACGGGCGCATCTCGCAGCCCTGGGGGCCTGCCTGATGCTGGTCATCGCCGCCAAATACTACCTGGACATACTGGGACTGGTGCTCTCCTCCCGAGGCGTGGCGTTCGGGGCGGCCTACACCGACGTACACGCTGTGCTGCCGTCCCTGCGCCTGCTAATAGGGATAACGGTGGCGTCGGCCATCCTCTTCATCGGAGGCATCTTCACCAAAGGGCCGCGTCTCATGCTGGGAGCCTTCGGCCTGTGGGCCGGTTCAGCCATAATCGTGGGGGCCATATTCCCCGCCCTCTTCCAGCGGCTGGCGGTAACGCCCAGCGAGCTGACCCGGGAGGAGCCCTACATAGAGCGGAACATCGAAGCCACCCGCTCCGCCCTCGGCCTGGGACGCATCTCCGAGGTGCCCTTCCCGGTGGCCTACGGCCTCCAGGCGGAGACCGTAGCCAGCAACCCCGAGACGATAGGCAACATCCGCTTATGGGACTACCTCCCGCTGAAGGACACCTACAACCAGCTCCAGTTCATCCGCCTCTACTACACCTTCCAGGACGTGGACGTGGATAGATACGTCATCGACGGCACCTACCGCCAGGTACTGCTATCGGCCCGGGAGCTCTCCCCGGAGAACCTCCCGTCCGAGGCCCAACGCTGGGTCAACCGGAAACTCCAGTACACCCACGGCTACGGCGTGGCGATGAGCCCCGTGAACGAGTTCACCGCCGAGGGCCGCCCGACGTTCCTCCTGAAGGACATCCCCCCCACGGGCAAGCTGGATGTGGAAAGGCCGGAGATCTACTACGGCGAGAACACCATGGACTACGTGATAGTGAACACCCTTACCCAGGAGTTCGACTATCCGGCGGGGGAGGACACGCCCGTCTACGTGAGATACCAGGGGGATGGCGGCGTACTCCTCTGCTCATCGTTCCGCAGGCTGGTCTACGCCTGGCAGATGAGCGACATCAACGTGCTCATCAGCGACCAGCTCACCTCCGAAAGCCGCATACAGTACCACCGCCAGATCCAGGAGCGGATAAGCACCATAGCGCCGTTCCTGAAGCTGGACGACGACCCGTACCTGGTGGTGGCCGACGGAAGGCTGTGGTGGATACAGGATGCGTATACCGTCACCGATAACTACCCCTATTCCACACGCTATGCCATGCCTTTCGGCACGTATAACTACATCCGCAACAGCGTCAAAGCAGTCGTAGACCCGTACAACGGCTCGGTGGACTTTTACGTGGTAGACCCGCAGGACGCGGTGCTCCAGATGTACCAGAGGGCCTTCCCCGTCCTGTTCAAGCCCTTCGAGGAGATGCCCGAAGCGCTGAAGCCCCATATCCGCTACCCCGAAGACCTCTTCCTCATACAGTCCAACGTGTACCTTCAGTACCACATGCGCGACGCGCGGGTCTTCTTCAACAAAGAGGACCAGTGGACCATCCCCACCGAGACCTTCTTCGGGAAGCAGAGCCCTGTCGAGCCCTATTACGTTATCATGAAGATACCCGGGGAGAGCGAAGAGGAGTTCGTCCTGATCCTTCCCTTTACCCCCACGGGGAAACCCAACATGGTGGCCTGGCTTGCCGCCAGGGCCGACATGCCCCAGTACGGAGAGCTCCTGGCCTTCCTCTTCCCCAAGGACCGGCAGGTGGTGGGGCCCAGCCAGGTGGAGGCACGCATCGACAACGACCCCACCATATCCCAGCAGTTCACCCTGTGGGGCCAGGCGGGCTCCCAGGTGATAAGGGGTAACCTCCTCACCATCCCTATCGATGACACGGTGATCTTCGTGGAGCCCGTTTTCCTCCAGGCCGAGAGGTTCCCCTTCCCCGAGCTGAAGCAGGTGATAGTGGCCACCACCGAGAAGGTGATAATGCGGCCTACCCTCGAGGAGGGCCTGGTAGCCCTCCTGGAGGAGGCACCGCCAGTGGTCATCACCCCCACGGAAGGCGGGAAAGAGATACCCGCCGAGCAGATACAGGAGGAGGTAGATAGGATAAGACAGGCTATTGAGGGCCTGAAAGGGACATTGAAGGAGCTGGAGGAGGCCCTGGAGAGGCTGGACGAAACGCTAGGAGGTGAAAGCAAATGAGCCCCAACTGGATAGATATCGAGAAGCGCTACTACATGTTCACCGTACGGCGTCAGCCGGTGGTAATCGCACGGGGCCACGGGACAAGGGTATGGGACGTGGACGGCAAGGAGTACCTGGACTTCGTCGGCGGGTGGGCGGTGAACAACGTGGGGCATAGCAACCCCGCTGTGGCGCGGGCGATAGCGGAGCAGGCCAGCACCCTGCTGCAGACGTCCAACCAGTTCTACACAATACCCCAGCTACAGCTCGCCCAGCTCCTGGTGGAGAGCTCCTGTCTGGACAAGGTCTTCTTCGGCAACAGCGGCGCCGAGGCCAACGAGGGCGCTGTCAAGCTCGCCCGCAAGTACGGCCGCAAGCACAAGGACGGCGCTTACGAGGTGATTACCGCGCTCAACTCCTTCCACGGCCGCACCCTCAACATGGTGGCCGCCACTGGCCAGCCCCACTACCAGGAGAGCTTCAAGCCGCTGTCGCCCGGCTTCGTCCACGTCCCGTTCAACGACGTGGAGGCGATAAAGGGGGCCACAAACGACAACACCATCGCCATCATGCTGGAGCCGGTGCAGGGCGAGGGGGGCGTCAACGTGCCCGACGATGACTACCTGAAGCGGGTGAGGGAGTGGTGCGACCAGCAGGGCCTCCTCCTCATCCTGGACGAGATACAGACGGGGCTCGGACGCATAGGCAGCCTCTTCGGGTACCAGCAGTATGGGGTGGAGCCCGACGTGATGAGCCTGGCCAAGGGGCTGGGCGGCGGCGCGCCCATAGGGGCCTTCATGTCCAAGGACGCCTGCATGGCGCTGGAGCCCGGCGACCACGGCTCCACCTTCGGCGGCAACGCCCTCACCTGCGCCGCAGCCTACGCCTCCACCAGGTACATCATCGACAACGACCTGCCCGCGCGCGCCAGGGAGATGGGCGCATACATGATGGAGGCCCTAAAGGGGATGGAGTCCCGCTTCCCCTTCATCACCGAGGTACGGGGCAAGGGGCTTTTGATTGCCACGGAGTTTAGTGATAACATAGCGCCCAGAATCGTGGGCCTCTGCAACGAGGAGGGCCTCCTGCTCAATCCGGTGAAGCCGACGGCGATACGGTTCATGCCCCCTCTGACCATAACGAAGGAGGAGATAGACGAGGGGCTCGGCAAGCTGGAGAACGTCCTGAAGAAACTTTGATCCGGAGACATCCATGTCAGAGAAGAAGATCGTGCTGGCGTACAGCGGCGGGCTGGACACCTCGGTGGCTATCCCCTGGCTTCAGGAGAAGTACGGCGCGCAGATAATAGCCTACACCACCGACCTGGGCATGGTGGACCTGGAGGAGGCGCGCCAGCGCGCCCTCAAGGCCGGGGCCATCGACGCGGTCATCGAGGACGCCAGGGACACCTTCGTCAAGGAGTTCATATGGCCCGGCCTCAAGGCCGATGCGGTGTACGAGGAGCAGTACCCTCTGGCCACCGCCTTCGGGCGTCCGCTCATCGCCCGCGCCATGATAGAGATAGCCAGGCGGGAGGGTGCGTTCGCCATCGCTCACGGCTGCACCGGGAAGGGGAACGACCAGGTGCGGTTCGACGTGACGGCGGCGGCCCTGGCACCCGACCTGAAGGTGATCGCCCCCGCCCGCGAGTGGGGCATGACGCGCGAGCAGGAGATAGAGTATGCCCGCCAGCACGGCATCGCCATCTCCGCGCGGAAGAGCCGCTTCTCCATCGACGAGAACCTGTGGGGCCGCAGCGTGGAGGCGGCGGAGCTGGAGGACCCCTGGGCGGAGCCGCCGGAGGACGCCTTCCTGTGGACCAGGCCCATCGCCGACACGCCGGACAGGCCCCTCTACCTGGAGATAGGCTTCCAGGAGGGGATACCCGCCAGCATCGACGGCGAGGAGATGGAGGGCGTGGCCCTCATCAACCACCTGCACGAGGTGGCGGGGGAGCACGGCGTGGGCCGCATCGACCACGTGGAGAACCGGCTGGTGGGCATCAAGTCGCGGGAGATATACGAGGCCCCGGCGGCGGCGGTGCTCCTTACGGCACACAAGGCGCTGGAGGCGATGACCCTCGCCAAGGACCAGCTTAGGATGAAGGCGCGCGTCGCCCAGGATTACGCCGACCTGGTGTACAACGGCCTGTGGTTCACGCGGCACCGCGAGGACCTGGACGCCTACGTGGAGAGCACGCAGCGCTACGTGACGGGCACGGTGCGGGTGCGGCTGCACAAGGGGACGCTGGCCGTGGTGGGCCGCCAGTCGCCGTACTCGCTGTACGAGCACGGGCTGGCGACCTACGGCGAGGGCGATGTGTTCGACCAGCGGGCGTCGGAGGGGTTCATCCGCATCTTCGGCCTGCCGGTGCGCGTGCAGGGGAGGAGGGGGAGGAAGGGGTAATCAAGCAGCTATGTCGCCCATGCTTCACAAGGCCAGCATGGCAGCCCAAAGGGTGCAGGGCAGCGCCCTGCCTGGGGTTCCGGGGGTGTCCCCCGGATTTACCTATTCCCCCTTCCTGGCCAGGAAGGGGGACAAAGGGGGATGGTCGAAAAGGTAGATGAAAGACTACACGGCCTCAGTAGGCTTCGACAGGCGGCTGTACCGGCAGGACATCGCCGGCTCCATCGCCCACGCGCGGATGCTGGCACGCTGCGGCATCATCGCCGACGGCGAGGCGGAGGCCATCGTGAAGGGGCTGGAGGAGATACGCACGGAGATCGAGGAGGGCCGCTTTCCCTGGAAGGTGGAGCTGGAGGACATCCACATGAACGTCGAGGCCCGTCTCCGCGAGAGGATAGGCCCCGTGGCGGGGAAGCTACACACGGCGCGCTCCCGCAACGACCAGATAGCCCTCGACATGCGCCTCTATACCAAAGAGGTCATCGAAGAGGCCCTGCGGGGCATTAAGGGCCTTCAGAGGGCACTCCTGGACGCCGCCGAGGCCAACAAGGGTGCCGTCATGCCCGGATACACCCACCTCCAGCGCGCCCAGCCGGTGCTCCTCGCCCACCACCTGCTGGCCTATTTCCACATGCTCCAGCGGGACGCGGAGCGGCTCCGGGACTGCTTCCGCCGCACCGACGTGCTGCCCCTGGGGAGCGGCGCGCTGGCGGGCGTCCCGTACCCCATCGACCGGGAGACCGTGGCGAGGGAGCTCGGCTTCAGCCGGATAAGCGAGAACAGCATGGACGCCGTCTCCGACAGGGACTTCTTCGTGGAGTTCCACGCGGCGGCGGCGGTGTGCATGATGCACCTCTCCCGCCTGGCCGAGGAGCTGGTGCTCTGGTCGTCCAGCGAGTTCGGGTTTGTGACCCTGGACGAGGCGTATACGGGCGGCAGCAGCATCATGCCCCAGAAGCGCAACCCCGACTTCGCCGAGCTGGCGCGGGGGAAGACGGGACGCGTCTACGGGCACCTGATGGGCCTGCTCACGGTATTGAAAGGGCTGCCCCTCACCTACACCGGCGACCTCCAGGAGGACAAGGAGGGGTTCTTCGACACGGTGGACACCCTGCTTTCCACGCTGGAGGTGTTCGCCGGCATGATAAGGACGATGAAAGCGCACGCCGACAGGATGCGCCGGGCCGCCATGGAGAGCTACATCCTGGCCACCGACGTGGCCGACTACCTGGTGCGGAAGGGGGTCCCCTTCCGCGAGGCGCACGGGACCGTGCGCGAGCTCTCGCGGTACGCGCAGGAGCAGGGCAGGTATCTCCACGAATTGACGCTGGAGGAGTACCAGCGGTTCTCAGGCAAGTTCGAGGCCGATGTCTTCGACATCAGCCTGGAGTCGTCCATCGCTGCGCGAGACGTGCCGGGGGGCACGGCCCCGAAAAGGGTCGAGGAGGCGTTGAGGGCGGCGAGAAGGCTGCTGGGGGAGGCCCCATGAGGTCTGAGCGGCGGGTGAAGATAGCGCCCTCCATCCTCACGGCCGACTTCGCCCGTCTGGGGGAGCAGGTGGCCGAGGCGACCCGCGCCGGCGCCGACCGCATCCACCTCGACGTGATGGACGGGGTCTTCGTGCCCAGCCTCTCCTTCGGCCCGCTGGTGGCAAAGGCGGTCCGCTCCTCCACCGACCTGCCCCTGTACGTGCACCTGATGGTCGTCCAGCCCGAGAGGCTGATAGACGCCTTCGCCAAGGCGGGAGCAGATTCCCTCATAGTCCACGCGGAGGCCTGCCCCCACCTTCAGCGCACGGTCCAGCTGGTGAAGGAGGCGGGAACGAAGGCCGGGGTCACGCTGAACCCGGCGACTCCGCTGTCGGCGGTGGAGGAGGCACTCCCGTGCGCCGACGAGCTCTTGGTGATGCTGGTGAACCCGGGCTTCGCCGGCCAGCCCCTGATCCCCGACGCGATAGAGAAGGTGAGGCAGGCGAGGCGAATGCTGGACGAGAGAGGCCTGCACATGGAGCTGGCGGTGGACGGCGGGGTGAACGCGGAGACGGCGCCGAAGCTGGTGGAGGCCGGCGCCACGGTCCTGGTGGCTGGCTCGGCTGTATTCAACGAGAGAGAGCCCGTCGCCGATGCCATAGGGCGGCTAAGGGCCAGTGTGGAGGTGGCCCAGCGCGTCAGCGCCGGGAGACCCGGGAAAGGGTACGAAGGCAGCGAGTGCAGACCTTCATCCTACGGCTCTGACCGTCGATGACTACCAGGACTCTATGTATATTGGGTGAGAACCGGGTGGGCGTAGACCGCTTCGAGTGGCTCACGTTGCGGCCGGTCATGCCGGTCTTACCACAGATCTCACATTCAAGGGACATCTGGCGGCCTGCCTTGTTTGACGCTGAGTCAATGCTCGGTTAAAATCCAGGTGGTTAGAATAGCACAATGTTATTGCGCCTGCAATAAAGCTATGATAGCCAAAAGGTACAACAAGAAGGCTGAGACGATGGACGGGGTCCAGCTGAGGAACTGCTTCATCGACGCCAGCCACTTCCTCGAGAAGTACAAGGAGACCATAAACTCCCTCAACGTGTTTCCCGTTCCCGATGGGGATACCGGCACGAACCTCCTCCTTACCCTGAACTCGGTGAACCAGGAGGCCGCCTCCGTTGCCGGCGCCTCGGCCGAACGGGTAGCAGAGGCGATAGCCTGGGGGGGCCTCCTGGGCGCAAGGGGCAACAGCGGCGTCATCCTGTCCCAGTTCCTCCAGGGGCTGGCGAGAGGATTGAAAGGGCTCAAGCGGTTCGGCGCCAGGCAACTGGCGAAGGCGCTGGAGCTGGGCAACCAGGCGGCTTACAGGGCGGTCAGCAAGCCGGTGGAGGGGACGATGCTCACCGTCATCCGAGAGCTCTCCGTGGCGGCGCGGACGCAGGCCGAAAGCGGGGATGGCGATGTGGTGAACGTGTGGGAGTCAGCCCTCAAAGCGGCGAAGAGGGCCGTCTCGAGGACCCCCCTCCAGCTGCCGGTGCTCAAAGAGGCCGGGGTGGTTGATGCCGGCGGCCAGGGCATAGCCGTCATCCTGGAGGGTGCGCTGCGGTTCCTCCGGCACGACAAGCGGAAGAAGATAACGCTCTCCACCCCCATCCTGGAGGAACCCGAAGCGGTCGGCGCCAGAGTGAGCATCAGCAAGGAGTTCCTGACATCGACCAGGGACGAGCGCTACGGGTACGAAGCGCAGTTCCTCATCCGGGGGGAGGGGCTGGATGTGGACGCCATCCGGGAGAAGGTGTCCACCATGGGCGACTCGACGGTGGTGACCGGCGACGAGAACCTGGTCAACGTGCACGTTCATACGGACGACCCCGGGCCTGTCCTCAGCCTGGGCGTCTCCCTGGGCAGGCTGCACCAGATAACCGTGGAGAACCTGGATGAGCAGCACCGCGATTTCATCGCCCAACAAAAAGTAGAGGAGGCCGAGGGGGTCGCTGTCCTCGCGGTAACGTGGGGGGAGGGCTTCACCAAGGTCTTCGAGAGCCTAGGGGTGAGGGGCATCGTGTCCACCGGCCAGGTGATGAACCCCAGCGCCCGCGACATCCTCAACTGCATCGACGGACTGGCAGCGAAAGAGGTGATCGTCCTGCCCAACAACCCGAACGTCATCCCGGTGGCGGAGCAAGCGGCGGCGCTGGCCTCGAAGAAGGCCCATGTCATACCATCGAGGACGCTGCCCCAG
>Ga0172366_10004991_pt1 | contig 10476 bp, 11 predicted proteins | sample LakKivSesite69cm_FD_114533 | JGI IMG/M metagenome (GOLD analysis project Ga0172366, IMG submission 114533) | Sediment microbial communities from Lake Kivu, Rwanda - Sediment site 69cm | ecosystem: Environmental > Aquatic > Freshwater > Lake > Sediment | place: Rwanda: Western Province, Lake...
GGTGCTTCCAATTCCAAGAATCCTCGCGGCTTGTCTTTGACTTAAGCCCCGGGCTTTGCGGTACCGTCGCAGCAAGTTGGGGATTCTCTTCTTAATCATTTGCTTTAATCTTAAAAAACGCACCGGGAGAGATAAGGGAGGAGAATTTGCCTGTTCAGGTTAATTTAGAATGGAAATGAGGAAAGAAGTATTGTGCGCCTCTATAAAAAAGGCTCCAGCTGGACTGCTGGAGCTACAAATTATGTTTTACGAGGTCAACGGCCTTGAGTCAGGGTAAAAACTAAATTCACAAGCGCAGTTCAGGGAAAATTATCTAATAATCTTTATCTTTTATGTGCCTTAAAGTATCGTATTTAGAAAACCACTTCCCTTAGCTGGCTATATAATAAACCAAATTTAAATTTTGTCAAGGCCATCCAAAAGACCCTTAATATGGGGCGACGAGCGCTGTTTTCTCTTATTTGAATTTCACCCGCTGCTGAATTCTCAATGAATCTTCCTGGCTCAGGGTGGAAAGATACCTTAAGACCATAGAAATCGATGAATGGCCTAAATGGTGCTGGAGAGCCTTCGGGTTTCCTGTCTGCCTCAGCCTCTTGATCTGCACCCGTAGCTTTTCGGCTTCGTCCGAGCCACCGCCGTTGGTCAACCCCTTTTGCCCGGCCTCCAGAAAACGATCCCGCCAGCGGTAGAACATGGCCTGACTGATCTGATGTTCCCGATATCTCGACCACCGATTTCTGTCCCTCGAACCGTCCAGCACAATGGCCATCCTTTCCTCAGGCATCCACCTCCCCACTTTTATCATGCCACGTCAAGATACGAGTATAAATTCTAACTCTTGGAGTTGCTCATCTTCTTAGGGGGTCAGTATACTGTAGATCAAAAGCTCTCGAAGAGAGGCTGGTTATCTTTATACTTAGTTACTAATCAGCTTTTATTACGTCAAAATTATATCCATAAAAGAGATTGAATAGAGCTACAGCAATATGATCTCTTTTGTTCCCATCATCCCCAGGGCCAAGGCATCAAACATATTCTGATGGAATTCCTCTTTCGAGGCACTATTTTGAGAGAGATAGACCTTGAGCTCCGGGTATTTAGAAACAATTACTCTTCCCACCTCTTTGTTACTTGCGCGGCCATTGTCGCAGATGTATTTCTTAGGGGTGCTTGGAGCAAAGCTCAGGACTTTAAGCCCCTTCCTCCGTCCGATTGCCTTTATCTTTATCTCATCTACAAAGACATTCAGATGCGAGGCACTGCGGTTACTGGCAAAAAGGCTTTTTCAAAAAATAACACTTTAGGTTTGAAATCCCTGATTAACCTGAGAACTATCTATCTCCCCTCATTCAAGGTCTCATTAAGGGATTTTTTTCTTTTTTATGACCTTGACCCATAATTGATGAGCTATTCTCCCTCAAGGAAGGCAGGCCCCATTTCTCTTGTGCCTAGGTCGATGGCTAAGATTTTTGAGTTATTCTTTGGCATGTTTTTAATGTTTACGTTTATCTAATTGATAAAAACAGACTGCTCCTATAGCCACGGCTCAAACATCTCGGTATGATAAATATTTTTATTTCTTTTCTCTTTGCCAAATTCATGCAATAAGAACAGATATTCGGAGGCAATCACTTCAGCCAGCCTTTTTATTAATTTTCTCTTCAGGATTAAAGAATCGCTTCACATCTCCTATCGAGTATTGGCAAACTATCAGTCGCGGGCTCCTAGCCCCTTCTTTATTTTCTCAACTAGTTTTTTAAGATTCCTTGAGCTCCGGGAAGGACGGGGTCTCTTTATGGACAAAACACCTAGCCCGTATAGTTAATAAAATCTGAAACAATCCCCACAGCCCTTTTCATCTTCTCTTCTGACCACTTTCTTTTGAGGACTTTTATTCTCCAATGCATAAGCTCTGGCCCCTCAAAGACAGAAATACTTAAATATCTTGTCCCGGGGTTAATTCCTATGATTTTAAGAGGCTTTATGGGCATATTTTTGACTAAGCAGTTAAAAAGCACGGCTCGACCTTTCCTGATGTTTCTTGCCGGCACCTCCGTCGCCTTTCCCAAGAACTGCCTCAGGAGTGATTCAGGATATTTTTTGGCATAGGAAAGATAAACGGAAAGGGATTTAAGGTCGTTCAATTCCCTGGCAATATCCAAGGCCAACAGCTCTTCCTTAGTTTCAGGTTTAAATCTCTTAGAGGCTTTTAAATTCAAAAGTCTTTTATCTTTGTTAGCGATATCGTTATTATTTCTTATTAACTTATTATTGTTAGTGTCCACTGGTGCGAGATCTGAGTTGCATGCCTGAGGCATCTGAGTTTCATGGATGCTACATCTGGACTTCACCTTCATAAGTGAATAGAGGGAATGATATCTGCTTCTCTTCCCGATTCGAACAAGGCCGGCTGCTTCCAGGCGCTTGAGAGCTCGGCTTATCATAGCCCGTGAATAGCCAAAGCGCTCAGCAATATATTTTTGAGAGGGAAAAACAGCTTTGGAATTTGTCCGCTAAAGAAGCTAGGAAATTGTAGATAGCGATACCGTTCGAGCCTACGACAGGCCTATATTTCTGGATAACTGCCTTATGTACCCAATACCAGTCTCTGATTCTTAGATATCTTACTTCTAATAATTATCTGGCATAATTTAATATAATTTTTTACCTTCGATATGCTTGCAGATTGTACGGGCAAGAATAACTCAGGCATATTAAGAATATGCCCGTATTTTTTACCTTCCTTCTCTTTTTGCTTTTTCATCCAGCCGGGTTTTTTCTTCAAGATTTCCCTCTCTTTTTACTATCCTCTCCTTCGATGCTCTTATCAGATTAAAAAACAAGGCATCTACCATTGTCCGATAGGGCGTCGCTAACTTGAAAATATTAAGCGTGTTCGGCAGGCACATATCCTTTTCCCAGCGGGAAATCATCTCCGAACTTCTCAATTTCAGAATTTTGGCTACGTCCTTCTGTTTAAGTCCCCTGCTTCCCGGTATTTCCGGAGGGAGGTTGGAACAAATCTATAATCTATTTTTTCATCCCTGCATTTAAGAAATTAATAGTTATAGTTTCAGATTATCAGGTGGCTGATATAGAAAAAAGAAGGAAAAAAATTGCCTTTTGGGGCAATTTTGAGAGGAATTTGTTGAAAAGATGGGGATAAAATAAAAAACCACCTAGAAGGTGTTTAAAATTTGTCTGAAGCAGAACATGTCATATAAGACTCGGTCCGTAAATACACACTGGATTCGCAGGTAACGGAAGTATAACAGCTGGTGATGCTTGGAATTTCTTTTGCCCGTCCAGCCTTTTTATTTTAAAAGTGACTTTGATATCTTGAGTTTTAAAAAGCTTTACTTCACTGCTTTCCGGTTCACACTCGGGCAATTCCCGCTCTTGAAGTAGCCCTCTCTCTGAAATCAATTCCGGGTAATGTTGCCCTTTCTAATTTCATCATTTATCTATGAGTATTCTTACGAACCTGGCTCTTCGATTCTATTACACCATCTAAAATTGTTTTATTGAATACTTTATCCGTACCGATAATGGCAACTTTTTTGGAGCGGACATATTTCACAGCCAGGTTTCACGGGAGCGCAGACAAGAGCGCTGAAATCGAGAATTGCAAGATTGGCCTCACGGGGTCTTCTTCCCGAAGCGTATATTCTGGCCATTTCTATGATGTGTTTGTCTCGCCGTCCTTCTTTGGTCGTTTTAATCCCGAAATATCTTCTGAATAATCTTACTATATTGCTGTCAACTATCCATTCCTTTTTGTTATATGCCATCGATAATACAGCTCCCGCCACATAGTCACCCACGCCCGGCAGTGCAGTTAATTTTTCTCTTTCTGCGGGAACCTGCCCCTGGTACTTCTCTTCTATCTCCCGTGCAACACGGGCAAAAACAGGGCTACGCCACTTCAGTCCCAGGGGATACAGAATCTGCTCCAGTTTTTTATCATCTGCCTTTGCCAGAGCTCTAGCACCCGGATACTCTGTAAATAGTTTCTCGTAAACGTAGCTAACCTGGTCTGCCTTTGTTCGCCTCAGCATTATCTCAGCAATCAGTATTCTGAAAGGGTCACGTGTCTCTCTCCAAGGATAACTCCGTCCGTTCCTGCGGAACCACCGGAGCAACACGGTTCTGAATCTGCGAATATCCTCCGGAAGGGGTATCTGTTTTCTTGTTTCCTCATTCATAAATCTTATTCAGCTCCCTGACAATGACATGAGCTATGACGCGGGCAAGCTGGGGCGGGACTGCATTCCCGACCTGCCGGAACTGTTCTGTTCGGGGACCCTCAAATTTGTAGTTATCCGGGAATGACTGGCACCGGGCTGCCTCCCTCACCGTGAAGGAGCGGCACTGGTTGATGTCCGGGTGTATATAATAATGGCCATCCCTGCAAATGTGTGCGGTGATGGTTGATGCGGGGGAATTCCACCATTGAACCCTGAATCTGTCCAGAAATTTGTCAAGGTGCCTGTGACGCGGGATGAGGTCGGGTCTTTCCTCAATCAGGTCGTTCAGACGTGCTGCTCCGTTCCCGTTTCTGTGATGTTCGATAAAGAATCTGTACCTCTCAAGGTCACTCTTCATGTGTGTTCTTGCCTTATGATTGAGGATTCCCGGAGAATCCCTTCTCATGCTTCTCTGATAGGGGTTGAGGTTGATATTCGAATTATAAGGTCCGAACCAGCCGTCGCTTCCCTCGCCCGGCTTCAGTGGAGGAAGGTCTCCGATTGCATCTTCAACCGTGAGGCGTTCTGTTTTTCTGTTCTTCAGAACCAGCTTCTGTAATTGTCTGAATATATTTTTTATCCCGGGGTTTTCACATTCAAGGGATTTCCTGTATCCGATGAGAATCAACCTTTTTCTGATCTGCGGGATGTGGAAGTCCGCACTGTTGAGAATGTAGCTGAATGGTTCTTCAAAAACCTCTTCCAGAGGGGGAGTAATTTCATAGCGGGGAGTCAGGGATGAGAAATCCTGCAGGATGTGGATGAATATCTCTTTCCCTTCCGCCCTCGCCGTGAAAAGACCGGGGACATTCTCGTAAAGAAAAAAGTCCGGTTGAAGCCTCTCCAGAATCTCAAGATAATGTCTGTAAAGGTAATGCCTCCCATCATTCTCCATCCTGAAGGGGTCTCTTGACCTTCCGGCAAGCGAGTAAGGTTGACAGGGTGGCCCACCAAGAAGCACATGGAATCGCGGTGCACCGTGATAGCTTCTGCTTGCCTCTATTTTCTGAAGTATGGGTTCCGTCCCATCCTCTCCGAGAGTTGCCTGAATAACCCGGTGAGAGATTGACTCGCTGAGATCGGGAAATTGTTCGAGGATGTCCTCCCGTCGGATCCTGCCCATCAAATACTGCCGATAGAGATAACCATTTCCCGTGGCTTTCAACCCTTGGTAGAGATGACGGGTTCTCAGAGTTTCACATGACCACCTGTCCATTTCAACCTGGGCGATGATTTCAAATCCACCCTGCTTGAAACCCTCACTCAATCCCCCGCAACCGGCAAAGAGATCAATTGCATAAAAAATTGGCCTATCCATTTTCATTTTTGTAAATTCTGGAAAATATCCTGTCGAGGTCATGAAAAAGTTCATCTTTTGATTCAAATCTGATCCGGGTATCATATTTGTCGTATTCCTCGTGAATTGCTTTTGTCAGCGGCCTCAACCAGTTCTGTCTTCCTGAAACGTTGGTTTCTTTTGCCTTCTTCCCGAGCCATTCGATGATGCGGGGGTCATTTTTCATTTCTTTCCTGTCAAAAAATTCACTCCAGGATGTCCAGTCGCCAGCCGAATCCACAAATTCCCAGGGAAATCGTGATAGTTTGTAACAGTATGAAAAGTGGCTTGTTTCAGGGTCTCTTTTTACCCGTTCGGGAATCGGACCGCGGTGCAGCTCCTGAACATGATCGTAGATTGCCCGCCAGACAAATTCTCTGTCCTCAGCAGCCACAACCGAGGTATCCATCACGAATTCAAGTCGCCTGCCCACCTCATACCATAACCTGTGCACCTCGCCCCTTTTTCCCTTCAGGGCAAGAAGCCCACTCTCTTTCATTTCCTGTTCTATCTGCCTCATCTTTTTCGAAAGGAACAGATCGAATTTTTCCGCTTTTTTCTTTTCCTCCCCTGTGACAAGCTTGCCCGGTGCCGTTCGATATACCCTGACAGTGTATTCTTTACCCTCGATGGTTTTTTTCTCCCTGATGATGATCGCCATGCTCACACCTCCCCCCGGCGGAACTTATAGACGAGCTCCCCAACCACCTTCCGTTCCTCCTTCAAAATCTCCTGCGGGTCATTCCTCTGTTCTTCTCTGAAAAGGATCGGATTCTCCTGCATAAGATCATACCGGCATATTTCCTGACCCGCTATCCGGAGAATGTATTCAGCGAGGTCCTCTTCATTTTCCGATACCGGAGTATAACCCGGGTGGTTCAGGTTGTAGTAGAGAATGAGTCCTCTCTCGCTGCCGTATTCGCTATAGCCCATCCAGAACTTTATCGGTTCTTCGTCCGGGAAACCGAAGGCTTCGCATCTTTCAAACAATCCCCGCATTGGAGGGTCTTCTTCCAGATAGAAGCTTTTCGTTTTGTAGTCCAGCTCCGCCCCCTTATCCTCATCCATAAGGGATACAATCCTCGCCACGATTGTATATTTCCCTCTGTCCGGGTAGTCAGCTTCGGTCAGCCTTTCCTCAAACGGCCCGAATACCTCAGAAGTAGAATGCGCTGAGACCCGCGTATCCCGCTCAAAAAATGCTTTGAGAACTTTATCGTAATATCTCAGGAAGAGCTTCAGCCTCATATTTATATCCCGGTCATCATCGTTCATTATTCTGAGTTTGATGTTTTTTACAGCCTCCCCGTAGTTAACCCTGAGGTCTGAAGGGCGGGGTAATGATAGTTCCTCCATCTGGATTCGCACCTTCTTGGGTACTCTTTCTCCACCCGTACCTTCACGGGTGGGGCCCGGCCCGGCACCTATTCCAAGCGCACGTGCAAAATTGTTTGCGGCGGTAAGTGCCCTTCTTTCGGCATTCCGTTGCCGCTGCCTTCGCACTTCCCGCACATCCCCGCCGTAGCCGAGCTTTTCTTGGGCAAATCTCATCATCTCGTCTTCTACAAACCTCTTTACCGCCCCCGGGAGCGATCTCCTGAAATCATAGGAATAGTGTTCTATTCCCTCATCCTCCAGCAAGGCCTCCTCGGTGTCGGCATCAAAGCTTATGTAACCGTACAGCCTTTGCGCAATCTCCCTCCCCATGTACAAGGGCTGAATTGTGCATATTTTCATCCCGTCCCTCTGGATAGCAACCCCCCTTATATCCTCGGGAACGGGCTTATCAACGTTGTACATCAGGTGAAGATTTTTCACCCGGATTTCCCTGAAACTCTTGGGGATTCTCTGATTTCTCTTGAGCCAGACCTTAAATTTTCTGGAATCCTCATCCTTCAAAACAAACTCCTCTGGAATGGTTGCGATCTGTTCTCGCCCGTCCATTTTTACCTTGATGGTCGCGTCGTATTTCAGAATTATCTCCCACCAGGTCTCACCTATATAGCGCAGGAATTGACGGCTATAAAGACCCTCGATAAGTTCGTCGACCGGGCTGACAATTATGACTCTCGTACCCACTGATGTAAGAGGTTGGATAAGATTACGCGTCATTTCTCGTAGTTTCAGTTTCCCTCCTTCGCCGTCATAGGCAGCGACCGGGGATTCGGTTCTTATCACGGTTCTGAAGCCGAACCTGTAAGAGCCATCATCGCGGAGGGTGTCGTACAGAATTGTATGTTCCTTTGATGCGCCCACGAAGATAAACTTTCCCCTCCCCCTTGAACCAAGGGTTCTTTCCGCCCGCGGCTGGGTGAAAGCCACGCCCTCAAAGCGACCCCAGCGCTCCTCTCCGGGTAAGTCCATTTCATATTCTTCAGGCGTTAACACTCTGCCCGTGAGTCCTGTCGTTCCTTGGTCAGTCATGAGAAAAAATTTCCTGTCCCGTGCTTCAAGCAGTTCAAAAGTAAAGCTCCATCCTCTTCCTCTCCCGTTCTTCCTAGCGCTCCATGCGTTTTGAATGGCATCTTTCTGGACGGCATGGGGAACGACAGTATGCGTCCTGTATCCATCAACGATCGCCCTTACATCCTCTGGCCAGTTGCGGACAGTCTTCCGCACTTCAACTCCCTCAAGATAGACATCAATCAGTCTTTCTCCCATGGTTTCCCTCCTTTAGTATGATTGTGATATGATATTTTTATCCCCTGCTACCAAATAATAAGGCTTATTTTTATACTACCTGAAACAGGACTCAGAATCAACAAAACCGGAAGAGCCCTTCATCGGTGACTTATTGTTTGCAGTCCGGCACCGCTAGGACATTTACTTCACCTGTATGAGGTTGACTTTCTTTTGAAAAGTCTTAGCATTTTCTAACAAGAGACCCAGTGATATTTTTACTGACGCATACTAACCCTCTTAAATCATAATCTGTAACAGAATAAAAAATAATAACCGGCCAGAATTAGTATTGATCCTTCTCTTCCAATTCAATACAAGATTTTTTCAGGGTCTCTTTATCAATTCGTTGTTTCTCCGCTAGCGCCTTAAGATCTATAGGCTTGAGCTTTTGTATTTCCTTCATATAAGCTTCGTAGAGCCGTTTCAGGATTGTGTTCTTAGCTTCTTCTCTATTCATTGAGAATCTTCCTCACATCAGAATGTCTATATGTATGAGGCCCAAGCATCGCCATCTAAAAGCCTTATTTTCTTATGACTATCTGCTAAAAAATTAGTGGTTGATCGACTTATCATCATCTATCTCCTATAAATTAGTCTTCTTGTGGATCAGGTTATTTAACCTTTTCCTTGACCATGTTATAAATCTCCGCTTCAAGTTTACCAGTCGAAACACAGTTTCTTTTGTATATGATATGGTCAAGGTCTACGTATGATTGCTGAAATTGAGAATTAATTTTAATCTCGCACGAGTTTTCACTTGTTTTCTTAACAAATACGTTAAACTTGCCGACTCTCTCAACCTCATCCAACATCACGAGTTTCCCGCAATCGCAATAGCCATTATTATCTTGACCTATAAGACTAATCCAATCGCTCACAATCAAACCAGAATCCTTTTCAAGGGTCTGGATAGGAAGTTGAAGTTCGGCAAAAACTTCAATGACCGCCGACCACACAGTATCAAAGGGTTTATCAATGGGAAAAGAAGAAACAATCTGTCTTGGAGCTGGAGCATATCCACACGATGATAAGCCGAAACAAAAAAGTAAGACGATTACTAAACTTTTCTTCATTATCAATCTCCTCATCTATATATATTTCGTAAGATATTTTATCCCAACTTATTCTGACAACACTCCATATGGACCTCTCTCACGATTTATATCTCTTAACATGGTTCCACGTGGAGAGTACCGATTTCTTTTTCGGCCATCTACTTTGATAACTACCCTCTCGTCTTGGAACATTTCCTCCCCCAGACCGAAAAATTCTAATCCCTCAATCAATTGCAAGAGACCGCGCCCTCCATAGTAAAACCTACTTTTACAATGTAGGCAATCAAACGGATATACCGAATGCTTATATATCTCCCCCTTGCAATTCGCACATTTCAGAATTACTTCTGGCTCAATCTTCGCTTTCTGAGGCTTCGTCCCCTCAGAAAATAATCGTATCAATCTTTTCCTCTTTGACCCTTTTTATTTTACGACGGCTTGTGGATTGAAGCAACAACGCCCTTTCTTTAGGGGGGCACTAGTGTCTGTGAACTCCATAGTGGTCGCCTCCTTATAGATCGTATAGAACTATGTGAGCTAATCGGGAGAGAAGCCAAAAATATTAATATAAGGCTATAAGATTTTTCTGTATCTGGAACAGAGAAAAGCGGGAATATTTCTCTAAAAGAGCAATTTATGCCACGTTATTTTTTTATTAAACCTCTCTTAAGATCAAGATGAAATGAATTCAGATGATATTTTTATAAAAGAATTTAAAGAAGCCTACGAGAAAGAATATAGAGAATCGATTACAGACAAAGAAGCCCGAGAGAAGTTTTTTCGATTGGTGGATTTATTAAGGATAATTATATATGGAGCTCAGAACAGCAAGCCGGAGGATCGCGTTTCCGGCTCTTAAACGCTTGACGAATCCAATATAAATATTAAATTTAAAAGGGTAGGTCGGTTCCTAAACCTTCAGATCAAGGGAAAACGAATTCCGAAATCTAAAGACCACAATCCTATGCTTCAGTATGTTATCTACTGCCGAAAATCAACCGAATCAGAGGAAAAACAAGTCCTTTCCATCGAGTCTCAAGTCAAGGAATTAACTGAGTTCAGTAAAAAAATGAATCTCTCTGTTTCTTCTGTTCTAACTGAATCCAGGTCGGCCAAGTTGCCCGGAAGACCTGTTTTCAACGATATGATGAAA
>Ga0172366_10004993_pt1 | contig 10474 bp, 9 predicted proteins | sample LakKivSesite69cm_FD_114533 | JGI IMG/M metagenome (GOLD analysis project Ga0172366, IMG submission 114533) | Sediment microbial communities from Lake Kivu, Rwanda - Sediment site 69cm | ecosystem: Environmental > Aquatic > Freshwater > Lake > Sediment | place: Rwanda: Western Province, Lake Kivu...
GAGCTGCTGCCCCGCGCCAGGCGTTTTTCGTTCCTTCGACATCCCGACCTGGCTTGCCATCGCTGCCCGGAACATCACGATCGCCGAGCAGGACAAGCGGGACGTCGCGATCATGTGCAACGGCTGCTTCGGCACGTTGCTCGAAGCAAACCACATCATGCAAAACGAGCCCGAGAAACGGAAGACCACGAACGAGGTCCTCGCGAAGGTTAACCGGGAGTTCAAGGGAACGGCCAAGACACGCCACATCATAGATATCTTGTACAATGACATCGGCGTTGCCACGGTCGCCGGATATGTCGTGAACCCGCTGCGTGGCATCAGGGCGGCCGTGCATTACGGCTGTCACTTGCTCAAGCCCTCGGACACGCGTCCATGGGGTAAAAACGAGCGCCCGACTTTCTTCGACGAGCTCGTGGAAGCCACGGGTGCCGAGAGCATTGATTACAAGGACAAGTACATGTGTTGCGGCGCGGGTGGTGGTGTCCGTACGGCCGTGAAGGAGATTTCCCTCGACTTCACGCGGGAAAAGCTGGTGAACATGAAGGAGGCCGGTGTCGATTGCATCGTCGACTGCTGCCCGTTCTGTCATTTACAATTCGACCTGGGCCAGATAGAGGTCAAGCAAATCTTCCAGCAGGAGTTCACGATTCCCGTGATATACTACACGCAGCTGCTCGGGCTCGCTATGGGCTTGAGTCCCTACGACCTGGGCCTGCTCCCGAATGCCGACAAGCCCGCGGGCACGTCGCCGTTCATATCACCAAAGCCCTTCATGGACAAGGTCCTGGCGAACATGAAATGAAAAGCCCACGAGGAGACAACGCATGACAAGCGAAACCGCTTCAACGGGGCCATCGCAAGGCGCAGGCGCGCCGGGCCCGGAACCCAAGATCGGCGTGTACTTGTGCCATTGCGGCATCAACATCGCCGGCGTCATCAACATGGACAATCTGGAAGCCTACGCGAAAACGCTTCCCAACGTGGCGAAAGTCGTGCAGTACAAGTTTATGTGCTCGGATATCGGCCAGAATATGATCAAGGATGACATCAAGAACGGCGTGGTGAACCGCGTCGTCGTCGCCGCTTGCTCCCCGCGCATGCACGAGCCGACCTTCCGCAAGACGCTGAAATCCGCGGGCATGAACCAGTTCCTCTTCGAGCAAGCCAACATCCGCGAGCACGACACCTGGGTGCACATGCGCCAGCAAGACAAGGCCCTCGAGATCGCCATGGACCACGTGCGCATCGCCGTGGCCAAGGCGAGCAACCTCGAGCCGCTCGACGTGATGAAGGTCAAGGTCAAGCCGGAGGCCCTCGTCATCGGTGCCGGCGTCGCGGGCATCAACGTGGCGAAAGACCTCGCCAACCAGAACTTCAAGACGTACCTGGTCGAGAAATCGCTCACGATCGGCGGGCACATGGCACAGCTCGACAAGACCTTCCCGACGATGGACTGCTCCGCGTGCATCATCACGCCCGAGATGAGCGCCGTCGGCCAGCACCCGAACATCAAGATCATCAACAATGCCGAAGTAACGGACATCTCTGGCTACGTGGGCAACTTTCACGTCACGATCAACAAGAAGCCCCATTACGTGGATCAAGAGAAATGCAACAGCTGCGGCGGGTGCGTCGACATCTGCCCCGTCATCACCGAGAACGAGTTCGACGAGGGCATGAAGGACCGCAAGGCCATCTACATCCCGTTCCCGCAGGCGATCCCGAACAAGTACACGATCGACATCGACCATTGCATCCAGTGCGGCCTGTGCAAGAGCGTTTGCGAGCCCCACGCGATCGATTTCGACGACAAGCCAAAGAAGATCGAGCTGGACGTCGGGACCATCGTCGCGGCGACCGGATACGACGCCTATGACCCGACCCAGTACGCGCCCTACGGCTTCGGCCGGTTCGAGAACGTGATCACGGGGCTCCAGATGGAGAGGGAGCTGTCCAGCTTCGGGCCGACCATGGGCAAGCCCGTGCGCCCTTCCGATGGCAAGGCGCCGCACTCGATCGCGTTCCTCCAATGCGTGGGCAGCCGGAACTGCCAGGCTGGCATGCACGCGTATTGCAGCAGGGTGTGCTGCATGTATGCCATGAAGCAAGCACGCCAGTACAAGGAGAAGCATCCCGAGGCGGAGATATACATCTTTTACATGGACATACGGGCGTTCGGCAAGGGTTACGAGGAATTCTACGAGATCGCCGCCCGCGAGTACGGGATCATGTTCATCCGCGGCCGGGCGTCCGAGGTCTACGAGAACCCGGCGAACAAGAACGTGATCATCCGCGCCGAGGACACGCTCCTCAAGCGCCCGGTCGAGATCGAGGTCGAGATGGTCGTGCTGTCGGTCGGCCTCGAGCCCCGCCCCGATATCCAGGACTTGAGCCGCATGATCGGCGTCGCCCAAACCGCCGACGGCTTCCTCATGGAGGCGCACCCGAAGCTGCGGCCCGTCGACACGCTCTCGGACGGGGTGTTCGTCGCCGGTGCCGTGCAGGGACCGAAGGACATCCCGGACGCGGTCGCCCAGGCGAAGGGGGCTGCCAGCGCGGCGGCTTCCTTGATGGCCCGCGGGGAAGTGGAGATAGAACCATACTTTAGTGTCATCGACCAGGCGAAGTGCTCCAGGTGCTTGAGCTGCATCGACTTGTGCCCCTACGGCGCCATCAGCTTCGACAAGCTCGGCAACCAGGTGGACATCAACGAGGCGCAGTGCAAGGGTTGCGGCACGTGCGCGGCGGCTTGCCCGTGTGGCGCCATCTCCCAGAACCACTTCCGCGAGCGGCAGATCTTCGCGATGCTCGACACGGCCATCCCCGCGAACGGCAAGTAGCACTACTCTTCTTGAAATTTTTTTCTCGGTAACCTGACGTGGCCTCCTGCTTCTCTGCCTTGCACGAGCGTCGTGCGTTTTTTTTCTCGATCGCGGTTTTCCTTCAGCCTTGCCCCGATGCACGCTCCGCTTTCCCCGCTCCACGGGCACGCACAGCGACGGGTGGTGGCACGGCAGGGGGCAAGCGCATCGCGAGCGAGATGTAATACCCGGCGAGCGCCAAGAACAGGCACCACTGCCAGAACGACCAGGCCGTGAAGAAGGGGGGAATGCCGCTGGCATTTTGAACGAGCGCCATGATCCCGAAGAATGCAATGAACGAGACCACGTGGGCCACCTGCCCCCACGCATGAAAGAGGTTCTTCCCTGTCTTGACCCGATACTTCATCATCGGGAACATGTAGACGAGGATGGAAAGCAAGTTTCCCCCGAAGGCGGTCGCGGAGCCGACATCGTGAACATCGCTCGATCTCAAGATGCAATTGCCGGTGCCGTCGAGGAGCAAGCACGTGGACCGCTCGTCCCAGATGCCGACCATGGCAAACCCGACAGCGCCGGCGATCGTGAAGAACAGCGCCACGCCAGCCGCGCCCTTGCATGCCGCGGAGATGCGGCGCCACGCGTAGATGTTAAAAGGAACCAGGAGGATTGAAGTACCGATGAGGCCGATGACGAAGAACCAGGCCCCTACGGGATTGTCGCCATGGTTCCCTTGCCCGCTGATCGTCCGATCGAACGGGATGTACCCGGGCGAGCCGTCCGGGTTGCGTGGAAAGAACAAGTTGGCGAGCACCAGGCAACCGATGAGGAAGCCGAACATAAACGGGACGAAACGCCTGGTGAAAAAATCGTGCGAAAAGGTACCAGAGAAAAATGCCTTCGACCATGCCTTCAAGTTGAACGACGCGGGAGCTGGACTTGTCATGGTTCCTCCTCCGGGTAAGGAACGTCGCCACACTCGGACTGGAGCCGGTGCAGCTCGTCTTTCAAGGCATCGATCTCGGCTTTTCGTGCGGGATCCTTGTACACGTTGCGCATCTCGTAGGGATCCTTGTCCAGGTCGAAGTATTCCCACTCGCGCGCGTGCGCGTACTTGCCGCGTTCCGCCCCGTCGAGCACCTTGCCGAACTGGTTCGTGTCGGCTATGCCCATGCCGTCGGCGTAGTAGTAGATCAGCTTCATGGCTGGGCGGCTCGGGCCGACCGTGCGGATGCCGTAGTGCGCGGTCGTGTTGTGGGAGCCGTCGGCCTCCATCCAGTACCGGTAATACATTGACGTGCGCCAGCCGGGCGGTGCCGTGCCGCCGGACTCGAGCACCTCGCGGAAGCTCGTGCCTTGCATCTCCTTTGGGATCGGGACGCCGGCATAGTCCAGCCACGTCGGGGCAAAGTCCAGGTTGAGCACGAGTGCCTGGCTCGTTGTCCCGGGGCGGATGGCCCGCGGGTACCTGGCGAGCAATGGCATGCGGAGGCTTTCCTCGTACATGAACCGCTTGTCGTACCAGCCGTGGTCGCCGAGAAAGAAGCCCTGGTCGCTCGTGTACATGACGATCGTGTCCCCGGCAAGCCCTTCCTTGTCGAGATAGGCAAGCAGCTGGCCGACGCTGTCGTCGACCGACGCGATGACGGCGAGGTACTTCCGCATGTACCGCTGGTAGAGCCATTGCTTGCGCGCCTCGAGCGACGCGAAGTGGACCCCACTTGTCTCGGCCTCCTCGTCGAACCGGTCGAACGGCTCGAGCATGTAGTCCTCGACGTGCTGGGGCGGGGATAAACGCACCTTCCACCCGGCACCGACCGGCGGGAGCACGTCGACATCCTCGCAGTCGAAGTCCTTCTCGATGCGCATGCATGCATTCGCCCTGGCCTTCGATGAAGAGTAGTCGTCCGAGAAAGACGCTGGCAAGGGAAACACGGCATCCTTGAACGCGTTCCAATGCGCCTCGTCGGCGAGCCACGGGCGGTGCGGCGCCTTGTGGTGGCACATGACGAAAAACGGCCGGGACTTGTCGCGGCGGGCCAGGAAATCGAGCGTGTCCCGCGTGATGATGTCGGTCGTGTATCCCTTTTCCTTGACCACGCGGCCGCCGGGCACCGCCGGGTCCTTCACGTGGACCTGGGGATCGAAGTACTCGCCCTGCCCGGGGAGAACCCGCCACTCGTCGAATCCCTTGGGACAATGCCGCGGTCCGAGCCCGAGGTGCCACTTGCCGAAGATCGCGGTCTGGTATCCAGCCGCCTGCAGGTCCTTGGCGACGTTGGGCAGCTCGTTGTCCATCGGCAGGAATGTCTTGACCCCGTTCAACGGGTGGTGCGAGTGCTTGCCCGTGAGGATGACGGCGCGGCTCGGCGTGCAGATCGAGTTCGTGCAGAAGCAATTATCGAATCGAATGCCTTCAGTGGCGATGCGATCGATGTTGGGCGTGTTGTTTATTCTTGGTCGGGGTGGCGACGCGTCCGTGCTCGTGTAGCACGAGATGGCGTGCGACGCGTGGTCGTCCGCCATAATGAACAAGATATTCGGCCGTCGAGTAGCCATGAAATGATGCCTCTTTGGAGGTGTAAAAGGCGATTCCTGGATGTCAATAATGGTGTCTGGAATTTTCAAGGATTGTTGAAATATTTGGATGCTATCAAGAGTAGTACTTAAGGATCAGATTTCCTCCGATATTTTACAATACTCTTCAACGGATAAATCGATATCCGAAAGGATCTTCCGAATCAACCCGCGACCGAGTTCTTTTCCCTTGTGTATGGGAATTGTCGTGATCCGGCCGTCGTCATGCTTCCAAACGGTGTGAGAACCCTTCTGGTGTACCATCACGAAGCCTGGCTTGGACACGACCTTACACATCTCATCGCCCGGCACGGCGGGTAATTTCATCACGAAACCTCTATCTCTATCTCTGATATCCCCTTGAATCGTTCAGGCGGAGGCTCTCCCCGGTTTTGTTTCAGATATTCGAGATGTGCTTCAATTGCCTCCTTCATGTTGCTGAGTAATTCATCGAGCGTATCGCCTTGAGAATGGCAGCCTTTCAAGGCGGGAACGCTGCCAATATACATCCCATCCTCGTCTTGCTCGATCACGACTATATACTTTTGCTTTAACATAATTGCCAATCTCCTGGTTATTACAAGGTTGAAATGACCGGATACAAGGGATTGGTAACAGATAGCTCATATATACCTTTGGAGAGAATGCCATGGTGCCTGGGAAACTCCAACCTTTCTAGGGGATTCCTCTTGGTTCCAGCTGATCCTGATGTTATATCACCAATAGAATCATCTGACTGGTCCAAGAACGACGATTGAGGGTATTGACTACAAGCATGGGCAAGGATAAAGAAAGCAAAAGAACGACCGGGATCATCTCTTCTTTTTCGGCGGGTTCGAGGGAGTCGCACCCCCTTTTTTCCGTTTCTTGACCATCGAGACGATGATGACAAGGACGAGACCGAGCAATCCCATGCCGATCAAGCCGGCTTGCCACGCGTTCACTATCTCCCTCACCATGATCATCCGCGTGGTGCTCGAGGCGGAATTGCCGAAGCCATCCGTCGCGACGACTCGATAGGATAGGATCGATGCATCGAGCACGTCCAGCAAGCTACCGACGGTGATCGAGACCGAGAAGAGTTGCGCCCCTGGATGAGCACCCGTGCCTTGGGGGGACATCGCGGCTGTCGAGTTCGTCGTCCAACCGTCCATAGAGTAGACCAGCGTTACCGCGGCCACCCCGATGCCCGTGTCTCGAACATCTGCCATGAACGTGATAGGGATCGCCATCCTCGCGTCAGCCGTGCTTGGACTCGCGTCCAGGATCTCCGGGGGTTCGACGTCGTTCTCCGTGTAGAAAACGATGTCGTCCAGCAGCACCGTGAGTTGCTCGCCGGCAACTTGACTGTTCATGATAATGGCCACGTCCCTCAAGAAATAGCTCGATGGAGGGAAAGACAAATGCATCGGATCGAATGCCCGGTTCATGTCCTCGTGCAAGTTCCGGTCGATGCGCTGCCACGTTTTCGATGGAGGATTTGCTCCTTCAATTGCATCCAAGTACACGACGCCTGTCTGGGAACTTATCGAAAAAGCGAAGATGGGCTTGTACACGAGGGGGAGCCACACCTCCAGGTGGTCGGACTCGTTCCACAGGCTCTGGTAAGAGAACACCATGGAAATCATGTCATATGCCCTGGAAGAGCAGTTAACGACGTCGAGATCGAACCGAAAGCGGACGTTCTTGTCGGCGATGATCGCCGGGTAGGCATGATGGGCGTACAGGCTCGTGCCCTCGATCTTGGTGAAGTTGCCGGCGTATGAACCCGTTTTGCTCGTCGCCGAGTAGGCGAGGTGGGCAGGCCCCGATGGTTCCCATCCTTGTATGCGACCTGGCGCATCGGGATGTTCGAACTGCCCGTCGACGAGGGTCGTCGTCCGGAGCCCGAAACGTTCCAGGTACACGGTCATGTTCTCCTGGCTCGCGCCAGAAGTATACGCATAGAGTTCCATGCTCGTGAGGTTGCTCGGCTGGCCCGCGTACATGGTCGAAACGAGGGGCCAAAGCTCTTTCGAATACGTGTGCCACGTACCAGGCGTCGATGGCATGATGCAATAGATGGGGCCGCCGCTGCTGTTCGCGTACACGTTTGCGCTTGCGAGCACGAAATATACGACCTTGTAATGCGTGCCGTTGTGGAATTGCATCGTGTAGTATGCCTCGTAATAATCGCTCGATGGTAGTTCTTCGATGCGATACGAGAAATTGACGCCCAACGCGTGGTTCGCGGATACCACGTGTGCGGACTGGTATGCAAACGCGCTGGACGCGGCCATCGTGATCACGCACGAAACCGTGCGGCCAGGGGTCTCGCAACCCGTGCTCAAGTGGAGCCGGAGCGACTTGCCACCCGACTGCGAGACCGCGGATGACTTCAAAGCGGGCGCGCGCTGGTCCGCTGTCCCCCAAAAGCTCGGGAATCCAGAACCAGACCACGTCTCGAACCCGCCGTCCCAGAGCTTCTCTACCGCGCCAGCCCGAACGCTCATCCGGTCCACGTGAAGAATGATGGCGGCATCGCGAGACGTGGCTTGCCACAATACTATGCTGACGGTCGAAATGCTCACGTTGCTCGTGAAAGAGCCGAACCGGGCGATGTACACTTGGGTGAGGTTTACCGAGACCGTGTACCATGACCCGAGCATGTTGTGGCCGGTCGCGTTGATTCCCGCGTAATTAGCACCGAGATCATACCAACCAGCAAGCATGGCATAGATGTATCTACTGTTGTTGAGTTGCACAACGACTGCGACGAGATCCGCGTTATCCGCCAGCACGGGCATGGAACTTATCCGCCAGTCGAAGGTCATCGTCGTGTTGTACCGGATCGTGATCATGTTCCCGCCGCGGTACTGGCCCACGTAACCTTGCACGCCGCTGCTCGTGACGCCGCGTGCCGTTACCTTCAACGAGGAGCTGCCCTCCGTGCGCAGCGACGGGGACGTCTCCATGGATGGAATGAAGATGCCTTGCGAGCTCGTCGAGAAGCCGGCCACGTCGTCGACGTACTCGTTCATCGGCCGAACGTGATCAAACTCGCCGTTGACGAAGTCACGGTGGGTGATGTTCGTGTACCGGTCTGGCAGGCCGCTCGGCACGGGATCGCGTGTTGCAGCCGGCGCATCCCTTGCCGCCGGTAGCCCGAAATAAGCGACAGAAGAGAGCAATAATGCGATTATATGCAAGATCTTCGACCTTCGCAAGTGTCTCACCTCGGTTTCGTGAACGTGCAGTACTTTCACGAATCGATGGATGTTCTAATGCGCGACATTTAATGGTTGCGTTCCTCGATCGCCACACCCCGATGCCCCGGATCGCCGGGTATACCCCTTTATTGCCTTTATTTCAAGCCCCGGCGGGCTTGGACACGTATCGAGCGACTATCGAGTGTTACGTGGGCGATGCGGTCGTCAATCACGATCTTCGCGGCGTCGTCAAAGGTTATTATCGTGAAAACGAGCATCCGCCCTTCCAAGATCCCGTTGATCCACGAAAGGCTCTTCCGGGATGTCTGGTATTCGGTGATTGAGGGGCTACTTTTCGGAATCGAAAGCATTATAATTTTTCAAGTGGTGACTTGTCATAGAGCAATGCGATTTATCACACGCTGAGAAGATCAAGATGGCAGATGCAGCTCAACACGGCTCGAAGCCGGCCGAAGGAAAAGACGCGGAGTGGAACCCCTATATCTTGGGTATCTTTTGCAATTGGTGCTCGTACGCGGGAGCAGACGGCGCAGGAACTGCACGGATGCAGCGTCCAGCGGCGCTCCGCATCGTCCGGGTGATGTGCAGCGGGCGCGTGGAACCCGAGATGGTGTTTCGTGGCTTGAAAAACGGCGCGGATGGCGTCATCGTAAGCACATGCCACGCGGGCGATTGCCACTACGTTGCCGGCAACTACAAGACCTTCCGCAAGGCGCCCCTCATCACGAAGTTCCTCGAGCAGATGGGCATCAACCCGAAACGCTTCAGGCTCACGAACGTTTCGGCAAGCGAGGGTGCCGAGCTTACGGAGATCGTCAATGATTTCGTCGAGGAGCTGCGGGAAATCGGCCCCAGCCCCTTCAAGCACGCGGAATCGAAATGATTTAAATATAATCTCAATGGTGTCTTTCATTATGGCGACGGCTCAGATCGAAGCCCAGAAATCGTACCAGATCAAGGTCAATTATCACAAATGCGTCGCGTGTGGCGATTGCGTGACAGCATGCCCCGTCAACTTGGACCAGCGCCGCTTGAAAGGGTATCTCAACGAGTCGAACGCGGTCATCTTGATCAAGAATTCCAACGTGCGCATCATGAACGAGAATTCTTGCACGGGCTGTGGCACGTGCATTCCAGCATGCCCGGTCAAGGCAATAGATATCGTCATGCGCCCGTAGGGTTACTAAGCAGTTCAGTTTTTGCTAGACTAAGTTAGACACGGCATGGATGATATCCTGGTTTATAGGCCTTGATTGGATGATGCATGACATCATGCGTGAGGATCGGCATCGCTGCGTCGATGATGGGAGTGTGCACCAGGACGCCGGGAGGGCGCCGGCGGGCATCGTTGATCGTCATCGAGGGCCAGCAAGCACGCGATGCAAGGATCGCAAAAGGACCTGCTCCGGCAGCGGTTCGGGAAGCGGAGCCGGCACGCGTGGCGATATTTCGTGGCACGACGCGAGTGGCAGCGCTGCTGGCGGCGCGTCCGGCACCTGCACGAGGAGATAACCCGCCAGGTGGCTACTCGCATCGTGGCCGCGTGCGTGCGCCACGAGGTCGGGCTGCTGCGGTTCGAGGACCTGTCGTGGTCGTCGCACGCGCCCAAGCGTGAATCGGGGTCGTGGCTGGCGTCGTGGCAAGTGCACTGGTTTTTCTCGCAGGTCCAGGAGCGCACGACGCGGCTCGCCCTCCTCGCGGGCTTCGCCGTGGAACTCGTCGATGCCAGGGGCACGTCGAAGCAATGCAGCGCGTGCGGTGCCGTGGGCGTCCGGGATGGGAAGGTGTTCACGTGCACGAACGAAGACTGTGGAAGGAAGGTAGACAGCGACTTGAATGGAGGACGCAACGTGCGGACCGCACCAA
>Ga0172366_10004994_pt1 | contig 10474 bp, 5 predicted proteins | sample LakKivSesite69cm_FD_114533 | JGI IMG/M metagenome (GOLD analysis project Ga0172366, IMG submission 114533) | Sediment microbial communities from Lake Kivu, Rwanda - Sediment site 69cm | ecosystem: Environmental > Aquatic > Freshwater > Lake > Sediment | place: Rwanda: Western Province, Lake Kivu...
ACTGAAAATGCAATATCACTTGCTGAGAATTACCTGAAAAGCATTCCTGGACTTGAGGTCAGATTTACCAGGGAGGAAACAGCTCTTCAGTCATCACTGGGCACTTCGGAGTCACCTTTTGCCCTCGAAATATCGGGCGATGACTATGATGAGATCGAAAAGATCGTTAAGGAGGCAAAAGGAATCATTGAAAAAAATCCAGGGCTTTATAACGTAACCACTTCTCTTGATGAAGGGACTCCTGAAGTTGAAGTAGCTGTTGACAGGTTCAGGGCCAGCTACTACAATGTTACTGTGGAGAGTATAATAAACCAGGTTAAGAACTACCTCCAGGGAGCCCAGGCCGGCAGCTTTGAAAAAGATGGTGAGATGAAAGATATAACAATCAAACTAGGTGATATATCACTCAGCCAGCTCAAGGACCTGATGATAACAGCCGGCAGTATAAAAGTCCCCCTGAGCGAACTTGCCTCAATAACGAACGTAGTCAGCCCAAGGGAAATAACCCGGCGAAATCAGTCAAGGACAAGCTATGTTTATGCGATGGTCAGGCCGGGTGCAGCATTCGACAAGGTTGTCAGGGATGCCGGAGCAGCACTAACCGCAATAACACTCCCTGTTGACTATAAAATGGTATTCACCGGCGAGGAGATGAAAAGGAGAGAATCCACATCCAACCTGACATTTGCACTGATCCTTTCCCTGGTGCTTGTATTCATGGTACTTGCAGCACAGTTTGAATCTATTATACAGCCGTTTGTGATCATGCTCACAATACCGCTTGCAGGGGTTGGGACTATCCTTACATTCTTTATTCTCGGAAAATCTCTTAACATGATGGCATATATCGGAATAATAATGCTGGGGGGGATCGCCGTCAATAACGCTATAATACTTATAGACAGGATTAACCAGCTTCGCGATGCCGGAATGGAAAAGAAAAAGGCGATAGTGCTTGCCGGTTCACAGAGAGTAAGACCGATCCTTATGACAAGCCTTACCACAATACTGGCACTCCTTCCCCTTACAATAGGCCTGGGGCAGAGTGCATCACTTAGATCACCGATGGCTCTGGCAGTTATCGGCGGTCTTGTCTCTTCAACCCTTCTGACACTCATTATAATACCATGTGTTTACTGGGTTCTGGATACATTCAGCAGTTTTGTCAGGGGAAAGAATAAGCCAGCTGAAAAACCGGCATAACAACCAGGAACCAGAATGGATTTTATATTAAATAGAAGGATACTGATAAGCATGTTATTCGTCGGGCTTTCGATGCTCGGCTTCATTTCGTATAAAAGACTGCCGCTGGAACTTATTCCAAACACCCAGTTGCCGGCTCTCGTGGTACAGGCAGCAACAATGCTTGAAATGGATCCTTCATATATCGAAAATCAGGCAATAATTCCAATTGAAGGCGCTGTGGGTACGCTCGAGGATGTTGAAAAGATAGAATCAAACATCTCGGCCCGCTACGGCATTGTTACCGTCTATTTCAAGCAGAAAGCCGATCTGAAATATGCCAACCTGAAACTTCGCGAGAAGATCGATGTTGTGAAGAACACAATACCGGCCGAGTTCATGATCAACGTGATCAAGATCGATTTCGAGGAGCTTACGAACCAGTTCATGTCACTGCAGGTACTCGGTGAAGGAGGTATTGACAGGATCAGGAATATTACAGACAGGGAAATAAAACCGAAATATGAGAATATCGACGGGATAGCTGGTGTCCAGGTTTACGGGGGAAAGGAGAACTCCATTGAGTTTCGCCTTAACGAGGAGGCCTGCAAATCTCTTGGCATCACAATGGGCCAGGTAAGGAACCTGCTAAACAATAACGGACGGAACAGAACCTTCGCAGGTAAGGTTACTGAAGGAACAAATGAGCTCTTTGTGAATATCACATCGGAATATACCGATGTAAACGAAATAGGAAGCATCATCGTTAAGCAGCAGGGACCCGTTCTTCTTCGCGACATTGCGGAAATCTTCTACGGTGTCAAGGAGCAGACATCCTATAGCCGGGTTAACGGGCTTGATGCAGTAACCATGAATCTTGTCAATGACAACCAGGCTAATCTGATCCAGCTCTCACATGATGTTATCAGCCAGACAGATAAACTGAACAGGGAACTTGCTCAGAAAGGTATAAGTATCTCTGTTCAGTATAACAGCGCTGAGACGATGGAAAAGAATATCAATCAGATAATCAACCTTGCTGTTACAGGAGCTATACTTGCTGTGGTAATACTCTGGTTCTTCCTGAGGAACATCCGTCTTGTGACAGTTATTGCCATTTCGATCCCGGTTTCAGTCTATGCAGCATTTAATTTCTTTTATGCCTTTGATATTTCAATTAACAGCCTGACACTTGTCGGTATAGCCCTTGCCACCGGTATGCTGGTCGATAACTCGATAGTGGTACTCGAGAATATCTACCGGCTTGCGGGAACAGGAATGGATTATGAGACATCGGTAAAACAGGGCACACGCGAAGTGTGGAGGGCCATATTCGCCTCAACACTTACGACCATTGTCGTCTTTTTCCCGTTTATTTTCACTTCAAACTTTCTTATTAAAATAATCGGGAAAAATATAGGCGTATCTATTGTTTCAACCCTGCTTATCTCACTCGGTGTCGCTATGCTGTTCATCCCGATGGCAACCTTTTTCCTGCTTGCAGGGAAGGATGACCATAAAGCTGAGATATTCAAAAAGCTCTCCATTCACGACAGGCTTATACAGCTGTACTATCTTATTCTGAAGACATGCATGAGGAATCCGGCAGCGACAATTATCGGAAGCCTTGCACTCTTTTTTACAGCTCTCCTGCTAAGCCTGACCCTAAGCCTCAGCAATCCGGAGGAGATCAACACCCAGGATTTCAGGCTGAGCGTAAGAATGCCTGCCGGATCGACACTTGAAAAAACTGATGCAGTAGTCACAGAAATTGAATCACGGCTTAATTCACTTCCTGAAAAGGAAAACATTGTCAGCCGAATCGAGGAGGAAAGAGCTACAGTTACAATAAACCTTCCAGAAGACTGGGATAAGAAAAGTAAGAGAACTCTCCCTGAAATAAAGAATGATATCTATGAAAAAACCAGGGATATTTCATCGGCAGAGGTAAGCATGGACGAAATATCCACCACAGGCGGCTTCACAGGAGGCGACAGTGAAGGAGAAAATATAAATCCCGGGGCAGGCTTCATGCGGATGCTGGGCCTTGGTTCAGAATCAGAAAGCGTAGTTGTCAAGGGAGAAGATTTTGAACAAATGAAAGACCTGGCAGATGATATCAGAACTTATGTTGACAATCTGCAGTCGGTTGACAGGGCAAGCTTAAACGTGCAGGACAACAAACCCGAAGTGAGGCTCAATTTCGATATGGATTATATAGGCAGAAACAATATAACCCTCTTTGATCTTTCCGAATCACTGATGACCTTTGGAAGAGAGTACTCTTCAGAAGCTACATTCAGACAGGGAACCGAAAGCTATGACATCATTATCAAATACGCCGAAGAAGACTCCCTGGCCGCCGGGAAGACTGACAAGACAATTGACGATCTGAGACACCTTGAAGTAAGCAGCGCAGCAGGATCCGTGATGGAGATGGAAGAACTGGCAAGGATAATCTTCGCTTACGGTACAGGAAATATCCACAGGGAAAACCAGGAGAAACAGGTGACAGTCACCTACAGCTTCAAGGATGAGATAACGTCATCAAAGGATCTCCTTGAAGGAGCCAGGGCTGAAGTGGAATCCATCATTGCAGGTCTCAATATCCCGCCGGGAATTGCAGTGGAAGTAATCCACGAAGAAGATCAGCTAAAGGACTTTTACAAGCTCATCGGGATAGCATTCCTGTTAATCTATATGATACTGGCAGCTGTTTTTGAGTCTCTTTCAGTGCCTTTTGTGCTTCTTTTCAGCATACCGCTGGCAGCCCTGGGCTCTCTTATCGCTCTTATTCTTACAGGGAATTCACTCCTAAGTGCAAACACACTTACGGGTTTCCTCATACTTCTTGGCATTGTCGTCAATAACGGGATCATCCTGATCGACTACACAAATATCCTGCGAAAACGCGGTAACCGCAGGTCTCGTGCATTAATGACTGCCGGTGTTGCCAGAATAAGACCCATTCTCATTACAGCTTCAACAACAGTGATCGCAATGTTTCCCCTTGCTATGGGCAAAGCTGAATTCGTTTCGGTGATCGGAGCTTCATTTGCCATAACAGTTATCGGAGGATTGACACTCAGCACACTTCTTACCCTGGTATTCATCCCTACTTTTTATTCTGGTCTTGAAAATGCAATCGACTGGATTAAGTCACTCAGCTGGAAAAACAAGATCCTTCAACTTCTGATCTTAGGGCTGCTCATATTCACTATTTACACAGCGCTTGATAAGTTTATCTGGAAGCTCATAACAACTATACTCAGCATAATAATTGTTCCGTCATCCACATGGTTTTTAATGAACAGCCTCCGAAAGGCGCGTGAAACAGTCATACCTCCTGAAGAGAACATTAATATAAAGGTGCAGAGCCTCGTGAAGATATACGACAGGGAATACAGGTGGTTGCGCGAATGGAGAGCCGGAGACAGGATAAGAACAAGGCATGGGTTGAAAAAGCCTTTCAAAAAATGGAATGACCTTGTAAAAGCGGCGTGGGAGGCTCCTGTGCTTACCTTCCTGATTTACTTTACATATTTCTACCTCCACAAGGGATTCTGGATTTTTATTTTCAGCATAGTTGTATGGTTTCTGCTTTCAGCCATCTGGAACCAGGTCAGGGAGGTAATGGAAAACATTGTCGCCGGAAGTGACAGTAAATTACTAAAGAGGATCATACCTGTACTTGATTTCATTGTCTTCTGGATTATTCCGCTTCTGAATCTGATCTTTTTCCAGCTTAAATGGGATAATATCGCCGTTGTGCTTATACTGGGGTTCATATGGTTTATTGCCCTCTTCATTTACAAGACCGGCCGTAAATTGAGTACAGGCAACATAGATATATACCGGCTTGAAGGAAGATTCAGGAATTTAAGGAAGACTATATATAAAATAGTATCCGCTGTTCCGCTGATCGGCAGAAAAAAGAAACCCTTCAAAGCTCTAAGCTGCATTTCGCTTGATATCGGTAATGGTATGTTCGGACTGCTCGGACCCAACGGTGCCGGCAAAACAACATTAATGAGAATAATATGCGGAATACTCGAACAGAGTTATGGAAAAGTGTGGATCAACGGCCTGGATACCAGCCTGAAAAGAGAGGAACTCCAGGGTCTGATAGGCTATCTGCCTCAGGAATTCGGAAGCTATGAAAACATGACAGCTCACGAGTATCTGCATTACCAGGCAATGCTTAAGAATATTGTCGACAATAAAACCAGGGAAGAGAGAGTTACCTATGTACTTAGCGCCGTTCATATGGAAGAAAGGCGGCATGAGAAAATCGGATCATATTCCGGAGGTATGAAGCAGAGGATGGGTATTGCACTCATACTGCTTCATCTTCCAAGAATTCTCGTTGTGGATGAGCCTACTGCCGGACTCGATCCGAGAGAGAGGATAAGATTCAGAAATCTTCTTGTTGAGCTGAGCAGGGAGAGAGTGGTAATCTTTTCAACACATATAATTGAAGATATTTCAAGCTCATGCAATAAAGTCGCTGTGCTCAATAAGGGAAAACTGAAGTATCTTGGTAAGCCTATTGAGATGACAAGGGAGGCTGAAGGGCATGTCTGGCAGTTCAGGATGCCTGAGGAAAAATTCGGCAGGTTCGTTGAAGAGCATTTGGTTGTGCATCATATGTCGGATGGGGAAAATGTGAGGGTACGAGTCATATCTGAAATAAAACCCTGTGAAGATGCTGTTCCCGCAACACCGACACTTGAAGATGCATATTTGTGGCTGTCAAAGAAAAAAGAAAATGAAAAGTAAAAGTTTTTCAAATTATTTCACTTTGGTGCAGAAGATGATAACCTACAATCTCAGGATCATCTTTGCAAATAAATTCATCTGGTTTCTTGCCGGATCAGTTATATTTTACCTTGGGATCTCCTTAATATATATTTTTTCAAAGGATATATCCGATATGCGGGATCTTTATGAGATGTTCCTGTTCTCAGGAGTTTTGCTGGTCTTCTATCCTTCGGTTTTCGGAATTCAGAATGACCAGGACGCCAGGACTATTGAGATTCTTTTCGGGATCCCTGATTATAGGTATAAGATATGGCTTGTAAGGATAATACTGATCTTCGTGATTGCTTATCTCATAGTACTTTGCTTCACTTTTCTCTCCTCAGTCCTTATTGTGCATTTTTCCATATTCAGGATGACAACCCAGGTAATGATGCCTGTGTTGTTCCTGGGTATGATGGCCTTCATGATTTCAACACTTATAAGAAACGGGAATGGAACTGCTGTGGTTATGATAATATTCGGCCTCTTCTTCCTGATCCTGTCAGATCCTCTTTACAGGAGCCAGTGGAATATTTTCCTGAATCCTTTTGCTCCTCCATACGATGTAAATGAAACGACCTGGGGAATTGTGACTTTTAAAAGCAGGATCATACTTATCACCGGCACTCTCCTGTTTCTACTGGCAGCGCTTTTAAACCTGCAGAAGAGGGAGAAGTTTATGTAAAAACGGCGACAGGCTACAGGCAACCGGCGACCGGTATATATGACCAAATAAAATACTACTTTTACTTTTCATAACGATATGAAAAGTATTGATGAAAAAGTACTCGCTTGACAAGAGCAGGATAAAAGTGCTGCTTCTGGAAGGCATCCACCAGAATGCTGCAGACTATTTCAGGGAGAAAGGTTACAGCAATATTGAATGCCTGAAAGAGGCATTATCCGGAAACACTCTTGCAGAAAAGCTTCGGCAGGTTCATATAGTCGGCATCAGGAGCCGCACCGAACTCCGGGCTGATATTCTGCGCAAAGCTCCAAAACTGTTTGCAATAGGCTGCTTCAGCATTGGTACGAACCAGGTTGATGTAATGGATGCCAAGATGCTGGGGATACCTGTCTTCAATGCCCCGTTTTCAAACACAAGGTCGGTTGCAGAGCTGGTCATTGCCGAATGCATCATGCTCATGAGGGGTGTTCCGGAAAAAAATGCACTGGCACATAACAGGATATGGGAAAAATCAGTAAAGAATTCCGTTGAGGTCAGAGGTAAGAACCTTGGAATAGTGGGTTACGGACATATAGGATCACAGGTTTCAATACTTGCTGAAAGCCTCGGTATGAATGTCTTCTATTTTGATATTGAAAAGAAGCTTAACCTTGGTAACGCCCGGCCTGTTGCCACCCTGGAGGAATTGCTTGCCATATCTGATACAGTGACCCTTCATGTACCTTCTACAGAGCTTACCCGGAACATGATATCCGGCAGACAGATATCACTCATGAAAAAGGATGCATGCCTGATTAATGCTTCGCGCGGGGATGTTGTTGATTACAGGGCTGCTGCAGAAGGTCTGAAAACCAGGCACCTGGCAGGCATAGCCGCAGATGTCTTCCCCACTGAACCTGCTTCAAACGGGGAACCTTTTATAAGCGATCTCCAGGATTTTAATAATGTGATCCTCACTCCGCATATAGGAGGAAGCACACAGGAGGCACAGGCAAATATCGGGACCGAAGTTGCTGAAAAGCTTGTCAAATACAGCGATACAGGTTCCACCATCGGTGTAGTGAATTTTGTTGAAATCTCACTTCAGCCTAATGTTTCCAAACAGCGCTTTCTCCACATCCATAAGAATGTCCCGGGAGTGCTTCGTGAATTGAATGATTTCTTCTCTTCACGGGGAATTAACATTTCTGCAGAGTATCTTCAGACAGATCCCGATATTGGATATGTGATAATTGAAACTGACAGCGAACTTGATGCATCGGTGATCAAAGAACTGAAAAACATTCCCTATACCATCCGTACAAGAATACTCTATTAATTCGTTATATGATCATCATAGCTTTCTATTATGAAAAAGCTGAAAATATTTGTTATGGTATCTCTCCTGTTTCTGCAGGGATGCTGGCTTTTTGATTTCGACAGGGATTATGATTTTGAATTTGATACAATAATTACCGATTACCCTGCTAACCTGGAAGGGATCAACTCATCGTATGATGATTTCAATTCTGCCCTTCCGTACGAATATGTGAGCGACGCAATTTATTTTTCCTCAAAATCCCCCACGCACGGCGATAATTTCGACATTACCCGTAAGTCCATGGAGATAACGTACCATCCAAAAAAAGACAATGTCCTCAATGTATCCTACCCTAAATATGACTATTCAGATACTTATGAAAAAAAACGACTGACCCTCATTAATACTAATGCCGGAGAGTACGGGCCGTACCTGGTAAACTGGACAGGAGGATATAATTATCTCTTCTATGCAAGTGACGAAGGCGGTGATCTGGATATTAAATTTGCTTATAATCCTGTTGATGATTATAACGGTGATAAGATCACCGGTCCGGTTGAAGCAGTCGGTCTGAATTCGGAATTCGATGATGCCTATATAACTCTGAACAGTGATACCACAGGGGTGCTCTTTTGCAGTAACAGGGAAAACGGCCAGTTTGATATTTATTCTATGGATCTCAGAAGCAGTATTCTTCTGAAGGATCAGTTCGGTCCCGGCTCTCCTGCAATAAAGAAAGAAGAAATTCTTTCAGGAGGCAGTAACGATAAATGCCCTTTCGTAAACAGAAACCTCCTGGTGTTTGCTTCAGACAGGGAAGGCGGATATGGGGGATATGATCTGTGGTATTCACTGCTCGTTGATGGTGAATGGTCGGAGCCTGTTAACTTCGGAGAAAAAATAAATTCAGAGTATAATGAATACAGACCGATAACGATCTGGTCGTGGTTTATGAAAGAAGAGATGATGATCTTTTCATCCGACAGACCAGGCGGCCATGGAGGCTATGATCTCTATTTCGTCAAAACAGATGATCTGATGGAAAACCCGGACTGGCTTGATGACTAACGAAATCCGGTCAATCCCGTGTTAACCAGAAAAGAGAATTAAGTATCAGCCTGTTCTGAGTTTTATTATCAAATGTGAAAGAGATCTCCCTGTTTGTATTGCCTTCATAATCAATATCATTGTGCCCCATGTTAATGTATATCATCCTGTAATTCGTGTTTGTCCAAACCACAGGATAATAGCCGCTGTGCCATATTTCGTGCTGTTTCGGGCCGGTGCCCAGGGGAAAACTCGTTGAATCGATTGATAAAAGTATATCAATGTCAGGGTTGGCCATGAGGTCATTTTCCCACCGGTACCATTCATTGGGTGAAGATGTGAAAGTTGCAGGAAGATGTTTTGTTGCCGGGTGTTTTTTATCCTCAACTTTAAGGATGGCCGGAGCAGGCCTCCATGTGTTGCTCACATACTCACCGCAACCGAGGAATTCATTATGGTACCAGTTCCAGTTCTGCGGGAATGCCGAAGGGGTGAGGGCAAATGCCGAAAAATGAAATCCCAGCCAGCTTCCGCCGTTTTCCATGTACTTCCTGAAAGCATTCCGCTGCTGTTCAGCTTCAGGGCGGGAATCAAGAAAGATGACCAGTTTGCAGGAAGACAGAGATGCCAGATTAAGGTTGCTCCAGTCGTTTGTTGAATCATAAATGAAATTATATTTACTCGCCATTGCAGAAAACCATCTGTTAGCTTCATGTACAAAACTGATGTGAGCCTGGTCATTTTCAGCAGTATAAAATCCCAGGACTTTGAAAGGAGCTTTTTTCTGATTGATTATAACCTGATAGAAGAGTATCAGGCTTACCATTACTCCAAAGGTCACCGTGATCCAGTATTTTAATGATAGCTTTCGCATTCAGGGCGTTGATGAAAATAAAAATATTCCGGGGCTATCCGCTGATAAACAGACTCTTGCTTGAGTATTCCGGGTCGCAGGTAAGGTTAACGTTAAGCTTCCTCCATCCGGCTTCATCTCCGGGCGTGGGGATGTGTGTCAGATGAACTTCACAGTTGCGCAGCATCTTAAGGTTTTCAAGAGCCATTTTGGCTGCCGGGTTTGAAAGGGCGCTTATTCCAAGAACAATCAGAGTCTCGTCAACATCAAGACTTACCATTTTGCCGTCAAGTATATCTTTCTTGAGATGTGTAACTGAATTAATAATTGCCTCGGGCAGCAGGTACATCTTGTCAGGCAGTCCTGCCAGATGTTTTGCAGCATTGAGCACCAGGCTTGATGATGCATGCATGAGTGCAGAGTTCTTACCTGTAACGATGGTGCCGTCATGAAGCTCGATAGCTGCACCCGAAAAGATCCCTTTATTTCCCTTGCCGCTTTTTTGTGCATCCTTTGCCGCCCGGCGTGCAGGAATAACAACCTTGCGGTCTTCCGGCTTTGCCTGAACCTTGAGCATGATCATATTGATCCTGTCGAGCGTTTC
>Ga0172366_10004995_pt1 | contig 10473 bp, 12 predicted proteins | sample LakKivSesite69cm_FD_114533 | JGI IMG/M metagenome (GOLD analysis project Ga0172366, IMG submission 114533) | Sediment microbial communities from Lake Kivu, Rwanda - Sediment site 69cm | ecosystem: Environmental > Aquatic > Freshwater > Lake > Sediment | place: Rwanda: Western Province, Lake...
GCGTAATAATTGATTTGAAAGTTTTATTAATAAATCAAAAAACAAATTATTTTGATTTATTTTTTTATTATTTAATATATATATATATATAATATGGAAACAATTGATAAAATTATAATATCATTATTTGTATTAGTAGTAATTGGTTATATAATTCAAGCAAATGCTTGGATATTTGCAGATGATCCAAATGCTCGTTATTCATCATATGGTAAAAAATGGCAAGGTAAACAACAATTTACACAAACACATCAACCTGTTCAATCACAAGCAATTATTACAGCAAATGAACCTATTTTAATACAACCATTAAAACAAAATACAAGTCAACAAGTTCCAATGACAACAACTACAGAACAAGTTAGTGTTCAACCAGTTCAACCAAATATTCAAGGTGTCACAGAACAAAATTTATTTAGACAAAATTTACAAGCAAAAAGAAATCAATTAAAATACAATAGTGTTACAAAAGAAGGTTTTGAAAATAATGTTCCAGTAAATAATGAAATGATTTCAAATGCGAATTATGCGAAATTTAGACCAAGTGAAGATTTAAATTTAAATGAATCACAAATAGAAGAGAAAAATGTTTTTAATAATTTATTTAATTAAATAAATTTTATTATAATTTAATTATTATGTCTCAAAATATTTATTATATCCATAATACAATTCATAAGTTTTATGATATTAAAAATTGTTGTGTTTTAAATGAAAATAGTCCTCAATTAGAATTTGATTTACCAAATATCAAATTATATCAACATCAAAAAACTTTATTATATCAAATAAATGAAATGGAACAAAATGTCGAATTAGATAATTTAAATGAAATCGTCCATAAAATACAAAGTAATATTGGTGTTATATGTGATATGGTTGGTAGTGGAAAGACTTATACAATATTATCACAAATTTTTAGAAAATTAAAAGTAGATTATTTTAAATTTAAATTAATTACATCGAAACCACTTATTTATAATAAAGTATCAAAAAATTTTCATATTGCATTAATGAAAAAAGCAAAGGAAAAAAAGGTGTTATCAACTAATTTTATAGTAGTGCCCAATACTGTATACACTCAATGGGTTGAATATATTAAAAAATTTTTAATAAATTATCCAAATGTATCTATTAAATATATTTTTGGTAAAAAAAGTTTAAATAATGATGTTGAAAAAGAAATTAAAGATATACTTGATGAAAAATATAATATAATTATTGCTTCAAGTAATTATTGGAATTTATATTATAAAAAATATTTATCAAACATCGAATATTACATTGAAACAAATGAAAATGAAATACTTTTTTCAAGAATGATTATTGATGAAATTGATACAATAGATATAGGAAAAAGATCTGATATATCAATGTTGCCTTGTTGTTTTTATTGGTTTATTAGTAGTAATTATGAAAATTTATTTTATCCAAATGGTAGAAGAAAAATTATACAATATGAAAGTAATGAAAATTCTAGTAAAATGAAAAATTATGAATTAGTAAAAGGATTTGCTCACACGAATTATTTAAAAAACTTTTTTTGCACTTTTGATGTAGAAAGATTTACAAAAATCTTTATTTATAATGATCCAATATGGATACATAAATCTATACAAATTCCAAATATTACAAACATTGAATATTATGCAAGTGATATACTTGAAGACCATATTGATAATTTAATTAAATATGGAGGTTGTGAAAAAATTGTTAATTATTTAAATAGTAATGATTGGGAAGGATTAAGTAATTATACAAATTGTAATGTAAAAAATCCCAATGATTTATATACATTTTTAGCAAAAGAATTAGAAATACAAATTGAAAATCGTAAAAGTGAAATTGAATATCGTAAAAAAATTATTCCAATTACACAAAGAGAACAGAATGATATCAATACTAAAGTTGAAAAATTAGAAGAACAATGTAAATCACTTGAAATTCGTAAAGAAACAATTAAAAATAATATTGATAATGTAGATAAAGATCAATGTCCAATTTGTGTGGACACAATCGTGAAACCAATTTTTGTTCGATGTTGTTATCATCATTTTTGTTCAGAATGTTTAATGAATAATTTTAAACATACAAAGAATACAACTTGTCCACTTTGTCGTCAAGAAATTAATAATAATAATATGTTTTTTGTTAATGAAAAATCAACAAATATTACAGATACAATTCAAAAGAATAAATTTGAAATTTTATATGAAATACTTGAAAAAAAAAATTTTAATGATCGTATTTTAATTTTTATTGACAAAATCTCTTTGTATGATAAATTTTTAACTGAATTTAAAGAAAAAAATATTCCATTTAATATTTTAAATGGAAGTATATATAAAATTAATAATGTTATATTAAAATATAATTCAGGAGAAATTCCAATATTATTATTAAATGCAACTTCATATGGAACTGGATTAAATTTACAAAATACTACAGATATTATATTATTTAATCGTATGGATAGATGTTTAGAATCACAAATTATAGGTAGAGCACAACGAATTGGTAGAACAAATCAGTTAAAATTACATTATATAATGTATCGTAATGAAAAACATTTAGACAAAAGTTATTTTGATAATGGATTATTCAGTATTGAAGAAAATTTAGATGAACAAGATGAATATGATAATGAAAATTAAAATTTTATTTACAAAATTGAATATTTACAATTTTGTAAATAAATAATTACAATAACAAACTTGACTTTATACAATGGACAAAGATTCAGGATATCTTTTTATTTATCATTTTCCATTGTTTCCAAAGATGTATGTAGTGGATTATGTCAAAACATTATATTTTGATGAAAGAACTTGTGTTTATCGTAATTTTGTTTTAGATTATGTTCAGAGAGTAGAAAATGTTGATTTCATTTATACACAATTAATGAATAGTGACAAAGTGAATTTAAAATTAAATATAGAAATAAATGGAATTAAATTTGATTTATATCATCTATATTTTAGTTTTGAAGAAATGACACAAGAATTAATAAATGCAAATGTGATAGATAAATTTTGGTCAGTTAGATATTATCGTTTAACAGAAGATATAATGAATATTGAACCAGTAGATGAATTGGAAAATACATTTAATGAATTAAAAATGTAATAAATCATTAAAATCGCTAAAAGCGATTATTAGGCCGTAGGCGTAATGATTTATTTTAATTCAGTAATTTTAACATTATATTTAGAACTTCGTATGTCTTGATAAGAATGAGTAGAGGAATTAGAATTAGTAATCATTTTGGACATTGTTAAATCATTTTTATTAACAGATTTTTCCCAAAATTCATTATGACACATTTTAAAATTAGGATGTAATTCTGCTTTGTAACGAAATACACAATCTTCTATTTTTGATGATTTCGCATTATTATTAATAACCATACAACCATAATTTTCTGTTAATTGATCGAATACTTGTTCAAAAATTTGGAAATTAGGAAAAAATCCAGCATAATATTCCCATAATCGTTCTTTGTCTCTTACATTATTTACTCTTAATAAAAATACCCAATCTACATTACTACGCAATTCAGGACCAATACCTAATGGATATTGCATTGTTAATAAATAAAAAATTTTTAAATGTCTACCATTCATAAATATTCTTCGAATATTCACATCTTTCGCCCAAGTTTTTCTATCATATAAACAATCATCCATTACAACAACCATTCCAGGTTCAACATTTCTATTTGTAATAGGGTCTTGATTAATTTTTGAGATAATATTTTTTTGTCTTTCTATTACTCTATCCATTAATTGTGGTGTATAAGTATAATGAATAAACATTGGTGGCACAAAATTGCTAAAAAATGGACTTTCTTCCTCTGATGGTGAAATTACAGTGCAAACAGGAATATTTTGATGATAAAATAATGTATCTTTAATTAAAGTGCTTTTACCTGAATTTCTTTTTGCTACATAAATACAAACCGAATCAGGTTTAATCATTTTCATATCAAATTCTTTAATAGATAATTCTATTTCTATTTTATTTTTTTTATTCATTTAATAAAATATATAAATATATATATGTTTAAATATTTAAATATTTAATCATATAAATTATATAAATGAATAAAGAATATATTTTATCTTCATATCCATATCTTAAAAAATTACACGAAGGAACATATGGTATTATATATGAAAATACAGAAACAAATGAAATTTATAAAGTATCTAAACATCGAGATATTGATACTAGTTTTATTCGCGAAATTTATTTTTTAAAATATTTACATCAATGTAGTCCTACCGCTCATAAAAATATAATTGCTTTGAAAAATGTATTAATATTAGATGAAATAAAAAATGGTAATACATCTCCTTCTAATCCTTTAAATTCATTAAATTCAAATTTAATTCAAAGTATAAAAATAGTATCACAATCTAAATCTATTAATAAGAAAAAACAAAAAATTAATTTAAAAATTGCGTGTATTGTCCTTGAAAAAATGGATTGTAATTTAAGAGAATTTGTATTAGAATTAATTGAAAAAAAAAAGAATAAAAATGTATTAAAAAAAATATTTCAAATTATTTTTATTAAATTATTAGAAGCAGTAAATGAATTACAATCACTTAATATTCTTCATAATGATTTAAAATTAATAAATATTTTAATTAATCGCAAACAAGTTTTTAATTCAGACAAAGATGATGATATAATGAGTTTTGAATTAAAACTATGTGACTTTGGTTTAGCAATTCAAACAAGTTTTATAGATATGAAAGAATGTATTTGTTTGGGAACAGTAAAGTATTCAGCACCTGAAATGGCAAATGATAGTGTTAGAAAATTTTATGGATATACACAAGGTAATCAAAATAAATTTGAACAAAGCACACAAATGGATCTATATAGTATTGGTGTAATAATGTCACAAATATTATTTAAATTTATAGGATTACAGAATATTGATAAAATGACACAAGAAACTTTTTTTAATAATTTTAATTCAAATAAAACAAATAATAATATAATTAGTAGTGATGATAATATATATCGTATTATCTGTAATTATTTAAATGAAGACCCTTCCAAACGAATAAAAATTAAAAATGTATTAAAAGTTTTAAAAAAAGATAATAGTTTATTATTAGGTGGTGATATTCAACAAATTAATTATACTGAAATTTTAAAAAATAATATACCTAATTTTAATAAAACAAAATATGATGAATTTATAAATTTAATCAAAAAAATTAATGAATATCTAATCAAACATTATGATTATCATTTAGATAAATTAAATTTTGAATTACAATTTAATATATTTCATATGACATATTATTTATTAAATAATTGTAACATGATTAATAAAAAATTAACATTTCCTGATTGTGTTAAAATTTCTATTTATTGGGTATTTTCCATTTATCATCATCGTGAATTAAGTAATTTTAAAAAAATAATTAAAAATACAAAGTCAATATTAAAACGTAATGAAATGGAATGTCGACCACTTCTATTAAATTATACTAAAGTAATACCAATTTCATATTTTTTTAAAACTTTACAATTGAAACCTAAAACAAAACAACAATTATTAATGTTGTTATTTAAATAAAAAATAAATATCTTTTTATAAAACACTAAATCTAACAACATTTTTATTTATATGAACACAATCAATGTTTGTGTTGATATCATCGAATACTATTCCTACATATAACATCCCATTTGTTTCTTCAATCATTTCCAATTCAATATAATCTATTCTTTGTAATAATTTTATTTCAAATGTAATTGAATCATATATATCATACAAACGAAAACGATTTATTGTTTTTTGTTTCATTATATCAAATGGTGTATTATAAAGACCCATTTTAAAATAAAATATTAGGTCTCTAATGATTTGATACGCATTTGCTTCTTTTTCTTCTAAACATAATTTTTTATCTAACATTTTAATTATATCCAACATTATCTCATTATAAATTGTGTCACTTTTACGATTTAAACTACTTCTTTGATTAATCCACCAATTTAATACACGATATTTTAAATAATGTCTTTCATATGACATTGAATTACTATCCATTAATGATATAAATTTTTCACATTGTTCTAAATTACCATGTGAAAATTCATAATGGAAAAATAGACAAAATATATTGTCATAAGTTTTATAATATTTTGAATATAATTGTTTTGTGTCAGTTTTTGTAAATTTTATAAAAAAATTTTGATTGTATTGATTTAAAATATCATATGCTATTTTCATTTTATTACTATCTTTTAATTCAATACCATCTTTACATAATTTTATTAACATTTGATAGTGATTGTTATTTGAACCATTTGTGTAATTTGTTAAATTAGATTGTGTTGTTTGATTTTTACTTTTTTTACTTGATTTTACTGATTGAAAACCATCAAAATTCATTATTAAATTTTTGTTGTTAATGTTTATGTTGAGAGTTGTGTAAAAAATTATGAACTAAACAAAGACAATTAATTAATTTTCAATTTAGAAAAAAATTTTTTTTCAATAAAACACCAATATTTAACGCCGTAGGCGTTAAATATTGTTTTTCGTTAAATAAAAAAATTAAAATCTGTAAATTATTAATTTATTATTATTTAAACAATTTTATCAATCATATTTACATAACCTAAAAACATTCTACGACAACAAATTTTATCAATTGATAATAAATTTAATAAATCAAAATCACTACTTTTACTAATTTCATCAATACCTGATATTTCTTCTACACCTGTCAAATTAGTTGTTAAATAATTAATATATTCTTGTTTTTTATCTTCATTTAATCTACTTGGTGTAAAAATAAATTCATTATTACTATTTCCTAATTGTTTATTTAATAAATCAAAATATTTAATTAAATTACTTAATTTGTTTTTTATCATTTCTTTACGATCAATTGTAATTTCTGTCATTTGTATATCTCTATTTTCTTCAAATAAAAATACTTTCCCATCACAAATGACACGATTACAAGTAAAACAACGAATTGGTAATATCATTTAATTAATTATATATATTTAATTAATTTAATTTTATAATTTAATTAAATAATCAATTTTAATTATTTTGTCTCCATTCAAAACCACAATTACAACATTTAATAAATTTAGTCATTGGTTCATCTGAACTTCGTATTTGTAATTCATAGTAAGAACATTTTTTTTCTTTACATTTACGACAAGTATACATATCTGTTGTTGCTTTTAATGTATTTCCTTGTTGTTCTTTTTGAAATTGTATTCTTAAATCATTTTGAATTTTAAAATATTGTTCAAAATAAATATCTTTATCTTTTAAATTACATAATTTTTCTAATGTCATATCATTATCTGTATGTTCTAATAATATTATCAAATCATCTAATGTAATATGATTTTTTTCTAAAAATAATTCAATTCTTTTAATTGCCAATTTTTGTAAAAAATCAGATGAATAGGTATTTTCAATAATATCATAAATTTCTGGAAAATAATCTAATACATTCGACATTTTTATTATAATTATATAATTTATTTTAATTATAAAATTATATTAATTCAATTTATTTTTCGTCAACAAACATCATTAATTGATTTATTACCAACAACACTCGCACCTAATAATACAAATATTGATAACAATAATCCATCCACAATTTGTAAAGCATATGGAACAGGCATAGATTGTAATAATAATGATTTACCATATGGTAATAAAATTGTATTCATTAAAATGATACCAAAAATGACCCATAAAATAATTTGTAAAGAATTTTTAAAATTTATCCATAAATTTAATTTTTTACAACTTTGGAGAGTTCTTAATCCACTAAATATAAATACATTTACATAAATTAATACAATAATCCCAATATAATAAGTAATCATTAAATAAAACACATCAGGTTCATACCAAGGAGTGCGACCATACATATCAGGTCTAAAAATATATGGAACGATTGTTTTCATTACAGTAATTGGAATTAAAATTGTTAATAAAATTGGAATGATATAGATTATTGTATTTAATATAGTATCAATTATAACCATTATATATTATATATTAAAAACATTTACACAAATTAATTGAATTCAAGAATTAATTCATCAATAATCTCTAAACGATTTGTATAAAAATTATCAATTAAATTTTTAGCATCTTTGATATTGACCCATTCTAATTTTCCAACTTCTATTTTTTGATGAATATTATTTGGATTTAATTCTAATGTATGTTTATTATAAAGTTGTGCTAAATAATAACGATGTTCATATTTTACTAAATTGTCACCAATATAATTTTCTTTAAAAATTTTTTTATGTTCTTTTATTTCAAAAAATTTACGATTTATATTAGTTTCTTCTTCAAATTCACGAATTGCTGTATTTAAATCACTTTCTTTATAATTTCGACGACCTTTTGGAAAACTCCAAGAAATATTATTATTATTATTTTGAATGTATTTTTCAATTAATATATCTAATGATAAATTATTAAATCCTTTTTTTAATAAATTATATTTATCTAAACTTGTTTGAAAAATTTTATTTTTATTATTTAAAAAACCACAATTATTTTGATTAGAAACTTGACTAAATGTATTTTCCCAATTTTCTTCAAATGAATAATTTTTTAATTGAATTAATTCATATTGTGTCATTTTACTAAATAAATAATGTAATTTATTATCAACTAATTTGTTAGATGGATTTTCTACATTTATTAATGAATTTTGTTTATTAAATACACTAGGACCATCATAACAAATATCATATTTACCACAAATAAAATCTAAATAAGAAAAAGTATTCTTTGATTGTATCATTATTAAAAAAATTTCATTTAATTTTTTATCAATATAATATGCGATTAATCCGTAACTTAAAATTGGATATAAACATTTACGAAATATATGTCCATTTTTTCCACAATTTACACAATAAGTTTTTTTTTGATTATTATTAATATCATTTTCTTTCACACTATATTGTATAATTTCATTATATTTATTATTTAATACATTTGATGTATATTTTTTTTTTTGTTTAACAATTTCATCTCCATTTTTAAATTCTTTTTTATGTGTTTCTACTTGAATTAATTCTTGTTTATTTTTATCTTTATAAGGTTCTTTATAACAATATTTTGTTTTTTTTTTATTAGTCACAAATTGAAATCCATTTGTAATATAATACTCATATGGGTAATTGAATTGCTTTGTTGTATTGTTCATAATGTAATTATTAACTTTATATCTTACATTATAATATTTATTAATTATTAAATTCGCATTATTATTCATTTTTTACTTAAAAATATTAATATTCTTTTAATAAAATTAATTAATTTTATTACAATAAAAAGAACTTCATTCTTTTTATTATAATCATTATAGTATACAAATGAATTTTAGACCTATTGGATTAATCATTTTTTTTATAGGATTAATATTTATAATAATTGGTTATTTTCAATTAGAATTAAAAAAAAGTAATTCTGTTCCTAAAGTTCAATATCGTTTTATGCCTAGAAACTTTGAAGAAGAACAAATTAATCCAGCTAGTCCTTTAGACACATTTGATTATATGTTTTATGATCAACAACCTTGGGTGTATTCATTTACAAAAGAAATGAAACCTCCATTTACAAGAGATAATATCAATAAATATTATATATCACAATACTAATTTATTAATTATCTTGTAAATAATCTAATAAAATATCAAATGGCACATGAGCAGGGTCAGCTGAACTATATCCATTTTGTGTATGTAAACCAGTAACTGGAAATAGACCAGTAAATCCAGGTAATGAATTAACATAAGCACCAGAACATCCAAAATAATTATAAGTTAATGTTTGATAAGGTGTTAATATAATATTCATTTCATTTCTTAAATAAGGACATAGACGAGATACATAAAGATAATGAATACCTTTACTAACATCATTCTCAAACACAGTGCTACCAGATGGTAATGTTGTTTCTCCATATGTGGCACCTGTATTATAATATGATAATAAAAATGCTATATTTAATTTTGCATTAATATTTATTTGATTTATAGTAAAACCATAATCATATCCATTTGATGCCAAACCACTTAATGGACTAATAGTTTTTCCTGGAATAAAATTTGCATATAAATCGCAAATATTTCCAATATATACACTTTTAAAACATCCAACTTTTGATGAATATCCCCATCCAGTAATATATGGTCCTGAAAATCCTAGAGGAGTTTTTATATTTGCTAATATTACATCTAAATTAGTAGTTATGTCAACTTGTGCACTTAATTCACAAATTCCAGTATCATTAATTCCACAAACATTTGCTAATAAAGGATTGTTAACTGTAAATGTTGTAGATTGATTACTTAATATAGTATTAATAGTTGGGAATTGAAACATCTATATAATATATAAATACATTTTAATTTATAAAAACTAATAAATCAAAAAAC
>Ga0172366_10004999_pt1 | contig 10470 bp, 11 predicted proteins | sample LakKivSesite69cm_FD_114533 | JGI IMG/M metagenome (GOLD analysis project Ga0172366, IMG submission 114533) | Sediment microbial communities from Lake Kivu, Rwanda - Sediment site 69cm | ecosystem: Environmental > Aquatic > Freshwater > Lake > Sediment | place: Rwanda: Western Province, Lake...
TATTGGCTGATAGATCCCCGGTTCCTGTCTTGATCCAACACAAGAAATAAACACTACACTCTCGGGTGTGGAGCCATGGAGTATCAATTGGCCTTTTGTTGGACCATTTTCATTCAGCAACCTCTCAAGTTGGGGAAGCGTTATCACATTCTCATGCACTTTGTAGCCATACTCACCCTCCGGTGGATCATATAGATCATGACCTGTTGCAATGATGATTGTTCCCGCATCAACTTCCATTCTCATCGGCTTTTCTCCGAGATCAATTGCCGCTCTTTCGCAAGCCTCTATACACTTTCCACATTTGTTACAGTTTTTTTCGTCAATGACATATGTTTGAGGTATCGCGGCTGGGGAAGGAAGGTATATCGCTTTTCTTTTACTTAGTCCGAAATCGAATTCGTTTGAGACCTCGATGGGGCATATGGCTTCACATTTGCCGCAGGCATTACATTCATTTGTGACATATCTAGGCTTTACGACAATTTTCGCCTTGAAGTTTCCAATAAAACCGTCCACTGCCTCCATTTCCGAGTTGGTGAATAATTTGATTTTTGGATGGGATACAACAGCATTTATTATCGGCTTCAAAACATCTAATGCATGCTCGTCGGTTGGATATAATTCATTTAATTGAGCGGTCCTACCACCAACGCTAGGGGCCTTTTCTATCAGATAAACCTCAAAGCCCCTTTGGGTTAAATCTAAAGATGCCTTCATGCCGGAGATTCCTGCGCCGATCACCAATGCCCGCGCTGTCACGCCAACCTCTTTTCTCTGGAGATTTTCTAAGAGCCGAGCCCTGGCAACAGCCATCCTCACGATGTCCTTTGCCTTTTCTGTGGCCTTTTCAGGCTGGTCTGGGTGAACCCAAGAGCACTGCTCACGTATGTTGGCCATCTCGAAGAGGTAGGGGTTCAATCCTCCTTCCTCAACGACCTTTCTAAAGGTTGGTTCATGCATTTTTGGAGAGCAAGATGCGACAATTACCCTGTTAAGGCCGTGTTCTTTAATATCGGCTTGAATCATTGCTTGAGCTGGGGCAGAACACATGTATACATAATGTTTTGAAAGAACAACGTTTGGCAATTTTTCCATATACTTTGCCACATCCTCAACATCAACTACGCCAGCTATGTTGGTGCCGCAGTGGCAGATGTAAACGCCAATTCTCGGTTCCTCTTTTTCTGGTGTTTGAGACATTATCCTTTCTTCCACCTCACCACCCTTTAAGGAAGTTTGAAGCATTCATTGCGGCGGCGCTTGCTTGGATTACAGCGTCTGGAATATCTTTAGGACCCTCAGCCGCTCCGGCCATGAACACGCCCTCCATTTTTGTTGCAACTGGGTCTGACTTTGGATTGGAAGCGGCAAAGAACCCGTCGTCACTAACCGTTATGGGCAATATTTTTTTAAGGTTATCATTCCTAGGCGAAACCAAACCAGCGGATAAAACAACCATATCTACTTCGTGCTCAATAATTTCGCCCGTCTCTGTATTTTCTGCCCTTATGAAAAGATTTTGCGTGTAAGGGTCTTCAATTACTTCGGCAACTAGCCCCCTAATGTATTTAATGCCAAATTCCTGTTTAGCCCTTTGATAAAATTCTTCGAAGCCCTTACCGTAGGCTCGGATGTCCGTGTAAAATATATTTACATCTATTTCTGAAATATGTTCTTTTAGAAGTATCGCCTCCTTCGTAGCGTACATACAGCACACTCTTGAGCAGTAGAGATTGCCAGATTTTTCGTCTCTCGAGCCCACGCATTGCACGAAAGATACCCTCCGCGGGATTTTTCCATCGGAAGGCCTAATTATGTGTCCTCCAGTCGGCCCAGATGCACTTAGTAGTCTCTCCAAGGTTAGCCCAGTTATCACGTTTGGATAAATGCCATAGCCGTATTCCTCCTTTTTCCGGGCGTCAAAAAGTTCGAAACCAGTGGCAACTATGATGGCGCCAACTTCAACTTCAACTTCTCTCGGTTGCTGTTGACGGTCAATAGCATTTGCTTGGCAAACTTTTTCACAGAGTCCACAGTCTACGCAGCTATCTTTGTCAATTGTATATATGAGCGGAACCGCCTGCGGAAAAGGAACGTAAATTGCCTTTCGTACACCAAGCCTTTCATCAAATTCGTTGGGCACTTCAACAGGACAGTGTTGAGCGCATACGCCGCAACCAGTGCATTTGGTTTCGTCCACGTAACGAGGCTTACAAATAATTTTAACCTTGAAGATGTCTCCGTCTTTTTTAATGTCTTGGACTTCTGAGTATGTGAGGAGCTTAATGTTTGGATGTCTTCCAGCATCCACCATTTTTGGCGTCATGATGCAAGCTGCACAGTCTAATGTCGGAAATGTCTTGTCTAATTGCGCCATTTTTCCGCCAATGCTTGGATTTTTTTCGACAAGGTACACTTTGTACCCTTGGTCAGCTAAATCAAGTGAAGACTGGATTCCAGCTATGCCGCCTCCGATGACTAACCCCGCCTTAACTCCTTGCATCTTTTACATCCCCGAGAGGGATCAAGATTAGGCCTCATTTTCCCCTTTTTTAAGTCATCCTTATCTTCTAAGGAGGAGATGGTTGTATTGAGGAGATAGTTGTATTTATTTGTATCTTTTTAATAATTATAAATAACCATTTTTATGAAAAAATGGTGCAAATATAACCATAAGAGCGACGAAAAAGGATTAGACGTCATGGATGCGGTGGACAGAGAAACTTTTTCTGGTACGATATAATCGATGGTGAAAACAAACAGGACGTTAAGATTTGTGACATGCATGTTTTTAGCGAGATTCTCAAAGAGATAGAGACGCTGGGAATGAGACAATCTAATATTTTGCAAAAGGAAACTTTTGTATCCATTATATGGATACCAAAAACCTTTTTTGATGGTAATTTGATACAAACATCACAGTGATTAAGTTGAAGTATGAGCTAGATGACCTTGATAAGAAGATAATTTTGCATCTTTCTAAAGGCGTCTATTCGTATGCTGAGTTAGCCGAAATATGTGGGGTTGGAAGGAACACCATCTATAGGAGGATTAGCCGATTAAAAGCAGAGAAGATGATAGACATTATAGTTAGGGCTATTCCCAATTTCACAAAACTGAATCTTTCAGCGATCTGTGTTATGATGGACATAGCCCAGTCAGATATGGATAGAGTAATGGGATTTCTAAAGAGGCAACCCGAAGTGAAGTTTCTGTGGAGAACCTTCGGCACCTATAACATAGCCATAGTCTTCATATGCAACAAGGGTGAAGAGGGAAATTGCGTTTCAAACCTAAGAGCAGCCCTGGAAAAGATGCAGGCAGATCTAACCAAGTTTGAGGTGTCGATAAGCTTTACCTGGGAGAAGATAGACTTCTCTCCATTCTAATAATTTTCTGAATCCAGAATCCTTCTTCAAATTTACAAAAAGTTATGTCTTTTTATATGAAGAGGAAAAGTATTTCGTTAAAGCTCCTTAGGATTAGTGGCATTGGACTGGAAAAATATCTAAACATAAGACCGAGAAAAAAGCATAGTTTTAAATCGAGTCAAAATTATATATTGAGTTGGAGAATGGAAAATGCCACTTTACATCATGTATTTCAACCTGAAGGACGATGTCAGCGAGGAAGAGTTTGTTAAGAAGGCGAAGGAATGGGTCAGTTTTGTCAAAGGCAAAGTAGAAGGACTCGGGTCTATGAAACTATTTCGCCACCACGCTTTTGGTGCTAATCGAAGAACATATCAAATGCATACAGAGTTTAAAGACTTTGGCACATGGGATAGGTTTTTAGCATTCGAGGAGAAGGATGCAAAGGCAACAAGGCTTTTACACGAATGGCAAAACCTCGTAGATATAAATACGCACTACGATGAATTTGCCCGTGAAATACCCCTTTAAATTTCCCAAAAGAGAATAATTAGACTTAATGATAAACGAGAGATGATGTTCTATGTCATTAGAAGAGAATAAGGCTGTTATTCGCAGGTTGGTTGAAGCCTTCAATAAACAAGACCTATCAATAATGGAGGATTTGGCGGCATCTGACTTTGTTGACCATACGCGCTAGTTGCGGGTTGGGAAACAATGAAACAATTCTTGACTATGCTTTACAAGCACTTTCCCGATTATCATGCGACCATTGAGGACATTATTGCTGAAGAAGACAAGGTGTGGATTCTTGAAAAATGTACGATGACACATACAGTCGAATATTGAGGTATTGCTCCAACTGGCAAGAATCTTACCGAAACGTTCGTTGAGATCTATCACATAATTGATGGCAAGATTGTAGAAATGTGGACTGTCATAGATGAATTGGGTTTCCTCAGAAAATTAGGTGTTATCGAATACAAAGGATTTCCTGATGAAGTCAAGTAACTGCTTTGACAATTTAGCAATCCAAATGTCTATCTAAAACCTAACATATTCATTTTTTATTTTCAACTCTTTTTATAATTATCTTTCACAAGTCTTTTATAGTCAACCGCCATAGTTTAAAGCGAAGCCAAAAACTGGTTCGGTCAACCACATTTTTTAAAAAAAAGTTATTTAAGAGATAATTCGTAGAGATCCTTAATTGCTTTTTTAACCGAATCTCCTCGGCCACTGATTAAGATGTGAAAGTCATTTTTAAACTCGATTACTACGCCAAATCGCTCTGCGACATCTTGTACTTCTTCTTCAGCTATTGGTTTTTGTAGAGTTATTCTTATCCAACCTTTCTCAGGGTCTCTGGGAAGGCTTGGTACAAACTTGGATAGGTTGTAGATCATTGTGTAGTCTAATTCGGCACGCTCAGCTTTACCGATTTTTTTCATCCATTCCCTCGTGTAGTTCTCGTCAAGTCTCAAAGCCTCTGAGATCAAATTAGATCGCGCCTTGTCAAGAATCTGTAGTAGATTTCGTAAGGAATCGTCGATTACTACCGTTTCTTTAGAAGGATGAGTGACATTCGTTCGAATAAAATGGATTAAAGTTTTGCAATCTCTTAAATCGGAGGCAACATTAACATTAATATTCCTTCGATTTAAATCTTGAAAAAAATCAGATAAAACCAGCCAAACTTGCTCTAACCTTTTAATTTCTTCATCTGTAAGCAATTCGGACCCTGATTTTGTAGTATTAAAAGCTCAATTAAAATCTAACGTTTTGATTCATGGTGAAGAATCAAAACTACATAAGATCTGAAGGTCTTTCTCTGAAAATAGCGGAAATCAAAGACTGAAAAAGCATTGAAAAGATACTGTTAAGTTTACTCGATGACTTCTATGGCGTTGTTTGGGCATTGCGTCTCGCAGGCTCTGCAGATGAGACATTCATCAGCATTTACGGGATTTGATTTGCCCTCTTTAATCTCGAACACTCCTACGGGGCATGTGTCGACACACGTTCCGCACCCATCACATTTTTCAATATCGACTTTAACCTCAACCATAACTGCTCAGCCTCCATTTTGGAATTCTAACAGAATACCCTTACATGAATAAAAAGATTTCGCGTGTATCTACTCGATGATGTTAATAGTTAGCGAAAGTAAAAAGGCTTTAATTTGAAACTGTAATCCAAGTTTTGAAATCTATAACTGTATTTATTTTAGACTGCTACTACTCTCTTTACTTTGGGTATCTTTTTCTTTAAGTATTGCTCTATGCCTGTTTGGAGAGTTAATTGCGCCATTGGACATCCGAGGCAGGCTCCCTTCAACTTCACCTTGACAATTCCCTCTTTATCTACATCAACTAGTTCTACGTCTCCTCCATCCGCTCTAAGGTGAGGTTGTATCTCTTTGATGGCTTTCTCAACTTCTTCTCTCAAGATCATAACGCTCCTATAACCATGTTATAAAATAATCTCTTATAAATAAAGGTTTTCCAAATCACAAAAATTTATGGAACTGCGAGATTTTTATAGATTAATCTTTTCCTTAAAAAAGGACTAAAAATACCCTTATAGAAGCCACTTCAACTGCACAGTGGAGATATCTCCCGCAAACTCCCCTCTTTTTTCTACATGATTTAATTTGAAGTTCCAATAAAGAATTTTAGGTAGCTTTGATTCGATTTTCACTAACACTGACCTTAATAGTGCCTTGATGTATTTTGACAAATTAGGTAAACTATTTAAATTAGTTTACCTAAATTAGTAATATAAATTTATTTACCAGTGATTAGTATGCATAAAGAAATGCCAGAATGGCTCAAAAAACACTATAACAGACTCTGGATGCGATATGAAAATCAAGCATTTACATTCAAGGATGTGAAAAAAGAGCTTGGCATTAGTAGAGCGATGGTAGTCAAAACGCTTTGGGAACTGGAACAAAGAGGGTTTGTTAACAAGGAAAGAAGCGAAACGGATTACAGAGCAAGAATCTATAGACTGATTTCGCCAGAAGACATCAGCTTTGTTACTGGACTTTATTCCTTGGCGGGAAAAGAAAAACTTGAAAAGCAGAGTTTAATTGAGAAGCTTGTTCTCATAAATGAAAAGCTGCCTTACGCATTGACAGGAAGCTATGCTGCTTATCAATATCATCGCTACATAACTCCGGCAAGAGTTTTTGAGATAAAAATCGAGCCACAGGACGCAGGTAAGTGGATAGCTTTCCTAACGGACGAGATAACTCGGGTATTTATTGGCGACATAATAGAAACAAGAAAGATAAGCAATTACATAAAGATCCTTCATTCCAAAAGGCCAATTGATCCGATAAGAACAAAGACTAAAGAAGAATATTACATAGAAAAGCCCGAGTTTCTTTTAATGGGACTCTTAGAAAGACAAACCCAAACTAGCATAGCAGAAGCAATTGCAATTATTTTGCAAAACAAAGACCAGCTCAGATGGTATGGTAATGAGGGTATCATAAGTCTTACAGAAAATTCGGGCTTTTCAAGAAGACTTGGATTTCTGCTTGATGCAATAAATTTTGAAGCTAATAATTTTGTGATTAAAACGGAAATTATCCAAGAAATAAAGAAAGACGTGAAAGGAAAGAGCGACGAGATATTCCCAAGGGATGAGATATCCTTGTCAAGATTTCAAGAGATGAGGAATAAATTAGCGCATCAAGCCTTGCTAACAAGAAATGAGATTGAGGAACTTGAAAGAATAAAGGGAAGGTTTGAAGGCTATAAAGCATTAAGTGAAAAATGGGGCATTCAATCAATTTTGCCTAGGGATATTGTTCGCAAAGTGTTAGAAGATTTGGGTGTTAGACTTGGAAAGAAGTGAAGCAAGCAAAATAGAAACAGTTAGCTTAGGGGATTTGGAGAGAATAGACCGAGAAGCTAGAAACTTTCAAATCAACCTTGTTTTGATCGGTGGCTATGCAGTAAGAGCTTTTACTTACGAAAGAAGTTGGAGGTTCACCAAGGATATTGATTTCATTACAACAAGAAGAGATTTAACTGCTTTACGATGTGTTTTTGAGCTGCTGAAATATAACTTTGAAAAGACGGATTTTGGAGTAAAAGGCAGCAAGAAAATCAATCTTGAAACCATTGAGCTTCACATCTCTATAGATAAAGTAATCGATTGGAGCACAGGTTTAGAGTACATGCTGCCAGAAGATATCTTCACAAAAGCAAATAAGATGGACATAAAAGCATCTTTTGAAGAGAACAAGGACTTGAAAGTCAGTGTAAAGGTAGCACCGGTTGAAGATGTTCTGATAATGAAGCTGATGACAGAGAGGACAAGGGATCATTTTGATGCAATAGCATTAATCCTTGACTCATTTGAAAAATTGGATGCGAAAAGATTTTGGGCAAATTGCAAACAATCAAATCTAGATCAACACATAAGGAAAAGGTTGAATTCTTTTTTGGCAGATTTGAAAAGGGGGTTGGTAAGGAAGATGTGGAAAGAATTTACTGGAAGAAATTTCATAAGAGAGCAGGAAGTTACGCTAAAGGGAAGGATAAACAAGTTGCTGGAAAAACTCTGAAATGAACATATTTCGCAGCCGTGGAGGTAAACAATTACAAGAGCCATTTTAGGGGTATGTCTTGGTAGCTTTCTCCATCTGGCAATGTTCTACGGATGGTTATCGGCAGTATTCCGAGTTTCAGTTCTTCGAGGGTAATGTCGATGGGATTTGATAATCCCTCAGATGGTCTTATAAGTATGGGGGCTCCCATGGCTATTTGAAGAGCCCTAGCCCCCACTATCCTAGCCCTCTCGAAACGGGTAAGCTTGGGAGGTCCGATCCAAATTTTATTCTCTGTCTTCGTTTCGCTAAAACTCTCCAGCGCCTTTTATACCCTCAGGCTTTTCTTCAATCTGTGCAACAGTAAAAACATTATTTAAAATATAAATTTTACGACGGAAAACTCATATATGTTTTATTCTTCCTTCATTTTTTCATAAAAATTTATATTCTATTTTTGCGTCCAATCGTAAGAGCATACCTTGTCTAAAAGAGATCCGAAGCTAAAAGACATAATGATTCTATTTGATAGAAACCTAGGGATCTCGATATTTTCCAACTTTAGGGCTTACGACAATCTAATTGACGATGCGGAGTGGCTTCTCGAGAGGACCCAAAATTCACGGGGATTCATCATCAGGCCAGTCAGTGATGGCGATAGGAATGGCATATGGATCGGAGAATATGACCACAATAATAATGAGATTACGAGAGAAGACTTGATCTTCAATGCAAGTGCATCTCGCCTAAGCAGAGCAATTTTGGATTACTCTGAACATAAGATTACGGAAAAAGCGGTAATGAAGAAACTGGCAGTCGACGTGCTCAAAGGGAAGATAAAGAGCAAGATTATTCAGGACTTTAAGTACTATACATGCCCAGCAGAACGCTTTTACTATACATGCAGCAACATTAGGAAAGTATACGAGAATCTAAAGAAGAAATATGGAGGAGAGGAAAAAGTGCCCTATTCACTGGTTGCAGATGACGTTTTGAATATAATCCAATGCAAGGATGTGATCATCTGCCCACTTAAAGTTCACAATGCCTTTGAGAGAATCTATAATTTCAACAAGGCACTAAAAAACCTCGGGATTGGAGAAATAATATTCATTAGTCCAGGTATGGTGAGGATAGCTTAGATATCGCTATCTAATTTTTACAGTGAGACTGGAATCTTTCATGGTTGTGTTCTCATGAGGATTGAGCCGTAAACTCTTTGGCAGGCGATTCCATTATCTGTCTAGCCTGTTGAAGCGTTTTGTTTATCTTCTTCCAGTGTGAACCTTGCCAGTAGATCTTTCCACACCCTAGGCAGATCCAAAATTCCTCATAAAAACGAGAGGTTGACTCCGGAATCTTATCAATTATCTCTTCTTTAGATATGGGTTTTATACTCATATTACACTTGGGGCAACGTGACTCGTCGACGTTTATCTCAAGTCTAATATTGTATTTCCTTGCTAGCTCAGAAAGTTTTTCAGCTTCTGCTTCGCCTTTAATTAAGAAGACATCTACACCCCTCATGATTGCTCTTTGGTAAAGATGGAGATCCCGAGTTAGTAAGGTCCTCTGCTCCCTACTGGCAACATCAATCAATTGTTCATCATCAAGATTATTAAAATATTTGACATCGGACCCAAGCATCCGAAGCCAACGGGTTAATTTGCCAAGCATACCGTCGGCTACAAACTTCAACCCTTCTCCCACCTTTTCATACCCCTGAAATTAATTATCTTACCGCTACTAGGTTCAGCTATGACTTCGCCATCATCCATAACTAGATGCCCATTCACAAATGTCTTCACAGGTCTACCCCTAACCCTCCACCCGTCGAAGGGAGAATACTTAGCCTTTGAATAGAACCTCGACGAGTCAATCTTATACTCAGCCTTCGTATCCACCACAACTAAATCAGCGTAACTCCCAATCTTCAGGTAGCCTCTGTCTGCTATTCCAAATATCTCCGAAGGCCTTTCAGAAGTCGCTCGAATCAGAGTTGACAATGCCAAACGATTCTTATTCACATGAGTCAACATGAGTGGAAGTAAAGTTTCAAGGCATGGTATTCCAGCTTTGACATCCCAGATAGATGCTCCCTCCTTTTCATCAATCCTGTGTGGAGCGTGATCAGAAGCTATAACATCGATCAAGCCTCTCTGGAGGGCGAGCCAGAGGGCGTCGATATCCTCCTTGGATCTCAAAGGCGGATCCGTTAAGGCCAAGTATCCGGCACGTTTAAGGAAATTTGATGATAAGAGTAGGTGGTGCGGTGTAACCTCGCAAGTAACTGCTAGACTTCCTTTCTTTGCTTCAGATATAACCTTCAATTCATCAGCTGAGCTCACGTGACAGATGTGTATGCGTGCGCCACTATTCTTTGCTATTCTGATTATGCGTTTAGTGGCTTTTGCTTCTGCTTCTGGGGAGTGAACCTTAAGATAGGCTTCTATGCTATTATTTTTCAACCTTTCCATTCTATCCCGTGTAGCCTTCATGAGCTCCTTATCCTCGGCGTGTACCGCTATGGGA
>Ga0172366_10005001_pt1 | contig 10469 bp, 7 predicted proteins | sample LakKivSesite69cm_FD_114533 | JGI IMG/M metagenome (GOLD analysis project Ga0172366, IMG submission 114533) | Sediment microbial communities from Lake Kivu, Rwanda - Sediment site 69cm | ecosystem: Environmental > Aquatic > Freshwater > Lake > Sediment | place: Rwanda: Western Province, Lake Kivu...
AAAAGCCGGAGAAGACCAGTTAGCAGTGGAGCTTTGTGAGGTGGTGCTACAGGCGAATCCAGAAGATAAAACCGCGCATATTATCAAGGCGGTCTCTCTGGAAAAGATGGCGATGAACGCAGATAATTTGAACAAGTTAGGGCTTTATCTTTCTGCGTCTCAAATGGAATTTCAAGTTGGGGGATATAAAGAAAAATAAACCAGCAGGCTTTTGCAAACTTTGATAACCTATCCTATACTCCTGTTTTGCGAGGATGAATTTAGCTTGACATTAGCAAAAAGAAAGGGCTAATCTTGGGAAAGGGGAAATAAAGGCTTGGAAAAAATCCTTCCTCATAACTTAGACGCGGAAAGAGCGGTTTTAGGAGCGCTTTTATTTGAGCCAGGGGTGTTTGATTTGATTTTGGAGATATTAAAGCCAGAGGACTTTTTTTCTGAGGCGCATCGCCAGATTTATCAAGCGATGCTGGCGCTGGAGGCTAAAGGTCTGCCTCTGGATATAATTCACCTGACTGACCATCTGAAAAGCCAGGGTGCTTTGGAAAAGGTTGGGGGACCAGAGGTGATTGCGGGATTGGTTGATGGAGTGGCGAGTGCGGTCGGGGTGGAGCACTGGGCAAAGAAGGTGAGAGAGAAGGCGCTTCTTCGGAGGATTATTTCAGAGGCTTCTGGGATTATTGAGGAGGCTTATGGGGAGCCGGAGGAGTTGGAGAGCTTTTTAGATTTTGCGGAGGCGCGGTTTTTAGAAATTGCGACTGAGCGGGTAGAGCGTAAATATGTTTCTTTACCAGAGCTTTTGACCAGCGGGATTAAATTTCTGGAGGAATTAGCCCAGAAAAAGGATATTACCGGGGTAAGGAGCGGATATACGGCCCTGGACAATCTGACCAATGGCTTTCAACCTCAGGATTTGATTATCATTGCGGGCAGACCCTCAATGGGGAAGAGTGCGTTAGCTTTAAACATTGCTCGGAATTCAGCTTTAGAGTATGGCAAGACCGTGGCTTTTTTTAGTTTAGAGATGAGCCGGGAGCAGTTATTGATTCGGCTGATTGCGGGTGAGGGGAAAATAGACCAGAACCTGCTCCGAACTGGTTTTATTCCCACTAAAGAATGGGGAAAAATTATTTCCATTGCGGGAAAAATGAGCAAGGCGAAAATTTTTATAGATGATTCTTCAGACCTTTCGGTGCTGGATATAAAAAGCAGGGCAAGAAGGATAAAATCCGAGGCCGGCAAAATAGACCTGATTATTGTGGATTATCTTCAAATTGTTAGACCTTCCCATTCCATGGGCAAGCGGAGGGAGAGCCGGGAGCAGGAGGTGAGTGAAATCAGCCGGTCTTTAAAAGCCTTATCTAAAGAATTAAAGGTGCCGGTGATAGCTTTAAGTCAGCTTAATCGTCAGGTGGAGCATAGAGAGGACCATAAGCCGGTATTAGCGGATTTGAGGGAGAGTGGCGCAATTGAGCAGGATGCGGATGTGATAATTTTTGTTCATAGACCAGCCTTATATACGAGTAGTAAAACTAGGTCTCGGAAAAGAGTCAAGCATGATGAGCCAGAGGATTACAATGCCTATGCCCAGGGAGCGGGGGAAGAGGACGAGATTTATGATGAGGGATTTTGTGAGCTTAAGATAGCCAAGCAAAGAAATGGTCCCACAGGCACGGTGGCGCTCCAATTTTTTAAACAATGGGCCAGGTTTGAAACCCGAGAGGCAAGATATACCAAAGAGCAGATTCCAGAAATTCCCTGAGCAGGAACGGTTCTGAATAGGTAAGATGAAAAAGAAAGTTCCCTATTTTTTGTTTTTTTTATGTTTGATGGGTTTTATGTTTTTTCTCTCCTGTGGTGAAGGTGGATTTGAGCCGGGGACAATTTTCAATGCTTTTGAGACCTCGGTAAAGGGGCGGTTTGATGAGAGCGTTTCTGGAAAGACCAAGCCTTTGAATCCTCCGATGGTGAATGATGAGAATAATTTCGGTTTTCTCTGGATAACCGACCCCCATATCCGCTCTGACCGAAGGGATTATTTTGGCAAGTTAGGGATGTTTGCGGATAGGAATAATGTTGGGTTTATCGTTTGTTCTGGGGACTTATCTGATAATGGCACTCGGGAGAACTTTAATTATGTAAATTATTTGACCAGCGTGAATTTGACGGTTCCGTTTTATTCTGCTTTAGGCAATCATGACCTTTATGGGGATGGCTGGGAGGCGTTTAAAGAGCTAATTGGACCGAGCGTGGTCTCCTTCAGTCCATATAGCGCCTATGGGCTATCTAATTCTTTATTTATCTTTATAGACACTGCGGAGTGCGTGGTCGGGGAGAAGCAGATGGACTGGATAGAGTTCCAGCTTAAAAATTCAAGCGCGGGGCATAGATTTATTCTTTCCCATTTTTGTCTTTATGATGGGGAATTTGAGACCCCGACCATTCTTTGCGACCCGGATGAGCGGTATCGGCTTCTCAGCTTGCTCAAGAAGTATCAGGTGGATTTTTTCCTCTGCGGTCATAAGCATTCTGCGGAAAAATATAATATCTATGGCACTTATCATATTCAAGGAGGGACTGCCAGTGCTTATAAATCTCCTTTAAATGATGATGCTCAATTTTATTATTTTCAGGTTCAACGCGATTCAGTAAGTTTTGAAAAAATTTATTTTAAAAAACTGGATTATTGAGATGGAACAAAAATAAACCAATGGGTAAGATTGCGCGATTGATTTTAGGATTGATTTTAAGCCTGCTTTTTTCCCTTTCCAGCCGAGCAGAATTTAGGTATCAATTTCAGGGAATGGAATATAATTTTTTATACCGGAATAGCTATGCGCTAAATAATGCTTATATCACAGCTGAAAATGATTTTAGCCTTCATCCGGTCTGGCTGAATTTAGGCGCGGGGCTGGAGCTGGATTCCACTGAGGGGGAGTTAAGGCGCTATTTTATTGAGGAGAGGTTGAAAATTAGTGAACGAAATTCAATGGTGATTAGGCTCAATCATCTGGAATATCCGGCTTGGGAGGTGGGCGTAAATTTTGTTAATTTATATTTTCAGCGAGCTTTAAACCGTTTAAACTGGGCATTGGGCTTGAGTTATAGCGCGGTTAATCTTACAGATTATTCCAATCCGATTCGCTTTGAGCCATATCTGGACCAATATCGGCTGATTTATTCAGTGAGCTATGGTTTTAGATTTTATGAAGATAAGTTAGAATTTCGTATTGGTGGGGAAAATTTCACCCGGTTTGAAAATTATGGCTATGACCATTTAGGACCATTTTTTGAGCTGGGCTGGCAGGCAACTAAGCAATCCCGGTTTAAGGCTAAAATAGATTTGCGAATAGTGGGGATTGGCACTGGCTTGCCCACTCTGGAGCGAGAGACCGTGATGCTGGGCTTGGAATGGAACAACCCCGCCAAAGGTGGGTCTAAATAATTTTTTGTTTAAGCGGGTTTAGTTTATTTACATTTCTTTAAGCGGATTTGCACCGAGTAATTTTAAGCCACTGGCAATTATCTCCCGAACCGAATCCACTAAGACTAGTCTGGGCGATTCGGTCTGGCCACTGTCTAAAACCCGATAACGGTTATAAAATTGATTGAAAACACTGGTCAGCTCAAAAAGATAATTACAAATCACAAATGGCTCATATTCTTTTTTAGCCTGCTCAACTATCTCTGGGAATAGCGCTAATTTTTTAATCAGGGCTTTGGTCTCCGGCTCAAAGAGAACTGAAAAGTCCACCTTGATAGTTGGCTTTTTTTCTGCTTTTCTCAAAATTCCGCAGATTCTTGCGTGGGTATATTGAAGATAAGGACCGGTCTCACCATCAAAATTTAACACTTTATCCCAGTCAAAGCTTAAATCTCTTTCTCGGCGATTTTTAAAATCGTGAACCAAAAGCGCGCTGATTCCGACCTGTTCCGCAAGCTGGTCCCTATCTATGTCCGGGCTTAATTTGCCCACCCGGATATTATCTTCAATTTTTTCTCTTGCCCGGTCTTTTGCCTCATATAAAACCTCCTCTAACAGAACTACCTCTCCTTTTCTGGTGCTCAAGCCCTGAATATGACCGAACTTAATATGCTTGAGCTTGCCTGCCCAGTCATAGCCCATCTTTTTAAGCAAAAGGAATAACTGCTGAAAGTGTAGCTCCTGAGGAGCGCCTACCACATATAAAATTTCTTCGGGCTGAAATTTCTCAAATCGGTAGATTGCAGAAGTCAGGTCCCGAGTAAGATATAAAGTCGCGCCATCTGATTTCCGAATCAGCGCAGGCGGAAGCTCCTCTCCTAAGCGAACAATCTCTGCGCCATCTTCTCCCTTTTTCAGTAAATTCTTTTTTTTAAGCTCTTCCAACGCTTTGGGCATCTGGTCATTATAAAAACTTTCTCCCCAGTAATAATCAAACTCAATCCCTAACCTTTGATATACCTTTTTAAATTCTTCAAGGCTTAAATTCCGAAACCGAGTCCAGAGTTGATAAGCGTCTTTATCCCCTGCCTCTAACCTCCGGAACCATTCCCGAGCTTGTTTTTGCGCATCCTGGTTTTCTTCTGCCTTGCGGTTGTATTCAATATACAACTTTAAAAGATACTCAATCGGATTTTTTTTAAGCTCTACCTCATTTGGCTTTTCCCGCCAAGCGCTTAACACCATTCCGAACTGGGTGCCCCAATCCCCAATATGATTGATGGAAATCACCTCATAGCCCAAAAATTTAAAAATTTTACATAGGCTAAAACCAATGATGGTGGAGCGGAGATGCCCAATGTGAAAAGGCTTGGCGATATTAGGGGAAGAATAATCAATCACAACCCGCTTTCCCAATCCCTCTTTGTTCGCGCCATATTGCTCATGTTCCTGAAAAATTTTCTCAAGCACTTTTTGGTTGAAATCCGGTATTTTAAAAAAGAAATTTAAGTAAGCGCCTTTAGCTTCTGCTTTTTCAAAGATAGTCTTTTTTAAATCCAGCTCATTTGCCAGGCTCTGGGCAAGCTGGTTAGGATTTTTTTTCTCCAATTTAGCCAACTCAAAGCAGGGAAAAGCCAAATCGCCTAATTCAGCCTGGGGCGGAATTTCTAATAGCTCTAAAATTTTCCCCTGACTGAGACCGGTTTTTGAGGAGAGCAATTTAGCTAATTCAGATTTTATTTCTTTAAACATTATCTTTGCATATTATCTGATTCTGATTAAGTTTCAACTTGATTTGTTGACTTAAGCCCAGTTTCTTAATTAAGATATTAGGAGATGACGGTTTCCAATAAAAAAAGGAGATATATCCAGAGGCATTATCCAAAGCAAGATGTTAAGCAATTAGCTCAGAAGCTCGCGCTCAAAGAAAAAGAAGTGGAAACGGTTATTCAAGAACTGGGCTATGGGAAATTGAATAAAGGAGATAAGCCAGTTTCCTTACGAAAATCTCTGGCTCAACGTTCCGCGATTATAGTAGGGATTATCGCGCTTAATCTTCTGGTCTATTTCCCGGCTTTAGACACAGGATTTGTTTGTGATGATGATGACTTGATTTTAAAAAATTCTTTAGTGGTCGGAGAAAAGCCTTTTTATAAAATTTTTATTACAGAATTTTGGTCCACTGCGGGAAGAAGGAGCCTTTTTTATAGACCATTGGTCACGCTCAGCTATTGGATAGATTATCAGCTTTATCATACTCAAGCCTTTGGTTATCATCTCTCCAATATCATTTTCCATATTATTGCCTCGGTTTTATTGTTTTTATGTCTCTGGCGCTTGGGACTGAGTCGGTTTTTAGTTATCGCGACCAGTTTGCTTTTCTCGCTTCATCCCGCTCATACCCAATCTGTGTCCTGGATAGCAGGAAGAACTGACATTCTTGCGACTTTGTTTTTGCTTTTATCTTTGTCTCTATATCTCTGGTCTAAAGAAAAGCAAAATAAAGTCCGAGTCGGACTCGTGCTATTAGCCCTGATTAGCTTTTTCTTATCTTTACTTTCCAAAGAAGTAGCTGTGGTTTTTCCTTTTCTACTAATCAGCCTGGATTATATGGAGAAACGCTCATTCAAACCGCTTTTCCAGCCTTCTGCGCTTGGGGTTTATTTGGGTTATTTTCTGGTAATATTGCTCTATCTCTGGATTCGGGTAAGTGTCCTAGGCTTTGCATTAGGATATGAGCGGGTAGAGCGTCAAAATTGGTATCCGGGCGGGCTATATGATATTTCCCAAATCATTACCTTTTTTAAAATTTTTTATTACTATTTAAAGACCCTTTTCTATCCGGTTCATCTCAGCTTTGAATGTAAAATGCTTGCGTCTTTATCCTGGTTAGACCCAATGGTTCTGCTCAGCATCCCGATAGTGCTTTTTGCCCTGGGACTCGCTATCTCTATTTTATTTAAGCCCTCTTATCTTGGCTTAGGGATGCTCTGGTTTTTTATTGCGCTTTTGCCAGTCGCTAATCTCATTCCTAGCCAGGAGCTGGCGATGGAGCATTTTTTATATCTACCCAGTCTCGGTTTTTGTATTTTTTTAGCCAGCATTTTTGAAAAACTGTTTGAGCGCTTTGGCGGGAAATCCCGCGCTCTTCAGATATTGATAATTGGATTATTAGCGATGAATTTAATTTCTTACTTTGCCTTGACCATAATTCGGCATTCGGTTTATAAAGATGACATCGCGCTCTGGAGGGACACTATCCAGAAGGCGCCTCAAAAAGACCGGGCACTCAGCAATCTGGGGAAACAAATTTTTCTAACCGGAGAAATCAAAGATTCTCTCAAATACTTTCTTTTATCCACCAGATATAATCCTCAGGACGCAAGCTCTTATTATGATGCGGGAGTGGTTTATATGGAATTAGGCGATGAAGAAGAAGCGATAAAAAGTTATCAAATGGCGATTCAAATAAGACCCGGGTTTGCGGAAGCCCATAACAATTTAGCGTATATGTTCCAGCAAAAAGGTGATATTGCGAAAGCAATTCAGAAATATCAGGACGCGCTTAAAGTCAATCCCAATTTTTTTACTTCGCTTCATAATTTAGGCAGGTTATATCTAATGATTGGGGATTGTAAGCAGGCCTGGCAGGTATTCAAACAAATGGGGCTAAATGCGCCCTCAACTTTTACACAAGAGCTTTATCAAAAATGCCCGCGCTAAATTTTAGCCAAAGCGAGTATCATCATTTCCTAATTCCCAAGAAAGGATTAGATTGGGTAAGGGTTTTTACAGGATGATGGATTTATATTATATTTTAGGTAAACTGCGGAAAAGGGGAAAATTATAATTTTTCTAAAGAGCCTGGGATGAGAATTTTTTTGAAAAAAGCGCTGTTTTCGGTTATAGCAATTTTAATTTTTTTTGTGATAGCCAATGAGGTGATGCGCTGGACCTGGTATCGGTGGGTTCAGGTGACGCTCACAAAATTTGATAAAGAACTGGTCCATTCGTTGAAACCCGATGTTTCTGGTCAGATGGAAATATCTTATGGATTTGGTGTCTGGAGGAATAAAGAGGCTTATTGGGGGGTGTCTATCAATTCTCAAGGAATCCGCGCTTATCAGGACATCCAATTAAAAGCCGAAAATACCTTTCGGATTATTTGTCTTGGAGATTCAATCACTTTTGGCTTGGATGTTGATGACTTTTATACTTATCCAGCACAGCTAGAGCAGATTCTTAAAAAGCAGATTGGAAAGCGAGTTCCGGTTGAGGTAATCAATGCGGGGGTTATTGCCTATTCTTCCAAGAATTGTCTGGTTTATCTTGATAAGCGCCTGATAAAATATCAGCCAGATTTGGTGATATTACAAGTAGGATTTAACGATGCGGTTCCCAGGTTTTCAAACTTAGGGGTATTTTATAATCAAATTCTAAAAGGAGATGTGGAGAAGGGCTGGAAAAATGTCTACTCCTCTCCTTTAAATCTGGTTAAGGTGATAATTTATCAACAACCGATATTTAGAGTTATGCAGGTTGGGGCACTTAGGGTCGCAGTATATATTTTAGCCAAGACCGGAAAAAAATTGGATGGTGGAGAAATAGAAATCAAAGAAGGAGCTTTAGATAGGAAAAAATTCAAAAAAGCACAGGTTCCACCTGAAGATTTTGAAGATAATCTGAGACAATTTGTCTGGCTTTCTAAAAAGCATGGCTTTCAGCTTTTATTTTATATTCCTTATCGGACTCCCAGCATTTATCAGAAGATTTTAGTTGATATTGCAGAGGAAAATCATATTCCAGTGGTAGATTTTTCAAGGTCGCTGGGCAAATATGGAATAAGTGAGCTTCTGGCAGACCCAGTATATTCCCAGCTTTTTGAGTATTACCGAGTAAGATTAGGAGATGATTTTCTAAAAAGAAATCCCAGCTTCCTGATAACAACTGATACCTTACATCCCAACGCGGTTGCAAACCGGATTATCGCAGAAAAAATCAGCGAGATGATTATTTCTGAAAAGCTTTATTTATCTTTTGAACAATAATTATTTAAAAATTTTGGGTTTTGCCTTAAGTATTGCCTATCCTCATTCCCTTCCCTGGTCGTGGAGCTTTTCATAATAGCGCTTCTTTTCTGGATCGGGCAGATGGACTTTATAAAATCTAATCAGCACTTTTAACACCTCATCGCTTTCTGGAGAAAGCTCAAAGAGCTTTTGCAAATAATCCTCTGCCTGCTCTACCTGGTTATTCTGAATCAAGCGCTCAGAATGAATAAAATAAAAATGAGATAAAAGCTTTGTAATCAAAGCATCTTTTGGGTTGATTTGATGCGCAATTTCCATTTCTTTAATTGCGGATTCCGCTTCCCCAAAATTCCAGAGGTAAATCCCAAATTCCCGATGATTGACCGAATAGCTCGGATTTATCTCTATCGCTTTCTGGTAATAATTTTTTGCCTCTTTTACCCTGCCCTCGGCTTTGGCATATTTTGCTAAAGTCAAAAATCCATAAGAGCTTGCCCAGCGCTCTTGAGCCTGATTTTGAATAAGATGATGTTTTATGCGGGCGGTCATTTTCTCTTCCTGATGATTGAGCATAAGCCAGGGAATGGTGTAAAAAATTGAAATTAAAATCAGGCTCAAGATAGTTTTTAAAGCAAGCTCAGAATTGGTTTCCAGTCTTTTCAAAACCAAAAAGCCCAGAGCCGGAGTATAAAGCATGGCCGGGATAGAGAACAGGTCCCAGTCCCGAACCGAGCCTAAAACCGGGCGGAGCGCAAAGAAAAAGATGAGTAATATCAATACCGAAATCAGAAGCGCCCATTCTGGTCTACTTAATTTTTCTTTAGCGCTAATAATAGATGCAAAGCAAATCAAGACTAACATTCCTGGCGAGGCAAGAATTTGCTGATTGAAAAATGCTCTTAAGTGGAAAAGCGAAAATAATTTTTCCAAGGATAAAAAAATCGCTAGTCCCCGATAATGGGTCTGAACCCAAAAAAGCGCAACCAGCATTACCCCAATCCCAACCAAAGCTAACAAAATTGAAATTAGCCGATTTCTTCGCGATTGAGTTTTCCAGCTCAAGACTAAAGTTATGGGCAAAAGTAAGAGGAAGAAAAAATGAAGAAAAATTAAAACCAACTGGGATAAAATTAAAACTCTATATCTACTCTTCTCTGATTCCACCACTCCCCAAATCCAGAAAAGCAAAGCGGGCGCAATCAATGAATAATTTTCCGCATAGCCAGCGAAAAGCTGGACATAGCCTGGGGTTAATAAAAAAAGCACAAACCCCAGTCGGGAGAAATTTGACTGGAAAAGTTTTAAGCTGAAAATTATTACTGAAGCTAAATAGACTACTCCTGCCAGATAAGAAAGCACTAAATAAGAGAGATAGTCCGCTCGGTCAGTGAATGGTAAAAGGATTTGATAAGTCAGCCAGTGTAAGAAAAGGTCTAAGGGAGCGGGTTGATTGGAGAGAATTTTTTTTAAGCCTGCAGGAAGCGCCTGGATGCGGTCTAACCCATCTCCCAACAAGGGCGCAGAACCCCGAAGCCAAACCAGTAAAATCAGCCAGACTACCGCAAAAATCACCAGAGATATTTTGAGATTGAGCTTTTGAAAAATTTTCTCTAAGTTAAAAAAACCGTTCACCAGAATCAAAATCAAAAATCCGCCTGCCCAAGAGATAGAGAAAGATAAATTAAAGTAGCTCAAATGGTCAAATCCAAAATCCGCTTTCTGAAAAATTCCCAGAGTTAAAATTAGCCAAGAAAAAAGGGTGATGACCAGAATTAACTTATAGCTTATAGACTTCATTCCCCGGATTTTGGTAAGGAATGTTGAGCCTGGTAAATCATATTATAAATTCTGTCATAGGTTTTCCTTAAATTGGGGTCATTAGGATTAATTTTCAGCATCTCTTGAAGAGCTTTGAGCGCTTGAGCATATTTCTCCTGCTTAATCAGCACATCAATCAAGCCCATCCATAGATTCGGGTCTTGGTCATAAATTTTGATTGCCTGATGACAATTTTTTTC
>Ga0172366_10005002_pt1 | contig 10468 bp, 8 predicted proteins | sample LakKivSesite69cm_FD_114533 | JGI IMG/M metagenome (GOLD analysis project Ga0172366, IMG submission 114533) | Sediment microbial communities from Lake Kivu, Rwanda - Sediment site 69cm | ecosystem: Environmental > Aquatic > Freshwater > Lake > Sediment | place: Rwanda: Western Province, Lake Kivu...
CGGTTCCCGAGTCGATTCCCGCCGCCGGCGGGTGGAACTCGGCCGGGTTGATCTCCCGCTGCGTGGCGCCGAAGTTGGCGCGAAAGGCGAGTGCCGCGAGCGCCCCCGCCACGACCAGAGTCAGAATCGCCCAGAAAACCGCATAATAGCGCTGCTTCATGCCGTTGCTCACTGATTATACCGCGCCGTCGCCGGAAGATGGGACGTGACGCTTCGCGACTGAGTCTCATCGTCTGCGCCGATGTTCGTGGGAGAAGGGCGATTCCGTCAACGCCCGTCTACGAGGGCAGCTTCTCCAGTCGAAGGACGATTCGCATATCGTAGTAGTGCAGCGCCGGCACCGCTCTCCGGATGCTTCGCTCCATCCCCTTCAGCCAATGGTGAACCGACAGTCGAGGGCGGTGCGGGAGCAGAACCAGCAGCGGCATCCAGAGAAGCTCCAGCGCGCCTTCACCTTCTGCACGCGCAATGCGAAAGTGCCGCCTCGCAGCTCCCAGGGCAGTCCCTCCGAAAGGCCATTCCCAGGAGCGGTCGCTCTGAAAGGGCCGGTAGAGAGCGCGCACGCTGGCAAGCAGCGGGTTGAGCTGAATCGGATCGTGGCTCACAACGATTCCGCCCGGTGCGAGGATGCGTGCGAGCTCGGAAAACACCAGCTCCGGACACTTGAAATGATGGAGCACCGACTTCGCGAAGACGATGTCGAAAGCGCCGTCGGGGAACCCGGCATCGTAGAAATCGCCCGCGATGACCGAGGCTCGGTCACCCAATCCTTCGCGTTCAAGGGCGTGCCGCAAGTCACGAGCCGCATTCTCGGCAAGGTCGATTCCTGTGTACTGCCCCCGGCGTGCCAGTTCGAGGGTCGCGAACGAGCCCCTGGAACATCCGAGTTCGAGGATGCGCTTGCCGGTGAGATCGCCCATGTACTCCATGAGGAGCGAACGGACTTCTTCTTCGAGACCCAGGCTGTGCCGGACCAGGCGAAGGGCTTCCCTGGCTCTTCGCCACGTTCTCGTCGCCCAGTTTCCCGGCTCTCCGACCCGGGTCGCCGTTGCCGTCAACTCATCGTGGGAAGTGGCGGCGCGCAACTGGCTGAAGTACCTCCGCTGCTCGAGGTCGATTTCCAACTGCTCCCCACGTGCCTGTTCCAGCTCGGGAGTCAGTCCAACGCGCTCGTGGTCTCCGCCAGGGTTCCGCGCGATGTTCGATGCCGATGCGCCCGGAGTATCCTGTGCGCCGTCGTCGCGCAAGCTACTTCCCTCCGCCGAACTTCAGCTCGTCGAGCTGGCTTTGCTCCACCTCGCTCGGTGCGCCGGTCAACGGGCAGACGCCCTGCGTGGTCTTGGGGAAGGCGATTACGTCCCGGATGCTATCCAGCCCCGCCAGCATCATCACGATGCGGTCTAGTCCCAGCGCGATGCCGCGATGGGGCGGGCCGCCATAGTCGTAGGCTCGGAGCAGGAACCCGAATCGCTCCTCGATGACCTCATCCGTCATCCCCAGGTTCCGCAGCACCCGCCGCTGCAACTCGGGATCCTGAATGCGATGGCTGCCGCTTCCCAGCTCGACGCCATTGAGCACTAGGTCGTACGAGTCCGCGCGCACGGAGAGCGGGTCGGTTTCCAGCCGCCCGAGGTCCTCCGGCAGGGGCAGGGTGAATGGATGGTGCGCGGGGACCGCCTCGCCGGTCTCTTCATCCGGCTCATAGAGCGGGAAATCGGCCACCCACAGGAAACGCCAGCCCGCCAGACACGGAAGCCGGTAACTCTCCCAGACGTGCAGCCGCAGCGCTCCCAGAATGGGCAGGATGGCATCCGGCTTCCCCGCCATCAGCAGCAGCGTTAATTCGTCAGCGGACTCGACTGAAAGCGCACCTCGGACGCGGTCGAGCCGCCCGCCGGTGAGGTGCTTCTTCATCACGCCGCTCACCGAGCCGTCGGCGCCGAGATGCGCGATGACCACGCCGGCTCCTCCTTGCTCCCGCACGAAGGCCTCGATTTCTCCTTCCTGCTTGCGGGTCAGCTTCAGGCCGGGCGCCGCCAGCCCGTGAACCGCCCCGCCTGCGGCGACCGCATCGGCGAACACCGCGAATCCGGTGTCGGCGAAGGCGTCCGTCAGGTCGTGAATCTCGGATGCAATTGTCAGGTCAGGCTTGTCGCTGCCGAAGCGCGCTATCGCCTCCCGGTAGGTCAGCCGGGGAAACGGTGATTCCGGCCTCCCCGCTCCGACGCGCTCGAAGACGCTGCACATCAACCATTCCATCAGGGTGAACAGCTGCTCGCGGCTCATGAAGCTGACTTCGAGGTCGAGCTGCGTGTGTTCGAGCTGCCGGTTTGCGCGCAGGTCCTCATCGCGCAGGCAGCGCGCAATCTGGAAATAGCGGTCGACGCCGGCGACCATCAGCACTTGCTTCAGCAACTGCGGGCTTTGCGGGAGCGCATAAAACTTGCCGGGATGCATGCGCGAGGGCACCAGGAAGTCGCGGGCGCCTTCTGGAGTCGGCTTGGTGAGCAGCGGCGTCTCTATTTCAAGGAAGCCCTGCCGGTCCAGGAACTTCCGAATCTCTAGCTCAACCTTGTGACGGAGTTCCAGCACACGCACCATGGGGGGGCGGCGCAGGTCGAGATAACGGTAGGTCAAGCGCAGATTCTCGTCGGTAGGTGTCTCGTCTGTGATGTAGAAGGGCGGAGTCTTGGCACGTGCGAAAAGATGAATCTCGTCGGGAATCAGCTCACGGTCGCCACCGGCTTCGTCTTTGCACTCCTCTTCAGGACGCAAGACCAGCTTGCCATGCACCGCGACGACGTATTCGGCCCGCAACACCTTGGCAACGGCGTGCGCAGACGGGTTATCCGCCTCGTCCACCTTAACCTGAAGACTCCCCCAGCGGTCGCGCAGCCGGAAGAAGATGAGGCTTCCCAGGTCGCGCTGGCGCTCCACCCAACCGCAAATCGTTACTTCAGTTGAGCGTCCTTGAGCAATGGATTCAGTAATCGCTTCACCGACCGTATGCGTGCGTTCGAGCATGGCAACAATGGTAGCACAGGGAAGCACTGGCTCTATTGTCGGAGCCGCAGCAGTCCTTCACCTGACGGACCTGGCAAGTCGACGGACAGAGGAGCTAATGCGATGCCCTCGTCGATGCGTGCTGGCGGCCCGTCCGGCTACAGCCCTTCGCCCAGAGCGCCTGTTCCGCCGGCGCGCTCGAACTGCTCCACCCGGCGAAGAATCCGCTCGCTGAAGTCGGTTTCCTTCTGTTCCAGCAGCTTGAAGTCGTGCTGGCTGCTCGCCGCGTTGAGCGCGGTCTCGTAGGTGACCAGACCGCGCCGGTACATCCCGAGGAGGTACTGGTCGAAGGTGATCATGCCTTCGCCGATGCCTTCTTCGATGGCGTTCTTGATCATGTCGGTCTTTTCCTGCTCGACGATGTACTCGCGGATGCGGCCGGTGGTTTTCATAATCTCCATCGCGGGCACGCGGCCGCCGCCCACCATCGGCAGCAGACGCATGGAAATGATTGAGTGGATGGTCTCGGAGAGCATCATGCGGGCCTGCTTCTGCATCACGTCGGGATAGAAGTCGATGATGCGGTTGATGGTCTGCACCACGTCGAGAGTGTGCAGCGTGGTCAGAACCAGGTGCCCGGTGAGGGCGGCCTGGAAGGTCGCGGTGACCGTCTCCCGGTCGCGCATCTCGCCGACCATGATGATGTCCGGGTCCTCACGCATGGCGCCGCGAAGGGCGTCCAGGAACGTATTCGTGTCCACGCCGAGCTCGCGCTGGTTGATGATGGCCTCCTTGTCATAGTGCACAAACTCGATGGGGTCCTCGATGGTGATGATATGCACGGGACGCCGGTTGTTCACGTATTCGGTCATCGAGGCGAGGGTGGTGGACTTCCCGGAGCCGGTGGTTCCCGTGATGATGACGATGCCGCGGCGCTCCAGGGAGATTTCCTCCAGAATCAGCGGCAGGTTCAGCTCCTCGAAGGTGAGAATCTTGTCGGGCACCAGCCGGAGGGCGGCGCAGAGGGTGCCCCGCTGCCGGTAGATGTTCACCCGGAACCGCGCATGCTTCCCGAACTGGTAGGCGATGTCGATCTCGTTGCGTTCTTCGAGCATGTATTCGCGCTTCGGGGTGAGGAGGTCCTTGGCGTAACGTTCCATCATATCCTCGTCGATGACCGGATAGTCGGTCGGCATCAGGTCGCCGTCGACGCGAATGAATGGAGGTCGACCCACGCCGAGGTGCAGGTCGGAGGCATTCTTCTCCACCACAAAGCCGAGTAATTCGTCAATCCTTGCGGGCATAGCTCGCTCCCGTTATCGTTGTGTTTCGTCCTCTTCGGATTATACCACAGCTCCCCGGCTGGCTGAAGATCCGCCCGGGTCGCGGTTGCGGGCGGATGGCGACGCCAGCTCCTTCAATCGCGAAACCTCCTCTCCGATTAGCTCCCTGCTTTCGCCGGACCTGGTGCGCCCGAGCTGGATGTCGCCGAAGGCGATGCGCTTCAGCCGCAGAACCTCGTAGCCGAGATGCTCCAGGAGACGCCTGACGATGCGGTTGCGCCCCTCCGTCAGCGTGAGGTGCAGGAGCGCCGCGTCGCCCCGCCTTTCGAGAATCTCGCCGCCGGACGGAAGCACCGGCCCGTCCTCCAGCATCACCCCCCGCGCGAGCTTCTGCCAGTCGGAAGCGGCCATCTCCGGCGCCACCAGGACCTCATAGGTGCGGGGAACGCCCGATGAAGGATGCATCAGGCGGTGCGCCAGCTCCCCGTCGGTCGTCAGCACAATCAGACCCTCGCTCCGGCGGTCCAGGCGACCTACGGCGACGAGTCCGCGTCTTTCGGGAAAGAAGTCCGCCAGGCACCTCCGACCCCGTTCGTCGCTCCAGGTGCTGAGGACCCCTTTAGGCTTGTAGAAGGCCAGGAAGCGGGGAGTGGACGGCTCGCCAGCACTCTCTCCCGCGACCTCAATCCGGTCGCGCTCCGGGTCCGCCCGGGCGGCGAGGTCCGTGATAACCGTGCCGTTAACCTTGACCCGTCCGGCGACTACCAGCTGTTCCACCTTCCGCCGGCTGCCGTAACCTAGAAGGGCGAGCGCCCGGTTGATGCGCATTTCGGGCATGGTGCGATTATAATCGACCGGTGCATCCACGGGTGAACAGGGCGACGGGCTACGGGCTGTCGCCCCCGCATTCGCGAAGTGGGAATGCCGCCGCCACTGCCCGGACCTCGGCGGCGGAAACCTGCGCGGGAGAGATCCTGTTGGATGGAAGGTTCGTGCTGCCGGTGCACGTGGAGATGAGAAACTGCCGTCTCTGGCGAGTTCGCCTCGGCGCCATCAGGGAAGTGGTAGGAACACCAACTGCATCCGCCGCACCCTTATTCGGGGCCGAACGCGGCGAGACCCCGGCGGACGGATACGCTGTGCTGGTGCTTCTCCCACGCTTGCTCGGTGTCGGGACTCGTCTGAGGGCGGATGCGCGGTACCGCCTCCTTGAGGTGCTGACTGAGGAGGGCTTGCCGGTGGCGAAGATACCGCTCGCGGATGTTCTGACGCCTTTCCAGAAGCGGGTATTCCGCAGCGTGCTCACCGTTCCAGCGGGTTCAACCGTCACCTACGGGACGCTGGCGGCGCTGGCGGGGACTTCGCCCCGTGCGGTAGGCGCCGCCTTACGCAGGAATCCCTGGCCGCTGCTGGTGCCGTGCCATCGCGTCCTGCAAGCCGATGGAGGCGCCGGCGGGTTCTCGGCTCCCGATGGGGTAGGGCTGAAACGGGTCCTGCTCGCGCACGAGCGAAGCGCTGGCGGAGCGGTTCCAGTTGAAAAGTCGGGCTGATTGGACTAAGCTATACGCGCCTACCCGAGAGGGGATTGTGGGTTATGAGCCGTCAGGCAAAGTTTCTTCTCGAAGTCTCGGTTGCGAAACTGGTGTTTTTCGCCGTGTTGTGGGCCGCATCCTTCTTTGCGGCTCGCGCGGTCCCCATCCTCTTCCCGAAGGAATCGTTGTTCGTCTTCGCGCTGTTTCTGGTCATCAACGGGCTGGCGCTGCACCGGCTCGCGCGGGAGCCGAGGTCGGCCGACATACTGCTGCGCATCCTGTTCTTCTCCGACGTCATCTTCGGGCTCTACCTGACCAAGTTCTTCTTCCTCAGCAGCGGCTACGTGGTGGTGCTCTTCTTGGGCTTGATCGTATTCGAGACCCTTGTCGTGAACGCCCTTTTCGGTTTCCTGACATTCCTCTTCAGCATGGGCGTATTCCTGAGGTTGCAGGTGAAGGCGCCGCCCGGCTACAAGTCGCTACAGATGCTGCTCGACTACCCCGATATCACATTCGTCCTGCTTTCGCTTGCGGCTACATACTTCGTCGCCTACCTGGCGGGGCGGAACACGGCTCGCCTGCTGGGCGAGGCGGAGCGGCTGACCGGCGAACTGGCGGACGCCACCGTGGGAAGCGAGATTGCCAAGGAAGAGCTGGTCAAGCGGAACCGCCACATCGGCACGCTGCTGAAGGTCTCGGAGACTCTTTCCTCCTCGCTGGAGATGAAGGAGCTGTTCGCGAATTTCGAAGCGGCTCTGCGCGAGTCGATTGAATTCGACAATCTGAGCCTGATGGTGTGCGACGCCACCGAGGGCGTCTTCAGGAACTTGATGAGTCATGCGGAGATATTCAGCCTCCAGGATGCGGCGGTGTTTCCTCTCGACCGCGGCATCGCCGGCGTGGTCTACAACAAAGGACGCTCATATCTGTCCGACGACGTCACCGGGGACTCGAACTTCGTGCCCTACTCCCCGCACTCGCGGAGCATCGTGTCCTTGCTCGCGGTGCCCCTTTACTATCACGACGAGATTCTGGGGGTGCTGACGGTGGATTCCCGCCGCCGGGCGAACTTCACCTCGGAACAGCTCCGTTTCGTCGAGAGCGTGGCTCCCTTGCTGGCGCTGGCGGTGAACAACGTAATCAGCTACCAGGCGTTCAAGACCGCCTCCACCCGCGACAAGCTGACGAACCTCTACAACTACTTCGCGTTCACGCGCCGCTTCCATGAGCTGCTGCAGGATAGCTATCGGCATGATATGCCGCTGTCGCTGCTGATGATCGACATCGACGATTTCAAGCGAGTGAACGATACCTACGGTCATCTGGTAGGCAATCAGGTGCTGGCGCAGCTGGGCGAGCTTCTGGCCACATACTTCCGGCGCTCCGACCTCATCGCCCGTTACGGGGGCGAGGAGTTCGCGGTGGTGCTGAACCGGACGCCTCTGGATATGGGGCTGGTGCTGGCGGACAATCTGCGGGCCCAGCTGGGAGAGATGGACTTCGGGTCGTTCGAGAGCGGAACCGTGCGCCTGACCATCAGCGTGGGCGTCTCGTCCACTGCCGACGAAGGGGTCAGCTTCGATTCGCGACCCAGCCGCCGCCTGGGGGACGAGAGCTACGTCGCCAATATCGAAGAAATCGCGGAGCGCCTGGTTTCCTATGCCGACGAGGCGCTCTATGCATCCAAGTCGCGGGGGAAGAACCTGGTTTCAGTATCGCAGTACGCCCATTATCCGCGCATCGACTTCACGGAATACCGGGGGGCGGCCGACCCGAAGGAGTTCCCGCGAATCGAGAAGAAGGTGCTTCGGCTGGACGCCAGAATGTAGGATTCGACCCGTTCGCGCCGCCGCGGCGGTGCGCGAAGCTTCAGCCGGCACCCGGCGCCGGCTCTCTACTCCTTGATCGCCCACTGCTTGCGCTGTGCCCAGTGGAACTTTCCGGGAGTGATCACGGCGATGTCGACCTTCCCGCCGCAGACGGGGGGTCCGGCCCGGAACCGGCACACGCCGATGGTTACCTGCACCGCGAAGTTGGCGAAGTCGATGGCATCCTGAAGCGGCATTCCATCGAAGATCAGGGGCAGCTCCCCGACCGCCGCTTGCGCCCACGCCTCGACGCTATCCCGCTCGATCCCGTGCGCCACCATGTCATCGAGAACCCTGGGGTCGAAGCCCTTGATCAGCCTGGTCAGCGCCTCGCCGCTGCCGAACCAGTTGGTGCCGAACGACGGGGTTCCGTCGGCCTTGTTCGGACGGACGGTCTCGACGTCTTCACCGTTGGGCAGCGAGAACGCGTAAAGCTCCGAATAGAACTGGCGGTAGGAGTATCCTCCCACGAGAACCCCGATCGTAGGTCTATCCCGGCCGGCGCGCTCCGGGTGGGCCCTGTCGTAGCGGTGGCGGATGAAGTGCAGCAGGGTCTCGGCGGCGGTCCTCACGCTGCAATCCTGCTTCTTGAATACGTCCTCGTGCTCGTATTCGCATTCCATGATCAGGCTCTGGATGGTGCGGTCGCGGATCGCGGCGTTTCCCCAGCTCATCACGCCTATCGGAAGGTCGGCGAGCTGGCATACCTTGTTGGCGTGTTCGAACGTCTGGATGATGCTCGGTTCCTTCTGCTTGGGGTCCATCAGACCGAGCAGGACGTTGGCGCTGTCCGCCGCCAGGACGAGCCCTTCGGCGACTCTGACACTCACGCAGATGCTCATTGTCTTGTACCTCCAATAGTATTATACCACCGTTACAAGCTAATTGCAACCTTTCTCACAAGAAATTGTGAAAAATCTCACAGACCGCCCCGGGAAGCATCCGAGAACCCCGCCAGTTGATATTCCGCCCAAGGCGTCTATAATATGGGCGTCAAAACCCAGTATTAAGGGGCGATTCCAAGTGAAACAGAAGGCTAAAACCTATAAGCCGCCGTCCGCCAGGCGTAGGCTAGAGCTTTCAGAGGAGCTTCAGCGGCTCGTATCCGCCTACGCCGAAAGGGGCTCCAAGCGCTCCCTGGCCGAGCTCAGCCGGTTCGCCAGAATCGACAACCCGTTTGAGCGGGGATTCGTCGCCGACGCGCTGGGGGAGCTGCACGATGAGATGCCCGAGGCTGTGGAAAGGGCTGCCCGTGAGCTGGCGAGGTCGAAGGACAGGCGGGTGGGGCGCATTGGCGCGAATGCGCTGAACGTTATCTTCGCCGACGACTACGCGAAGTGCAAGCGGGCGGTGATGGGCAGACTCGAATACGACCCCGACTATGTGCAGGCGATGCTCTGCGGGCTGTGCCACGCCTTCCCCGGGGAGGCGGCGCAGAACCTGCCGAAGCTGCTCCGGCATCGCGCCCGGGCGGTGCGGCTGGGGGCTCTCCACGGGCTCGAAGCCATCGGTCTCAAGTATCCCAAGCTCGCCTTCGACTGTCTGGACGAGTTCCGCGAGACCGAGGACGAGGTGGAGAAGTTCTGGGTCAAGCATGTGCTGGCGCTGAACCTGATTCCGCAGAAAACCGCCTTCAGCCTGCGCCGGCTCCGAGCGTGGCTCAAGGAGGGCGGGGAGGTCGGCCGGGAAATCGTCGAGGAAGCGGTCACGGAGGCGCGCAAGCAGTATGCAGCCGGCAAGGAGAAGGTGCCGGGGCTCTACGAGAAGCTCAAGGACTCCGCCGCCAGGTGGGCGGAAGACGGCAGCGCCTACGTGAGCGACCTCGGCAAGAAGCTCAAGAAGTCCTTCAAGAAGTAGGCGAGTCTCACCACAGCGCAATCCACGCTCCAGACGTCCCGCTCGTGCAGTCGCCGGCGAAGAGGCGCCAGGCTCGCAGGTGGTAGAATAGCCTCGTGGCTAAGGCTCCCATCGACAAGCAGGTTTCGGAGATGCTTCGCGGCGTGGCGGAGATTCTGCCGTCGGAAGACGACCTCGCCGCGCGCCTCAAGGAGAGGGGCAAGCCCGCCACGGCGGGTAAACTCCGCATCAAGCTCGGCATCGACCCCACGCATATGGACCTGACGCTCGGGCACACGGTGGTCCTGGAGAAGCTGCGCACCTTCCAGGATTTGGGGCACGATGTCATCTACATCATCGGCGACTTTACCGCGCTGGTCGGCGACCCTTCCGGGCGCAAGAAGGCGCGCCCGCAGCTAACCGAGGAGCAGATTCGGCAGTACGCGGCGACCTTCCGCGAGCAGGCGGGCAAGATTCTGGATATGGACAAAGCGGAGGTGCGCTACAACTCCGAGTGGCTGGGCAAGCTCACGATGAAGGATTGCGTAGAACTTTGCTCGCAGATGACGGTTGCGCGGATGCTGGAGCGGGAGGACTTCGGCGACCGGTATCGCAGCGAGACCCCCATCTACGTGCACGAGTTCCTGTATGCGCTCCTGCAGGCATACGACAGTATCGCGGTGAAGCCGGATATCGAAATCGGCGCCACCGAGCAGAAGTTCAACCTGCTGATGGGTCGGCAGTTGATGCAGCACTTCGGGATGGAGCCGCAGATGGTGCTGACGATGCCGATTCTGCTCGGCACCGACGGCGTGATGAAGATGAGCAAGAGCGAGGGCAACTACATCGCGCTCACCGACACCCCGCAGGATATGTTCGGCAAGGTGATGAGCATCCCCGACGGCATCATCACCCACTACTTCCGCCTGCTCACGCAGAAGAGCGA
>Ga0172366_10005003_pt1 | contig 10468 bp, 9 predicted proteins | sample LakKivSesite69cm_FD_114533 | JGI IMG/M metagenome (GOLD analysis project Ga0172366, IMG submission 114533) | Sediment microbial communities from Lake Kivu, Rwanda - Sediment site 69cm | ecosystem: Environmental > Aquatic > Freshwater > Lake > Sediment | place: Rwanda: Western Province, Lake Kivu...
GACGTGGGGGGACGGAAGCGGCACCGATTTCACTTCCCGCGTCGACAACGTCCACGTGCCCTACACGGCCGGCGTGTGGATCGGGCAAGGGCTCAACCCGCCATTGTCCCCGACCCCATCCGAGAACGTGTCGACCATCCCGTACCCGTTCATTATCGCGGCAAACGTGGATCAAGCGGTGCACTACGACTTCACGGTGCTCAGCCAGCAGGCACCTCCTTCGATATGGGATCAGATCCTCGATTTCTTCGTGAAGAACCCGTGGGTGCTCTATTGTCTTGTCGGGCTCATCGCGATCGTGATCGTGATCTATGCGATCCGCAAGCGCCGCAAGAGCAGCGGTTATTCGAATAGTGGTTCCTACCGGGAGCGCGTGACCTTCAGCAGTTAAAAAGAGAGCGGGATAGATCCTTCTTTTTTCCCTTCATTTCACGAGCTTGTGCAAGTCTTCTTGCATCTTCTTGACGGCCTTCGACGCGGCGAATTCATCGAGGGCCTGCCGTTCCTTCGCGATCTCGTCGGAGATCGCCTTCAAGTCGGCCTTGATCGCGTCGCGCGTGGCGACCATGTCCTTCCCGAATTGCTGGATGTGCCCGTTTACCTGCTCGGTGACGCGCGTGTCGAGCCCCTTGAGCGCCGCGTCGACGCCCTGGTTGACCATTTGGAATTTCTCATCTATCTTGGCCTGGATGCCCGCTTCCATGCCTTCCACCTTCTTCACGATGTCGTCCACCCGGGCGGCGAGCGACGCGACGCTCTCGACCAGCTTGGCAAGCGTGTCCTCGGCCTTGGCAAAGTCTTGCGTGAGCCCGTCGAGCGACGTGGAGAGGCCCTTCTCTTGCGCGGCCAGCTTGGTTTCCAACCCGGCCGCGAGCTTCGCGTGGGTCGATTCCACGAGCTTCTTCAAGTGACGCTCGCTGTCGCCGAGCTGCGCCTTCGTCCACTCGTTGACGTTTTTCATGGACTTTTCCAGCCCGCCAGCGATCGTGTAGATGCTTCCCAGGACGAGCTTGTTCGTCGTGATGAGCTTCTCGGCGGTGGAGAGTAGCCACTTGTTGAGCGAGGAGACGACGTAGGGGATAAACGCCGAGTACCATTCTTCAAGGGCCGGGTTCATCTCGACGGCGAGCTTCCCGATGATCGAGTTGCCGAGCACCTTCTGGATGAGTGCCTCGGTGCTCTTGAGCATCTTGTCGAAAAGCGCGTCCAGGTCGATGGGCGGCGCCTTTTCCATCTGCGGCGTCGCGCCCGGGAGCATCAAGTGGGCGAAAATGGACGGCACCTCGCTGAACTCCGGGGAGAAAAGCTGATTCCCTTTGATGCGCCCGACGATGTTCTGGGCCAGGTAGATCACGTCGACGACGTCCTTTGCGAACTTGGCCTTATCGAACTCCACCTCGATGTAGTCACTGTCAGGAGCAGCTTCCTTCAACTTGAATATCTTGAAGCCGAGATGCTTGTAAGGGACGATCTTCGTGTGGTCGAACACGACCGCGATGCTGTTCGGGTTCGGGCCCTGGAAGCCAAGATGGTTGGTAACGTCCGTCGGCGAGAGAAACAAATCGAGACCAGGGTGGCTATGGTACCAACCCACCACGAAGAATCCCTTCATTGTCGGGTTCTCTTCAGCCTTCTGGTAGAGTTGTTCGTCAAACTCGGCGGCACGGACGTAGGCATCGGCATCCCAGGTCACCTCGATGTCTTTCCCGTGGTGGATGGGCACCGCGTCGTAGACGTGAACGATGTTGTTGTCCGCCCCTTCGAGCTTGCCGACCAGCCAGCCATAGACTTCTACCCACGAGTCCTTGGCAAGGCCGTTGGAAGCAAAGCGCAATACGTGGAGTAATGCCTTCAAGTAAGCCTCCGGCTCGAAAATTACCGGAGCCGGTTTTTTGACCTCTTTCTGTTCTCCCATCGAGACACCCGATCCGTTTATGTGTTTGGTGGATTGCATTAAGGGTTATCTTGCAAAGTTAAAAGGATTCCTCCATTCTCCTCCATAATATGGAGACGTTGGACGAGGTTGGCGGCCTCTTCAAGCAGCTGGAAGACGCCGAGTACTACAGCGATGCCGAGGCTGTCACCATGCTCTCGCGACAGATCCACGCGGCGCTGAACTCGATCGGGGAAGCCATGCTTGCCGAACCCAGCCAGCGCGTCGACGCTGCTAACGTGTTCATCTCCAGCGCGGAGGTCATCCAGCCGATCGACTTCCACGCCGCCGTCGCCGCGGTCCTCCGGGCGCTGCAAGTGCTCGCAGAGGCCGCGAGGGCATCGAGGGCCGAGGGCGATCTCCGCCAGGCAGCCGACATCTACAAGAAGATGGGCGATCTGCATGCGGAGATGCTTGACGATGCCCTCGAGGCCCGCCGCCATTATCTCGTCGTCATCGAATGCAACGAGAAGGCGTTGAAGTTTTCGGAGGACGTCACGAAGCCCGTGAACGAGGCGTTGTACAACCAGTACTACACCCTCGCCGAGCTGTACTTCCTGGTCTCAAATCTTGCGCGGGCCGAGCAGGTCGCCCGCGTGGCCATCGCGGCGTCCAAGAAGGCGCGCAAGTATTACATGGTGGCCACGTCCTACAAGCTCCTCCTTCAGATCGCCATCCAGGCCGGCCAGAGGGAGCAATTGCTCCGAGTTTTCTACGAGGCGCGTGATTACTTCGAGCACGTTCTCAAGAAAATAACGGGGAGCGAGAAAAAGGCAAATTACCTGCAGATCGCCGAGGTATACCACATTTTCGCCAGCTTTTTCGATCTATTCGAGCACGCCGGGGGGTCGGAGGGTGCATTCGCCGACCTCTCCAGGAAGGAGGCGGGATGTTATGTCGACATCGCGGCGGATTACGAGCGCCAGGACGATGACATCGGCAGTGCCCTCCATTACCACAGCGCGGGGCTCGTGTTGAAAAAAATCCGCGATTACAAGGGCGCGCGTGATGCGTTCGAGCGGTCAGCGCGCCACTACGAGGCAATCGGCGAGTTAGAAGCAGCGGCTGACAATTATATTGAAGCTGGCAGTTGTTCGGAGAGAATTAACGAGTTCCTGGAGACGATCAAGTTCATCCAGAAGGCCAACATCCTCTACGAGCAATCCGGGTCCATCGAGACCGCCGTCGCGAATGCATATCGGGCCATCGACGTCCACGACCACCTGGTGCAAGAAAGGACCATCTTGCGCCCGTCGCTGGTCTCCATGCTGGTGAAATCGCTCGAAAAGCTGGCGGCGCTCAAGGAAGGATCGGGAAATTACCGCGACGCGGCGCGTCACGTGGCGGAACTCGCTCGCGTGTGGTTCGAGGAAAAGCAGGCCGAGCGTTGCTTCGAGCTCCTCAAGAGGGCCATGGACTTGCTCAAGTCATCGCATTCCGGGGGGAAACGGGGGAATGCGGCCACGTGCAACGATATGCTGGCCATCGTGGTCATCGGGTTGATACTCGAACGCGACGCCGAGGTGACGAAATACCTCTCGCAGCTGCAATCGGAGGGCACGACAACCCCGGTCGGGCGCGATTACGCCGCCGTGGCCTGGCAACTAGTCACGGAAGCGAGTGGTGGCAAGCCTGGGCCATCTTCCACCGTGAAGGTGCCCCTCGTCTTCAACCATCCCCTGCTGCGGGACCTCCTCGTGATATGGAAGAGCGTTCACGAGTCACGGGTCCAGAATCGATGATAGCCCGACACGCGCACTCTCGCCAATTGTCACGTGGACAGAAATTTATTACATATAAACGAGTCAATTACCACATACCTACGGCAAGGATCCGGAGCCATAGGCCAGGCTCTTGTGGTGCAAAAAAAAGCATAGAAATAATCGGCGACCGACGTTTGAGCATAATCATCTGTCCAAGTTGCGGGGCACAATTCTTGGCTCGTGGAAACCGTGAAATCATCTGTCAAAAATGCGGATTCCCTATTCCCGCCATCTCGTTCAAGAACGAGCCTGCCGCCGCGAGGTCGAAACCCGCCGCGACGACGCCAGCGGGGCTGGCCGAGTTTACCGACCAACCCAGCCCGTTCGGCTCCGCGCCACGAGAGAGCAAGATGCCTGCCAGCCAGAAGCCGACATTCATACCGTTTTCAGCGTCTGCAGGGCCGCAGCAAGCCAGGCCCTTCGTGCAGCAAGCGCCCGTGCCGCAACCGCGGCCAGCCGACGCGCAACCCCCAGCACAGGGCCGGCCGAAGAACTTGTCATCGATCAGCGCGCTCGCCGCCAAGGGCGGCGATGCTTCGCCCGCCCCGGCTTCGAGACCCGGCCGGGCAGCAGCCACGGTGAGCATCCCGGGCCACGACTCCCTTCGCGACGAGCCAACGCGCTCGGCGTCGCCCGCCCCCGTGCTCTCCGTCGAAGGATCGAGGCCCCCCTCCAGAAACCTGAGCAATCCGCTTGACCTCCGTGGGAAACCCCCCGCAAGCACTCAGCCGGCCCCTTTCCCCGGCGGCAAGGACTCGCTCGAGAAGACCATGAAGCGGGAACTCGAATCCTTCAAGGGAAAAATGGAATTACTCCCGAAAACCCCCCCGGTCCAGAAGAAAGAGGAACCCCCGGCGGCGAAGGCCGAGCTGCCTTTCAAGGAGCCGGAAAACCTCGGGGACGTGCTGCGCGACCTCATCAAGATCGACCCTGTCGTCAAGGCATCGGCGCTCGTCAAGCGGGACGGCACGATCCTGGCGTCCGCGATCTCGTCGGCCCTTAGCGATTCGCTCGTTGCCATCATCGCCACGACTGTGACCACTGTCGGGAGCGACATCATGTTCGCCACCGAGTCTGGCGAGTTAAAATACATCACTTTCGGCGGCACGGCGGGAATTATCCACATCGTACCCACTCTCAGCGATATATTTCTCATTATTCTCACGGGCCCGAATTCCAAGCAAGGCATCATTTCCGTCGTGGCGAAGCAGGTCGAGAAGGGTGTGAAGACCTACCTGAACCTCTGAATAGCGCCCCGTTAACATGCACCTTCTTATTTTCTCGTTGGTTTGTCCATCCATCGACAGCAGTGCATTGATGCCATCTTGCAAGAAATAAACGCGGACTTTCACATCCATGGCCCGAGATCCATTGGCGTGAGCAAGAACATGGATTTGCCCCACATGCTGCACGGGGCACACCAGAAGGGGCTTCAGCTCGTCGCAACGGGCGATTGCTTCCAGCCAGACTGGTTGAAGCACTTGAAACAGAACCTGGTGCCCGTGGCGGGCGGTGGGTTCATGCACGGCGACGTGCATTTCATCCTCCAGACCGAGGTCGAGGACAAGGAGTCCGTGCACCAGATCTTGCTGTTCCCCGGCTTCGACGCGCTCGAAGCGGTCAAGAAGCGGTTCAAGCCCGCGTCGACGAACATCGATCACGAATGGGGCGGCCGGCCGCGCGTGAACCTTTCGCCCGAGGAAATCGTCGAGATCGTGACCGACGAAGGGGGATTGGTCGGCCCCGCCCACGCGTTCACACCCTTCAAGTCCGTTTTCCGGCAAGGGAAGTTCGACAGCCTCCAGGCCGCCTACGGGAGCCAGGCCAGGAACGTCCACTTCATCGAGCTTGGCCTATCCGCGAACACGGACTATGCCGATCGCATCGGCGACCTCCACCGGCTCACCTTCATGACCAACAGCGATGCCCACGCCCCATCGCCCGTTTCGCTGGGCCGCGAATTCAACACGTTCCTCGCCGAGGCTCCCACGTTCGAGGAGGTCGAGCTCGCCATCACGCGGAAGGACGGCCGCAAGTTCACACGCAACGTGGGCTTCGATCCCCGGATGGGGAAGTACAACGTGCTGTTCTGCAAGGCTTGCAGGCGCCGGGTGCTCGTGGAACCTGCCAGAGCAGGTAATTCGTCCAGCCTCCTCGGCGGGGACAAGTTCGACGCCGAGTTCATCCACCACGTGGCGATCTCCGACGCGGATCACATGAACTACATCAAAAAGGTGAGCGCCGGCAAGGTCAACTGCATCGCGTGCGCCAAGGATGGAAAGAAGTCCCGGATAATGCTCGGCGTGTCGGATCGGGTGAAATTACTGGCCGATCACCAAGAGGGTGAGCATCCAGCCCACCGGGCGAGGTACATCACGATCGTGTCGCTGGTCGAGATGCTGCGCGTTGCCATGGGCATCGCGTCGAGCGGTTCTAAGGTGCTCGAGGCGGTCTACAATGCCACGATCGAAAAATTTGGCACCGAGATCAACTTGCTCCTCTCTGTCGACTTGAAAAGCGCTGACGTCTCATCGCTGCAAGATCAAGTCAAGAAATACCCGGCATTATTCAAGACGCTGCTCGAGATCATCGGGGCTTTCCGGCGGAACGAGGTCACGTTCAGGCCCGGCGGGGGCGGCACGTTCGGCGAGCTCGTGTTCGGGGCCGAGGAATGAGGCGTGTCATTAAAAAAGAAAACTCTTTTGAATCGTGAAAGCAAGATACATCCGAGTTCAACGAGACCCGACAGGCACCCGAGACGATGACATATTTTAACAAATCATACCAAAACTACGCAATGAACCTCACCCTCAGCCAGGTTCCCGAGTATTTTTCAAAAAAGAAGGAGGAGGGAGACGCGCGGAAAGGCTTGTATTATTTCATCACCGCGGATCTCGACGACGTGTACGGCGAGGTGGCGAACCTCGAGGTCTCGTGGGATGAGACGAACCCCGTTCGCTACCACGTCGGGAAGGAAAGCAGCTTGCTCGCCAACGACATGCTCGTCGGGGTGGGCATCACGGACAAGAAAGTGTTGAACGTGCACGGCCACGACGCGTATTACCTGGTCGGCGCGAAGAAGGAGGTTCGTAAATCGCGCGTCTACATGACAACGAGCGTTCTGGCTAACTGGTGCTGCCCGCAGACCAAACGCAAGTTCGTGGTGAAGGCCAGCGTTCATCGCGAGAACTTTCCAGGCATGGAAGAGCATATAATCACGATAATCATGGGCGTTTTATGCCATTGAGACCCTTTTTATAACAGCGACCGGGGCACGTCCATGAAGCCCGAGACGAGATCGCCGGGGCCGGGCGACGCGGCTTTTTTCCAGCGGGCTCGTGATCTCTACGAGGACATCGCGCCCGCTTTCGACCGATCCCGGGGGAAGGCGCCCTGGGAGCCCCTTGTCGAGTTTATGTCTGGCCAGGCTGCGCGAGACGTGCTATCGACGGTGCAGCCTGCCGGCCTCGTCATGGATCTTGGCTGCGGCAACGGTCGCAACATAGCTTTCATCAAGACCACCTTCAATGCAAGGGCGTGTGTCGGGCTGGATATCTCAGCGTCGCTGCTGCGCGCCGCGAGGTCGCGAGAAGGAAGCCGGCCCTTCCCGGACGTCGTCCAGGCCTCCATGAGCGCGCCGCCGTTCAGGGACGGGACGTTCGCCGCGGTCGCATGCGTCGCCGCGCTGCACCACTCGCCGAGCAAGGCGTCGATGCGGGAGATCATCGGCCGCGTACGGGACAGCATGCGTGGCGGCGGCGTGCTCGTACTCTCGGTCTGGCGGAAGTGGCAGAAGCGATTCCGCGGGCAGGTCGCCAGGAACGTCATCTCGCTGAAGCCGCGCCCTGGCCTCGTGCATGTGCCGTGGAAGGACGCACGGGACAGCACGGTGCACGATCGAGAGTATTACTTGCTCTCACGCCGGGAAGCCAGCAAAATCTTAAAGGAATATTTCGCACTCGCCAGCTGGTCGGTGCTCGGCGGCCCCGGTGGCGGCGACAACCTCTTCTTCCTCGCCAGGTCGTTGAAGGAGCGAATATAACGAATAATGTGGAAAAAAGGATATTGCATATTGATATCGCATTCTATTTTTTCCTAAACGACAGAATACCAAGCAATCCCGGCGACGCGCACATGGCGTAGTCCCCCGCGTTGAACGCAGCTAGGATCAAGTGGCGCCAGCGGTCGCCGGCCGCCTTGTCGTCGCACGCGAGCATTTGCACGTACGCGTACTCGAGCTCTGCCAGGAAGGAATCGACGTCGCCCCCGTGCGTGCCGAGGAATGCTTGCTCAAAGCGCGACTTGAAACTCCCCTCGAACCACTTTCCGAGGGCGTTTGCGTCAACGCCCGCGGGGGGACTCATCGGCTGCTCCACGTGCAGTTCCGGCGGGAACGGGACGAGCGCCAAGTGTTTCGTGAGGTCTTCCCACGCCACGGCCTCGACTGGATATCCACCGTACGCGGGAGCGAGTACCTTGTTCATCGCGCCGCTCTTGGCGAGTTCGGTATGGTGTGCCACGTTTTCCGGGGTGTCTTCCTTGAACGAGCCGGAAGCGGCGTCGAAGACGCGGATGACGACCCCGTCCTCCGGCACGACGCACCAGAACCCCTTCTGCATCTCGCCGCTCCGCTTGACGTTCACGTAATGCGGGCCCGCGCGCACCGAGGAGAACCCGCGGAACCCGCCCTCGATATCGTAGGCCAGCAAGTCGAGCTGGGCCTTTTCCTTCGGGATATCCCTCAAGATGATGAAGCCGGTCGTTTTTTTCAACTCACGGTGATCGTGGAAAATCTGATATTATGAGGTCTCGGTTCTTAGCAACGAACCGCGCTAGGGGATTTCAAGGAGTGAAAGTTTTATTGCAATAGATGCACGCGATGCCCTCCCTCGCGGCCACCTTGTATTGCTCCGGGGGCAGCGCCATGTATTCGTTGCAATGGGGACAAGGGAACACGTGATTTAGCTTGACGGCGCAGGTCGGGCAGTCCGGTTCGTTTCCTGACTCGGTCTCGTCTATATGGAACTGGTGCTTGCACGCTGGGCACATGAAGTTCGGGATGGTGTCGACGAGCTTCCCGTCCTTCTCCGCTTCCTTGCTCTTCCAGGCAGAAAATTGCTTGTCGAGCGAGTCCATGATGCCATCTTGTTCCGCGACGAGTTGGAATGTGTCGTTATCGGTGAATTCCCCCTTGACCTTGCCCGCGCCCACAAGCGAGTAGATCGCCACCTTCAACTGCTGCCGGGGCAATCCTAGGTCGTTGCTCGCGTCGTTTAAGGAAACTTTTTTCACGGTTTGCAGCATCCCGAGGACGACTTGTTCCACGTGTTCCTGGGAGTAACGCGGCTGTTGTTCCTGTGGCAAGCTCGCGCGAGGGGCCTCCACTGCCGCACTTGCGCGGCCAGCAATTGGTCGCTGGCCATAATCTTGTGCGGGACCGGGTTGCAGCGGTACCGGTGGTTCCCTGCCGCGCAGCTGGTAATATCCCTTGGCATCCTCTAAAAGCTTGTCATAAAACACTTGTTTGGCTATTTCCGAGTACCGGTTCTTACTCAGCAAGTCAACCAGTTTCCTCGTTATGGCGTCGACCTGGCCTCCTTCGAGGCCCGTTGGGAGGTCCAGGAGGCCTGCGTACAAGCTTTCGAGGAAAGGCTTCACGTGGTAATTTTGGAAAAAATCGTCGGGCGTCGAGATGCTTATCTCGTGATTCTTGAACGTGGTACCATCTTTCAACCGGATCAAGTCGTACAACTGGAATTTCATGACGTATTTACAGTGCTTTTCCTTGGCCTTGTGGATCCAGCGTGAATCGAGCAGCTGGCCCGCGTAGAACTCGAGCAGTGCCGTGTTCAGCACCTGGCGTTTTTCTGCGAGTTCCATTATCTTGGTCCTGTCCGTTAATTCCATCGGTATATCGAAGGAGAACTCGATCATGGCGGGCATGCACCACGTGATGTTTACATCCTTTAGCTGATATTGCGTACCCCCCATGTTCATCTTTATCTCCTTCGCGCATTCCTTCTGATAGAACAGCGTGATCTTGAACACGAAATGCTCATAGAAATCAAGCATGAGCTCAAGCAACGTCCGGTAAACTAGCAGCTCCTCTTCCCGCCGCGATGTTCCCGAGAGTATCAAGCGTGAATCGAACAAATCATCGATCTTCTCAGGCCAGATGCGAAACCAATCCTTCCACACTCGCTTCGAGTCCTCGATCTCGCTCGAAGCATTGCTTTTCCCTTGCTGCTTCCATGCGTCGATGACTTGATTTACCATTTTCTTCTGGATCTTGTCACCTTCGTAATGTGGCATGCGATTCGGGCACCACTGCATTTCCGTCGTGAATTGGTATCCAACGTATTGCCTCATCCAGCTTTCTATGTTGTTGCCGATGATGGATTCTATGTTTTGTCGTATCTCCTGCAAGAAGTCATATTCCCCGAGAAAACTCACGTCAACCCATCCCTCCACCCTGGCGCAAACGTCCGGTCATTCTGTTATTGTTGTATCCCTCTCCTCTTTTCTTCCAATAATATAACTATTTCTATGGAGCTTGTTCCCGAAAAAATAAAGGGCGTTCGTCCTTGTTCTTCAAACGAGGGGCGCCTTTTCCCTGCAGAAAAGAAAAGAACCGTGCTCGAGGGCAGCACGAGGGGCAACGTCATTAAGTTAAGGTATCTTTTTGGATTGAGGTCGTAAAGATAGAGTTTGTCCATTTTTCGATCGATATATAGTATCACGCTTCCATAATTGCAGTTTAGGCTTAAAAAAA
>Ga0172366_10005004_pt1 | contig 10468 bp, 8 predicted proteins | sample LakKivSesite69cm_FD_114533 | JGI IMG/M metagenome (GOLD analysis project Ga0172366, IMG submission 114533) | Sediment microbial communities from Lake Kivu, Rwanda - Sediment site 69cm | ecosystem: Environmental > Aquatic > Freshwater > Lake > Sediment | place: Rwanda: Western Province, Lake Kivu...
ACCTTTTCTTTAAGCCTAAACTGCAATTATGGAAGCGTGATACTATATATCGATCGAGAAATGGACAAACTCTATCTTTACGACCTCAATCCAAAAAGATACCTTAACTTAATGACGTTGCCCACGAGGACCTTCAATCCCACCTCGCCGAGCGGCGTGATTGTCGCCGCGTTCGGGTCGAAGCCCGTGAGGACGTTCACGATGATGAGCGTCCCGCCGGTGAACACGATGGAAAGTCTCGCCACGAATGTCAAGATCCCGTTGAACATGGCTTCCCGACGCTTGCCCGTGATGATCTCGTCCGAGTCTATCGCTGCGCTTATGGCCGGCTCGGTCATGAGCATGCCACTCGCCCCGAAGCCCGGCAGGATGGCAAATAAAACGAGCCCGATGAAGTCCGAGATGAAGATGATTGGCCAGACGGCCGCCGTGAAGAGCACGATGGCGAGCATCAAGCCTTCTTTCGGGCCTTTATTGGCATACATGTATCTCCAGAAGATAATGGCGCCTATGATACCGACGGCGATGCCCGCCGCGCTGAACCCGACCATTGATTCTTCCAATCCAATGATGAACCTGGCATAGAGCGGGAGCACGGTCATTGTGAGACCGAATATGAAGTCTAGCAAGGCATACGTCACGGTGATATTCATGTAGGCCTTGTTTTTCAAGACCTCCTTGAACGAGGCGAGCACGGGAAGCGGCTCGTCGATCTGGTATTCCTTGCGTTCTTTCGACCCGAGCAGCGACGCGTACATGGTCACGGGGAGGGCTATCCCGAACAGGACCCCGACAAGCGGCCACCCGAGCGCGCCGGCGACGAGCGGGGGAAGGATGATGCCGGCCATCGAGGAAACAAATGCCAGGAAGTCTTTCACGGCGACGACCGATGCCCGTTCTCCTTCGTCCTCGTACATCTCCGTGTAAAGCGCCGACCACGCGGTCATCACGAGGGTAAACCCAAAGTCGAATACCAGGAGCATGATCAAGCCGTGCAAGAAGATGCCTGCCTGGTCCGCCCACGGCACCCACCACAAGAACACGAACGCTATCGTGAGCGGGATCGTGCCCCAGATGATGTACGGTACCCGCCGGCCTCGCGCCGACTTCCGCTTGTCCATGTAATAGCCGATCAAGGGATCGTTCACGGCATTCCAGATGCCGTAGAAGATCAGCATCAAGCCAGCCAGGTCCAGGTGTAGCCCCGCGTTGGTCGTGTAGAAGAGCACGAGATACGACTGGATCATGTTGTAGGGCAAGGCACTAGGCACGGCGCCGAGCGAGTAGAGGAAATGTCCCCGTCTTGAGTGCACGCCCTGCCTTCCTTCGTTCTTCATCGTGCCTTCCCCCCCGAGATTTCTTCATCATGAGTCCGTGTAGTCGACGAGCTGCAAGCCGAGCAGCCGCGCCGCTGTCCTGAAGTCATCGCGCCAGTCCCCGATAAAGCTTACCCGGTGCCAGCCGAAGGCCGGCCAATTGTATCTCTCCAGCAAGCCCCTCGCGTCCTTGACTTGCACCACGACCTTCGTGACGCATCCTCCCTTCTCGTTCGAGTTGCGGACGATCTTGCCGAAGTACAGCGCCATTTTTCGCTCGAACACGCTCACCTTTATGGTGGTGAGCGGCTCGCCCACGGGGTACTTGACGCGCGGCGACGCCCCGATGATCCCCGTCTCGCCGTGGTGCACGATTTCGAAGTCGGCCCGGGGCTTGTCGCGGCCCTGGGGGCAGCGTGGCGCCACGCAGTGCATGTAAGTAACTTGGTTGTTGGAGAAATCAAATGCATGGTTCGAGACGAAGCCAGGGAGTCCGCCTGTCAATGCCCAACCGATCATGTACGAGATCGTGGCGTCGAGGTCGGATTCGCATATTCCATAATAGCCCTCGTTCGACATCTCGAAGAATCCCATGCACGGGTAGGCCGGCATGCGTCCGATAAGTAGCAGCGTGCCGCAATCCGGGGCCATGAACCGTGCGCCCGCCTCGTCCAATAGCCGCTTGAACGCGATGTAGAGACGTGCGGAGTTTACGACTGTCTGCGGCGCCGGTTCGGTCACCAGCGCCAGGTCTTGCCACTTGGCCGCAACGGGCTTTGCCTCGTCGTCACTCGTGGCATCGTAAGCCCGGAGGAGGTCTGCCGGGTCGTTCCGCTGGATCCGCACGCCAGTCATTGCCTCCACGATCCGGGCGTATCCTTTCTCGTCCTTGCGCCACTGGTGTGCCTGGTCCAGGCCGTCGAGGTCTGTGTAGAACTCGAATTTCGTGTCCTTCAGCTTGGCGACCTGATCGAGGAACTCGGGTGAAGTCTTGGCGATCTTGGATATCTCGGGAGCAAGCAACCCCGAAATCCGGTTCCAGTCCATATCCCGCGAATCCGATGCGTAGACGATGACTTTCTCGCCTTTCAACGACAGCAACTTGCACAGAAGACCGATGGCACTGTCGAAGTGAGCGATATCCTTTGACGAGACTGGATAGACTTGTATCCCCTCGTCCTTGATGCTCGTGTAGAGCTTGGTGAACGTGTGGTCGCCGTGGTAGACGATGTTCGCGAGGATGACAGGCAACCGCCGGTGCTTCAAGATATCGATACCCGACGTGATCAAGCCCGGATCGCCATAATGGCCTATCGTGCATATCACGATGGCGTCTGCCTGGTCGACGCGGCCCTTGATGCTCTCGTTCAAGTTCTTGTCGAATGTGGCAATCAAGTCGCTCTTGGAGAACTCGACGCCTGGGAACTGCTTCCCGAGGCGATCCATAATGACGCCCTGGATGTTCCCAGGATCATAGCCGAGGTAGGGCCATCCTGCTTCCCACTGGGGCTTGCCGATGAAGACGACATGGATTTGCGGTTTGTCCTTCGCCATTTCAGATCCCCTCCAGATCTCCCCGCGCGTTGATTTGAAGCTATTGGTTACTAGTGAGCGTTGCCGCCGTCGCGACTCCGTGCAAGTCGCCATCTTCTGGGGAATAGGGCTTGATGCTGAACGTGAGCTCGTAGGTTCCAGGCCTGCATCTCGCCGCGCCGTCGCCCCTTACACGCACGATCGAGTCGACGTTCAAGGTGAATCGATCGTGATAGGGCAAATCATCCGTGTGGTTGGCTGCGAGGAGGTCGTCTTGCGTGTACGGCCAGACGTTCGCCAAAACGCGGGGATGGCCGATGACCAGCAATCCCCTCCCTGCCGGGTCGAGCAGCGCGAGCCAGCGCAAATCGGCCTTGCTCCCGGCCTCCTCCGGCTTGAAATAGTAATGGAGGGCCTCGTCGACGTGCTGTTTGAACCTTCCCACGGGACACGATTGCTTCCGGTTCGTATAGCTCTCCCCGAGTGCCCCCGGTTCCGATGGCCCGCGCCCGTACCATTCCAGGAACTGGTACCGCCCCGGCACCGCGGATGGCATCGTCATCCCGAATCGAAGGATCTCGCTCTTGGGCGAGAACGTGTTGTGGATGAGGACTTCCCCGGACGCGCTGATCGAGACATCGTGCGTCCAGATGCTCAGCACGTCGTCACCATATCTGGATGATTCGTCGAAATCGTTGAACTGGAACTGGCTGGTGAACCGTACCTGGTCGGGCGATGGCTGGCTAATCGATGCGGAGATGACCTTGGCATCCGCCTGGTTTTCTGGGAGCCATATTTCGAGCTGCAACGGGAGGCTCTCGCAAGGGACCTTGAGCAAGTTGGGCAGCATCGGCCCATCGAGCACGACTTCCCCCTTGCTCTCGAACCTGGTTATGCACCCCTTGTTCTTGTCGAGCATAATCCGGAAGTCATCGCCGTTAACCACGAACTGTTCGCTGCCCTGGAACGCCTCCGAACGGACGTCGAGGCGCTTCGCACCCGGCGTCGGTGCTGCAAAAGTGGCATGGATCACAGTCCTTACAGCTAATTCTTTACTGGCGAGGCATGCTTCTTCACGCATCCACGCCGCCGGGACGCGGAACTGGTCGAACCCGACCAGGAACCCCGCGGGTGCCCAGCTCGTGGCCCTCGCCAAGCGATACCGCATCGTGATGTAATACTCCGCACAATCGGCAGGCAGCGTCGGGGTGAACGGCACCCGGACCGGGCGCCGGGTTCGTGGCGGCACGTTAATAGATCCCAGCGAGCCTTGCTCGATGCAGATCCCGTTCTCGAGCAACTCCCATGACACGGAGAGAAAATCGAGCGAGCGGAAGAAGTGCTTGTTTTCGAGAAAGTACCAGCGACATCCCTCGCGATCGCCCTCGCCCTCTGACCCGACACGTGTGTATCGGAACGATCCCGGGTCGGGCTCGTCTTGGCCGGTGCCCTGGTACGGGACGGGATGTGCCCGCACTTCTTGGTAGACTTTCTTCATCTCTTCAGCGCTTGGATTTGGCCGGCGGTCTGCAGAGACAACACCGCTCGCGCAAGCGACTGTATCATGGGGTTTATCCCCGAAATCCCCGCCGTAGAGATACGTGTCGTGGGGCCGGGGGATGCCGCCCTTGAACTGCTTCGGCTGCTTCTTTCGGATCACCTTGTCGATATATTCCCACACGAACCCGCCTTGCGTGTTGGGATGCGCCTCGAACATGTCCCAGTATTCCTGGAACTGGCCTCCCGCGTTCCCGCGGGTCGTGTTGTATTCCACCAGCAACAATGGCTTGTGCAGCCACGGGACCGGCTTGCCAGCCTTGCGCTCCTGCTCGAACTGCTTCGAGCTGTCTGGATAAGAGGCGGGATGGTTCCCGATGAACTCGCAGAATTCCACTGTCGCGTACATGTTCCCGATCGTGTCGGTCAAGCAGTATCGCCAGTCGTGCTCGTACTGGACGGGCCTGGTCGGGTCGATGTCCCTCGCTGCTTGTTTCATAGAATGGTGCACGGTGTTGTCGCTCTTCCCGATCCCGGCCTCGTTTCCAAGGCTCCAGATCACGATCGAGGGATGGTTCTTGTCGCGTGCGACCATGTTCACCATGCGGTCGACGCAAGCCGCCCGCCACTTGTCATCGTCCGCGGGGATCTTCTGGGTAAGACCGTGGGACTCTAGATTGCACTCATCCATCACGTAAATGCCAAAAATATCTGCCAGCGTGTACCACGTGTCGGTTTTCGGGTAATGGCAGGTTCGAACGGCGTTGACGTTCAACCGCTTGAACATGCGAAAATCTTGCAGCATCCGGTAGAACGGGACGGTCAAGCCCTTGTCCGGATCCCAGTCGTGCACGTTCACGCCCTTGAACAAGACCGGCTGGCCGTTCACGAGGATTTGCGCCCCGCCCGCCGATGGCCCTTCGAGGATCTTCCGGATCTTGACGTCGCGGAAGCCAACCGGCGCGTGCACGACCTCGCCCGGCTCGTTATTTCCGTCATGGTGGACAGCAATGGTGAGATCGTAGAGTTCCGGGGTTTCGGCGGACCATTTACGGGGATCCTTCACCTTGGACGTCCATTCCACGCGTCCCGGTGCACCGGCGGCTGGTGACGTCGTCATGCTTTCGGACGCGACAACGAGATCCTTCCCGTCGCGCCACTCGTGGCGGCACATGCGCACGCGGACGGGTCCGGCACCCGGCCCGGGGTCGTGCTCGCGTCGATCTATCGTTGACGTGACATTCAACACGGCATCCTTGCCCGATTCTTCGATTTCCGTCTTTACGTGAAAATCTTTTATGTACGTGGTCGGGGTGCTGAATATATACACGTCACGATAAATGCCAGATAACCGCCACATGTCCTGGTCTTCGAGGTAGGAGCCATCGCTCCACTTGTGCACCTGAACCGCGACGAGGTTTTCCCCCGGCTTCAAGAATCCAGTGACGTCGAACTCGGCGGGGGTCATGCTGTCCTGGGAATACCCGACGTAGTTTCCGTTCACCCAAACGTAGAACGCGGAGATGACGCCGTTGAAATGGAGGAACACGGCTCTCCCGTGCCAGGAATCGGGGATCGTGAACGTCTTGCGATAGAGGGCGACGGGCAGCGGCCCATTCTCGCCGATCCAGGGGTTGCCGATCATGTGATACGGGTCGGCGTGTCCTGCCTTGTTATAGTCCGTTGGATCCTTCCGCGACGGGATCACGGTCCGCTCGGAGACGAACGGGTAGTTGACGTTCGTGTAGATAGGGATCCCGTGTCCCTCCATCTCGACGCAAGAGGGGACGGGGATCGTACCCCAGCCGGACGGGTCGAATCCTGGCTCGAAAAAGCCCGCCGGTATCTTGTCCGGGTGGTTGTACCACGCGAAGGTCCATATGCCGCAGAGGGACCGGCAGAAGGGACTCTCCAAGTAGAGCGGCCGGCGCGGATCCGTCGCGAATGCCTTGAAGGAGTTTATTGCATCGATCTCGGACGGGAAGGGGACGAGGCTCGCGTGCGCGGGTTCCTTGTTTTCCCGGAAAAACTCCGGGTTCTCCCAGTTGTTCATGGTTCTCCCGTGGAACTCGCCTCGACCGCATAAATCCTTTGTCCCGGGTGCCGTCGGGTGAGAATAGGATGCTTTATCTTGCGCAATGACTAATGACAATGCATCCGACCATGAGCGGCACGACCATCATCGACACGCCCCGGTTCCGGATCTTCGAGGATCGCGGGCAACTCTTCGGCCAAGAGAAAGCGCATCGGGTCTACACCGGGGAAGACCGCGTGTTCGTCCAGCGAGTAGGGAACGGTTTCTCGCGTGCCACGGCCGAAGGAATGGAACAAATCGGGGCTAGGGACGTGTTCAAGCCGGGGGATCTCGTTGCGATCAAGGTGAACCTGGGCGGGGGCATCCACGGCGTGCTGCCGACGTACACCGACCCGGAACTCGTTGAAGGGCTCGTGGACTGGCTGCGGGCGGCGGGATGCAGGCCGTTCGTGTGTGAGGCCAACATGCGCGGCCACACGATCACCCCGCAATTTCTCCAGGTTCGCGGGTACACGGGCTTCATGCTGGCGAAAAAGGTACCCTTCGTGAACCTGTCGGATGTGCGCCGGGTGCGGTTCTCGTTCATCGGCATCCACCAGCACGTCGACCTGCCGCTCTTGCTCCTCCGGCCGGACGTGAAGATCGTGAGCTGCGCCCCACCCAAGCACCACTGGGAATGCGGGATCACGTGTGCCCAGAAAAACATGTACGGGGCGATTTCTGAGCACAAGAAGAGCCGGTACCACCGTGCCTACGAGCTCATCGACCACGTCGTCGCCGGGGCGGCGCGCGTCATGAGGCCGACCTTGTGCGTCATCGGGACGCGGCAGCTCGGTGCCGGGCTCGGCCCGCATTTTGCGATACCATTCGATTTCAACCGGATCATCTTCGCGCGGGACATGCTATCGTGCGACATGCTCTGCGCGGACATCCTCGGGTACCCGGTCGATCGCATCAAGTATTTCCAGATCAACACACGTGGCGATCCCGTCTCGTGGCGATTGCTCCCTGGATCGGTTCCCGTGGATCCAGCAGCGCTGGTCAAGATCCGGGCGAATGCAATCCCACCGGGCAGCGTCGACCGTTCGAAAAAAACGCTGTTCGTGCAATACTTCATACCCAGCTTCATCCAGACGGCAATCTACCATCACTTCGAATGGCTGCTCACGTGGCTCAACCAGAAGTTCTACATGCCCCGGGGCGACCAGAAAGGCCTTGCACGTCCTCGTGCGGCTTGATTCGGTAGCTAATGATCGTAGGTTATAAATGGACGTGAGATAACATCGTTTTCAGCATGCAGCAATACGGCTGGGACGATTTCTGGAGCATCGGGAATGACAGCTTCTGGGCAGGATTGGAGTATACGCTGTTTTCAGCAGTGTTGATGGGCATTGCCGCCATCATCGCGCTAGTACTCAGCTTTAAACTCCTTCACAAGTACCGGATTAACAAGAAAAGAAGCGTGCTGTTCCTGGGGCTGGCCATGCTCGTGTTCGATATTGCAATGCTTGCCTTGTTACCAGCCATGCTTCCGATCTCTTATCTCGCCAAGATGATAGACGACATCATCGCGAGGATGATCAGCCTGGTTGCCATCATACTCTACTTGAAGTTCGCCATAGAGATATTCGTGTCGCGCCAAGCCGAGAACAAGAGGAAGGTATTACTCCTCCAGGTCGTTTTTTTCGCAGTCAATGTGATATTTATCACCATCCACTACTGGACAGAACTCACGATCTGGATGGCCCAAGGGACGGAGTACAACCAGTTCCTCTTTCTCGTGGTTCAAGAGACCATTGCATCGACCCCCTTCCTGTACATCTTCGTCGTGGCGTGGAAACTCGCCGGGAAGGTAAACGTGCCCGAGGAAAAAAAGGCACTACGGTACATCTCCTTGTCGGGGCTGATGCTGTTCATCGCTTACTCCATGATTGCACTGGACGATTTTATCGGGCTGGACAATCCATCGTCGTTCCCGATGGTGATCTGCATGCTGTTAGGACTCATCTTCTTCTACATCGGCGTGGCAAGACCGAGCCGATTCTATAAACCCGTGAGGGCATGATGCGAGAATGATCTGCGATATAATCACGTCGTGGAAATCGCTCAAGGTGACCCTTCCGGCGGCGTTCGGGAAGGCTTTCGCCTGGATCGAGAAGTACAAGGACAATCCCCCCGCCGACGCGACGATTTCCCTGGAGAAAGGTATGCGGGTTATCGTGCAGAGCTACGATCTCAAGGATCTCGAAGGTGGCAAGTTCGAGAACCACCACAAGTTCGTCGACGTCCAGTACGTTGTCTCGGGAGCCGAGACGATCTTGTGGACCAAGTCGAAGGATATCGTCATCACGGACCCATATTCTGACGAGAAAGATGTCGAGTTCTGCGAGATGAAGGATCCCGCTGCGAACTCGACTGGCCTGCTGCTCGAGGCGGGCATGTTCGCCATCCTCTGGCCCGGGGACTGGCACTTGCCGTGCGTCGATCCCGCGGCGGTGCACCCATCGTGCGCGGTGAAGAAGGGAACGGTAAAGAAGTTTGTCGTGAAAATCCCAACATGATGCCCAATCCATTATGCTACGTTCACGAAGTCCCTATGCCACGGGAACACGATGCGTGACCCGCTCGAGCACGCGATGGCGTGAAAATCCGGCTCGAACTCGGTGTCTTCGCCCATCACGACGCACGCGGTGCCGAATGCGAGCCCGCGTTCCTTGAAACGCTGCGCGATCGCTTGCAACGTCTTCCCCGTGTAAGAGGCATCGTCGACGATAATGCAGCTGCCCGTCCCCGCGTGTTCCGGTATGCGCGACGAGACGCGCGGGCCGCACAAGTACATGGCGAGGAGCCGCACGGGGATGAAGGCGTCCCGGGAGGCCGGGTACAGCAAGTCGATTGCCATCCCCCTCTTCTGGATCTCGCTTGCGATGCTCTGGCACGCGCCGATGACCGTTTCTATGTCCATGTACCATCTCTGCCGCGGTTCGGATGCCCTTGAACGCGCGCCCCGTCCCTTTTCCAGATCGAGAAAGGCGATCTCTTCCGGCATGATCGTCGACTACTCGCTTATGGTTCCCGTAGGATGTTCTTCCATCCGACGAACGTATAAAAAGGGCACGGGAAGGCCGGCAAGGGAAGAGATCGGTCATTTCCCGGCGTCCATCAGATCCTCGACGATGCGCGCGTCCTCCCGGGCGAACTTCATGTCCCCGAAGCCGACCGCGAGGAAATCGACGGGCTTGATCCGCTGCAGGCACCACTCGATCCCCTCTCGCGGCCTGATGCGGCCCGCGGCCATGGGCTTGATGTTGATGATCTGTAGCCTCGTCTCCTTGATCCGGCGGGCGAGGATATCGGGATGCGTGTCGGACTCGAAGCCGATCTTGTTGAGCGGCTGGACGATGACCGGCGCGTCGTAGTTTTTTTCCTCGACGGCCTTGATCGTCTCGACCTGGTGCGTCGACAAGCCTGGAACCATCTTCAAATCACGGATGCGGGCGGCGATCTCCGGATACCCCTTGATCGTGAGGGTGATCTTGTCCAGGGCCTTGTCCGTGTAGTCACGGTGCGGCGCGCAGACCGACACCTCGTGATCGGCACACCACTGGACCTGTTTCCAGATGTCTGGTGGGAGGTTTTTGGCCGTGAGCCGCGTGCTCGGGGTGCATATCCAATGGTACGGCTTGCCCGTTTCCTTGCGAACGGCCTGGATGGCCTCGTAGATGCTGTCCCGCGGGGAGGAGATGCACGCGTTGACGCCGTGTTCCTGGGCGAGGAACAACATTATCTCGATAATTTTCTTGATATCCTTGAACTTGTGTATATAATAAAATGTACTCAATGGAGAGCGATGGATGAGCCCCGGATCTCGAACACGATAAAATCCACCATAAACATGGCTAATACCGACGAATTGATTCGTGCCGCAAAGCATGCGGGGTAAATCAAGCTTTTCCAGGGTTGTCCTTGGAATCATCTTATTGACAACGGTTATGAAACACGGACATTAAAGCCTATCTCGGCACTTTAAGATTGCACCAAAACGGATAAATTCGCCGTCGCCCCCTCTTCTTTCATGCTACCCATC
>Ga0172366_10005006_pt1 | contig 10467 bp, 9 predicted proteins | sample LakKivSesite69cm_FD_114533 | JGI IMG/M metagenome (GOLD analysis project Ga0172366, IMG submission 114533) | Sediment microbial communities from Lake Kivu, Rwanda - Sediment site 69cm | ecosystem: Environmental > Aquatic > Freshwater > Lake > Sediment | place: Rwanda: Western Province, Lake Kivu...
AAAGCCCAAGGCGCTGGAACCGCCTAAAATAAAAATCCGTTGAGCGCGTTCTGGTTTATCTTTAGCAAAGCTTATGGGATTAAAATAATCCTTAAGCAGAGGATTGATGATAATCCGCTTTTCTCCCTCTTTTTCCTGTTCCACCAGCACAGGCACTTCTTCCCTAAAGCTGACAAACGGGTCAGACTCACACTGGCTAAAGGAAAAATTAAATAGCCTTAATCCTAATTCCAGAAGAATAATCAAGCTCAAGCCCAATCCTAAAGCCAAAAAATTTTTCCATCGGTTTTTCATTTAAAAGCATTTTAGCGAAATTTGGCTAAATAATCATCAAAGCGCCCAGAGATAAAAGAAAAGGGTGATTACAAAAAGCGGACCATCTGTAAGCGCTCCTACCAGATAAGCAAAATATCTATCCTTTAAGAAAAACCAGATGTATAGCCCAGTGGAACAGGCTTTGCTGAAAAGAAGGATTATCACCATTGCAATATATTTCTCTGGATTACCAGCGACAAATACTGAAATCACCACTAACATTAGCATCATAGAACTGGTCAGCACCAGCCAGAACTTTTCAGTGGAAGCGGGAATCAGCGGAAACCGCTCCTTAAATAGAAGGCTGGAGACCTTATTTATCTGCTCTAAAAGTTTATTCTGTAGAAAAAGAAAATATAGCCCAGCAAAGAAATACATAAACGCAGAAATCACCATCCAGCCCCGTAAATAAGCCATCCCGGTTTCTAATCCCATTTTAGCCTCCTTTTTATTTAATTTTACCACCTCTTGTCTATCAATTGAAGCTCTTAAATTCAACTGCTTTTTATTTTATATAGTATAGCCCAAATCCCTGCTCTTAGCCTTCTCATTTCTCTAATTTAAGCTATAATAATTTTACTCCAATGAGCAAAAAGAAAAATCAAGAAAAGGATTTCTCCATAAATCAGGAGCCCGAGCTATTAGAGCCAGAAATCTACTCGGCTGAACCTGAAAATCTTCTTGAAATAGAAGAGGTTTCAAAAGACCCTTTAGCAAAATATCCCTCTGGCAAAATTGAGCGCTTAACCCCTCTTCAAATCTATTTAGCAGAGGCGAGAAGGCATCCGATTCTCACCAAAGAACAGGAGATGGAGCTTGCCAAGCGCTTTCGGGAAAAAGGAGATTATAAATCCGCTCAGGGCTTAATCACCTCTAATCTTCGGTTAGTGGTGAAAATTGCCTTGGAATATCAACGGCACTGGACCGAGCTATTAGATTTAATCCAGGAGGGGAATTTAGGACTGGTTCAAGCGGTCAGAAAATTTGACCCTTACCGGGGAATTAGATTCAGCACCTATGCGTCATTCTGGATACGCGCTTATATCTTAAAATTTCTGATGGAAAATTACCGATTGGTCAAAATCGGCACCACTCAGGGTCAGCGAAAACTATTTTTTAACCTTAATAAAGAAAAGGAAAAGCTAAAAGCCCTTGGCTTCAATCCCAGTTTAAGCCTGCTTGCTAAAAATTTAGCAGTGGAGGAAAAAGAGGCAAAAGAGATGGATATAAGACTTTCCACCCCGGAAGAATCTTTGGAAAGCCCGGTGATGGGCACGGCTCAGGAGGACTCCAAGCTGACTCTGGGCGCTACTTTAGCGGATGAGGAAAAGGAGCTTGCGGAAAAGGTCGCGGAGAAGGAGTTCAAGGAGCTAATCAAGGAGAAGTTAGAGGATTTTCGGAAAATCCTGGTGCAAGAAAAGGCGGAAAAGGAGCTTTCTATCTTTGACCAGAGACTAACTGCGGAAAATCCCAAGACCTTACAGGAGTTAGGCAAAAAATTTGACATCAGCCGAGAGCGGGTCCGCCAGTTAGAGGCTCGGCTTTTAAAAAAGCTGAAACAATTTCTTAAGCAAGAAATTCCAGATTTTGAGGACTATGACTTCCTGAGCGATTGAAGCGCTAAATGGCTAAATTTGAGTTAATCACTGAATACACCCCCAAGGGCGACCAGCCTAAGGCTATTGCTGAGCTGGTCAAAAGCCTTAAAAAGGCGCTTAAGCATCAGGTTCTTTTGGGTGTGACCGGCTCTGGCAAGACCTTTACAATGGCGAATGTGATTGTCCAAATCAATAAGCCTGCTCTGGTCATTGCTCATAATAAGACCCTTGCCGCGCAACTTTTTGCTGAGTTCAAGGAGCTTTTTCCCAATAATGCGGTAGGTTTTTTTGTCAGCTATTATGACTATTACCAGCCAGAGGCTTATCTACCTGCAACTGACACCTATATTGAAAAGGATGCGTCCATCAATGAGGAGATAGACCAGATGAGGCATTTTGCGACTTATTCACTACTGGAGAGAAATGATGTGATTATTGTTGCAAGCGTGTCCTGCATTTATGGCTTAGGCTCGCCAGAGGCTTATTATGGGCTTCTGGTTCAGTTAGAGGCTGGAAAAGAATATAACCGGGACCAGGTTTTGAAAAAACTGGTAGAGATTCAATACCAGAGAAATGATTATGATTTTCATCGGGGGAGCTTCAGGGTGAGAGGAGATGTTTTAGAGGTGTTTCCTGCTTATGAGGAAGAGGAGGCGGTGCGGATAGAGTTTTTTGGAGATGTGGTAGAAAAAATCTGGGCCATTGACCCGCTTCAGGGAAAGGCGCTCAAGGCGCTGGACAAGGTGGCGATATATCCTGCCAGTCATTATGTCACTTATCAGGATAATTTGGAGAGGGCAATAAAAGCTATTCAAGAAGAGCTTGACCAGAGGGTGAAAGAGCTCAGGTCAATGGGAAAATTGCTGGAGGCAGAAAGACTTAGCCAGCGGACCCTTTATGATATAGAGATGCTCAGAGAAACTGGTCATTGCACTGGCATAGAGAATTATTCTCGGCATTTAGCAGGCAGAGCGGTTGGGGAGCCTCCGCCCACGCTTTTGGATTATTTTCCAGATGACTATCTACTTTTTATAGATGAAAGCCATATGACCGTCCCTCAGATTGCGGGAATGTCCAGAGGAGACCGCTCCCGGAAAGAGACCTTAGTTGAGTATGGCTTCAGATTGCCCAGCGCCTTGGATAATCGTCCCCTGACTTTTGAAGAGTTTGAGAAGCGGGGCAATCAGGTGATTTATGTCTCTGCGACCCCCGGGGAATATGAGTTAGAAAAGAGTCAGGGATTGGTGGTGGAGCAAATCATCCGTCCCACCGGACTTATAGACCCAGAGATTGAGGTGAGGAAAGCAGAGGGACAGGTGGATGACCTTCTGGAGGAAATCCGCAAAAGGGTTGAAAAAAAAGAAAAGGTTTTGGTGACCACTTTGACCAAGCGGATGGCTGAGGATTTGACCGCTTATTATCAGGATTTAGGGATTAGGGCTAAATATATGCATTCTGAGATTGAGACCTTAGAGAGATATGAGTTGATACGGGAGCTTCGGATGGATAAATTTGATGTCCTGATTGGAATCAATCTGCTCCGGGAGGGGCTGGATATCCCGGAGGTGAGCCTGGTCGCGGTCTTGGATGCGGACCGAGAGGGATTTCTCCGCGGGGAAAAGGCTTTAATTCAGACTGCGGGGAGATGCGCAAGGAATGTTAATGGCAAGGTGATTCTTTATGCGGATAAAATTACCCAAGCAATGGAGACCTGTATCAATGAGACCCAGCGAAGGAGAAAGATTCAAACGGAATATAATCAAAGATACGGGATTACTCCAGAGACCATAAAAAAATCCATTCGCCAGATTCGGGAATCGGTCTATGAGCAGGATTATTTTACGGTTCCTACCCCGGAGGAAAAATTAGAGTTTAAAAGGGTCAAAAAGCTTGATGAGGTTGAGAGGCTAATCAAGGAGTTGGAGCAAAAGATGAAACAAGCGGCTCAAAATTTTGAGTTTGAAAAAGCCATAGAATACCGAGACCAGATAAAAGAGCTTCGGAAATTAGAGTTAACTTTTAGTTAAAGGTCATCTTTCTATCTTGGAATTTCTTGAGTTAGTTTATTTTTTTTGAATAATCTGGAAAAGTTGCCCAAAAAATTCTTGACAAGATACGCGGAGTCTGTTATATAAAGTTTATCTCACTGAGGGGAGGTTTTTTGGGCTGGCTCAAGTCTAACACTTTTCATCATTCAGAAATGGCAGATTTAGAGGAGCTGGTTGCGCTCAAGGAGCGCAAGGGCTATAAAATTAGTTTAGCCTTTCCTACCCTTAATGAAGAAGCCACGATTGGGGAAGAGATAGAGATAATCAAGAAAATTTTGTCTGAAGATTATCCTTTGCTGGACGAGATTGTGGTGATTGATTCTGGCTCCACGGACCAGACCTTGAAGGTCGCTAAAGAAGCAGGGGCAGAGGTATATTCTTCCGATAAAGTCCTTCCTCATCTTGGCCATTATGTAGGCAAGGGAGAGAACCTCTGGAAAAGCTTATATGTCCTAGAAGGAGATATTATTGTTTGGCTGGATGCGGATATAAAGAACATTCACCCCAAGTTTGTTTATGGTCTGGTGGGAGGGCTTTTGAGATATGAGCGTCTGCTTTTTGTCAAGGCATATTATCAGAGACCGATTCAATTGAACGGGGAAGAGAATGAATATGGGGGAGGCAGGGTCACTGAGATTCTGGTTCGTCCTTTGTTCAGTCTCTTCTTTCCAGAGCTTGCCCGGCTTTATCAGCCCTGCAGTGGAGAATGCGCAGGGAGGAGGGAATTATTGGAGATATTATCTTTTCCTTGTGGATATGGGATAGAGACTGGAATGCTGATTGATATTTACAACCGATTTGGTCCTCAAGTAATCGGACAGGTGAACCTGGACTTGCGGATTCACAGGAACCAGCCAGCCTGGGCATTGGGCAAGATGGGATTTGAGATTCTTTATGCTTTTTTAAATCGGCTTAAGAAGTTGGGCAAGATTGAATTTAATCAGGAGATTTACCAAAGTTATCGCAAATTAGAGATGAGACCGGATTTATATGAGCTAATAGAGGAAAGCATTCAGATAAAGGAAAGGCCTCCGATGATAAAAATTTCAGAATATCGGGAAAAGCATTTAAAAGCCCGGGATAAAGCCGGTTTAGAAAATTTATTATTCACCCACCAGGCTTAATTGGATTGATGCTTGTAAGATAGATGCGAATCTGCTTATTAAGTTATCGGGGCAATATGTATTGCGGCGGCCAGGGAGTATATGTATATTATCTCTCCAAGTATCTTTCCAAATTAGGGCACGAGGTTGAGTTAATCCAGGGACCGCCTTATACCTGGGAAACCTCCTGGTGCCGGGGGCATAAAATTCATAATTATAATTTATTTGCCACCAAGCGATATTTTTATAAAAACTTTCCCGGTCCAGGCGCGCTTTTTCAGCTTTATTATCCCGGGCATTTTTACGAATTCGGCATTACCAGACTGGGCTTTTTTCCAGAGATGCTCACTTTTAGTTTTCGCGCTCTGTTCCTGCTTTATCGGCTTTGGAGAGAAAGGTCTTTTGATGTGATTCATGATAATCAAACCTTAGGGTTTGGAATAATTTTAATGCAAAAAATTTTCCCTGCTCCAGTTATCACCACCATTCATCATCCTTTAAGCGAGGACCAGCGAGCTGATTTTCAGCAATTACCAGCATTTGAGCATCGCTTTAGAAGGACGGTCTATTATCCGCTTTTAATGCACGAGCTGGTTGTGCCCAGGCTGGAGAAGATAATCACGGTCTCTAAGGCTTCTGCCAAAAGCGTGGCAGGAGCTTATGGGGTTTCCGAGTCAAAAATAGGGGTGGTTTATAATGGAGTGGATACCGAGCTATTTAGACCTGACCCCAATATGGTAAAAAAGAAGAATCAACTGGTTTTTGTGGGAAATACTGAGGACCGGAAAAAGGGGATTCGCTATCTTTTAGAGGCATTGCTTTATTTGCCAAAAGAGGTTCGGCTAAAGGTGGTTGATGGTGGTGCGCCCAGGCATTTAGTGATGGAGGAGCTGACTCGGAGGTTTAATATCAAGGACCGGGTAGAGACCACAGGCAAGATTCCCACTGAGCAATTAGTTCAGGCATATCAGGAATCCGAGATTGCAGTGGTTCCCAGTGTATATGAGGGGTTTGGCTTCCCAGTGGCAGAGGCTATGGCTTGCGGATTGCCAGTGGTGGCAAGCGATGGTGGCGCCTTGCCCGAGGTGGTGGGAAAAAATGGAGAGACCGGTTTAATAGTTCCCAAGCAGGAGCCAAGGGCGCTGGCAAAAGCGATTAAGCTCTTGATTGAAAATCCAGAATTAAGGTATAAACTATCGGAAAACGGTCAGAAGCGGGTGCGGAGTCTTTTTAGCTGGGAGAAATCGGCCAAGGATTTGGTAGAGCTTTATCAAGAGATGATTATCTGGAAGCAGAGAAAAAGGGCTAAATTGGTTTTTATTTCTTCTGAGAATTAAGGTATAAAGAAACATAGGAGTTAAAGGAAAAGGAGTGGAGAGATGGATAGAAATCGGCTTTACGGGCTTTTGATTTGTATTGGGATAGCGCTGGTCGGGGTTTTATTCATTATCGGGGTATTTAGCGGGAGCTATGCCGCATTGGCGATTCCGGTGGCGATTTTTACCTTAGGGGTGTTGGGGCTGGCTTTCTGGATAGGCTGGACCATTTTTTCCATCAAGGTAGAACCGCCGGAGCCAGAGGAAAAGGACCAGGCAAAGAAATAAAATACTAAAAATGAGAATCTGTTTTTTAAGCTACCGCGGGAATATGTTCAGTGGCGGGCAGGGGATTTATTTATATTATCTGACCCGGGAGCTTGCCAAATTAGGTCATCAAATCACGGTTTTGGTTGGTCCGCCCTATCCCTGGGAGATGCCCTGGGCAAGGGTAATCAAAATTGTCAATCATAATTATTATGCCCGGCGGATAAATTTTTATTCCCAAGAGGAGTTGTTTAAAATTTTTCATCCGCTGAATTTTTATGAATTTGCTTTAACCCGGTTCTGGTTTTTTCCAGAGATGCTCTCCTATTCGCTAAGGGCTTTTGCCAAGCTGGCCGAGCTTTTACATAATGGAGGAAAATTTGATTTGATTCACGATAATCAGGGATTGGGCTATGGACAGGTGTTGATTAAAGGCTATCAAATTCCAGTAATGGCTTCTATTCATCATCCTTTGGCAATGGACCGAGGCGCGGATTTTCTCCAGACCCATACTTTTCTGGAAAGGGCGAGGAGGGTGGTTTTTTATCCGTTTATTATGCAAAAGCTCGTGGCTCAGAGGATGGGTTTAGTAATCAGCGGGTCTAAAAATTCTGCCAGAGCGGTTCAGGAGACTTTTAAAATTGCGCCGGAAAAAATGCGAGTGGTTTATGATGGGGTGGATGAGGGGGTGTTTTATCAAAGACCGGAGATTAAGCGGGTAAAGGGAAGATTGATTTTTGTGGGAAACACTGAAGACCGGAAAAAGGGGATTTTATATTTAATTCAAGCCCTGCATAAATTGCCGGACTGGGTGCATTTGGTGATAGTGGACGGAGGCGCCAAGTGGAAATTTTATCTGCATCAATTGATGGACCGCTATCAGGCGCATAACCGGGTTCAGATAAAGGAGCGACTAAGTCCAGAGGATTTAGCCAAAGAGTATTGTCAGGCAGAAGTCTCAGTGGTGCCAAGCCTTTATGAGGGATTTGGACTTCCCGCGGCTGAGGCAATGGCTTGCGCCACCCCGGTGGTAAGCACCACTGCAGGAGCGCTTCCGGAAGTGGTTGGAAATGATGGCACCGGAATTTTAGTTCCTCCCCGGGATTATCAAGCCCTGGCAGAAAACATTCTGTCCCTTCTGGAGAGACCGGAATTAAGAAAGGAAATCGGGATTCGCTCGGCAGAGCGGGTAAAGGAGTTATTTACCTGGTCCGAGTGCGCCAGAAACACTGAGCAGGTGTATGAGGAGCTGATTTCTAGGAGAAGGAATGCTTACAGTAGATTATGAGCTTTTAGGAGTGAGCTCCGGAATGAGGATTTTAGATGCGGGCTGTGGCGCGGGTCGGCATACTTTTGAAGCCTTCCGTAGAGGGGGTGAGGTATGCGCGCTGGATTATTCTAAGGAAGAGGTTAAAAAGGTGATGTTCAGTCTGGTTGGAGCAGAGGATAAAGATAGAGCTAGTGGAGGGAGCTGGTTCACGCTTTGTGCGGATGTTCATCATCTGCCATTTTCAGATAATTATTTTGACCGGATTATATGCAGTGAGGTGATTGAGCATGTCTGGGAGGATACTCGGGTGCTTAAGGAGCTGGTTCGGATTTTAAAGCCCCGGGGAAGGATTGCGATAACTACTCCCACCTATTTTACTGAATATATTTATGACAAATTGAGTCCGCTTTATTTCACCAATCCGGGAGGGCATATTCGGAAGTTTTTTCCCAAAGAGCTGGCTAATAAAATTAAATTTTCTGGATTAAAAATTTATGGGCTGACATTTGCCCATAGTTATCATTCTGGCTATTGGCTCCTACGCTGTATCTTTGGACTGGCTAATGAACATCATCTGATTCCCAGAGCCTATCGCTGGATTTTAGTCAACACCTTTTACTCAAAGACGATGAGTAGATTAGAGCATTTTTTCAATTACATTTGCCCCAAGAGCATAATTTTTTATGCCTGGAAGCCATAAGGAGAAAAAGATGAAGCCAAAATTTAAAAAAGGTAAAAAAGTTTTGATGTTAGGCTTACCCAAAGGCTCGTTAGAGCAGGCTACTTTTGCGCTTTTTGAGAAAGCGGGCTGGAGAATAAAAACCGGGGACCGGGAGTTGTTTCCAAGTATAGATGACCCAGAGATAGAGGTGGTGATGCTCCGCGCCCAAGAGATGGCAGAGCATGTGGAGAGTGGGGTGCTGGATGGGGGGCTAACTGGTCGGGACTGGGTGATTGAGCAGGGCGCTTTAGTAAAGGAAATCTGCTCATTGACTTATTCTAAAACCGGTTTTAGAAAAGTGAGATGGGTGGTAGCGGTGCCTCAAGATTCTTCTATCAGAACTCCCAAAGACCTTACCGGGAGGCGAATCGCCACTGAGGCGGTGAATATCACCAAAGATTATCTGAAGAAACGAAAAGTCAAAGCAGAGGTAGTGTTCAGCTGGGGAGCTACTGAGGCAAAGGCTCCACTCCTCGCAGACGCAATCGTGGAGGTGAGCGAGACCGGACGGTCGCTTTCCGCCAATAATTTAAGAATCATTGACACGGTGCTTGAGTCAGAGACGGTTCTAATCGCTAATAGAAAAGTTTATGAAGCTGACCGGCTTAAGAGAGAAAAAATTGACACGATGGCGATGATGTTAAAAGGAGCGCTCTCTGCTTATGGACAGGTGGGCTTAAAGATGAATCTGCCAGAGAAAAAGCTCAAGCAGGCGCTTAAAATTCTACCAGCCTTGCATACTCCGACTTTGGCTCAATTAGCGGATAAAGGCTGGTATAGCTTGGAGGTGATAGTGGAGGAGAGGAAGGTTAGGGAATTGATTCCGCTTTTGAAAAAGGCGGGTGCCAGCGGAATTATTGAATATCCGCTGAACAAATTGATTTATTGAGAGGGGAAATGGACCGAAGCGCGGGATTTGTTCATCTTCATAATCATACTGAGTTCAGTATGTTAGATGGCTTGATTAGGGTAGAGGAGTTAATCAAGGCTGGTTCTGATTATAAGATGCCTGCGGTGGCGATAACTGACCATGGCAATATCTTTTGCGCAGTGGAATTTTTTGATTTGGCAATGAAAGCCGGAATCAAGCCGATTATTGGCTGTGAGCTGTATTTAGCAAAAGGGAGCCGGACTCATAAAGACCGTTCTGAGGGTAGCCCATATCATCTGATTGTGTTATGCGCAGATGAGGCGGGGTATAAAAATCTCTGCCAGTTGATAAGCTTGAGTTATTTAGAGGGGTTTTATTATAAGCCGAGAATAGACTGGGAGCTTTTAGAAAAATATGGAAAAGGGTTAATTGGATTGAGCTCCTGTCTTCAAGGCGAGATTCCCCAGTTGCTTTTAGCCGGGAAGCATAAAGAGGCGGAGAACAAGTTTGGGCTTTATCAGGAGGTTTTTGGCAGGGGGAATTTTTATTTAGAGCTTCAGGAGAATGGTTTAGAGGAACAGGCAAAGGCTAATCGGAGGTTAGTGGAATTTGCCCAAAAGACCGGCGGTGCTTTGGTTTGCAGTAATGATTGTCATTATTTAAAACCGGGTGAGGATAAGCTTCAGGATATTTTGCTTTGCATTCAGAATCATAAAAAAATTGATGACCAGGACCGATTCCGAATCAAGACCGACCAGCTTTATTTTCGTTCTCCAGAGGAGATGAAGCATATTTTTAGGGCGCTACCGCAAGCCATAAGCAATAGCTTAGAGATAGCGGATAAATGCCAATTTTTCTTTGAGTTTAAAAAATTGCATCTGCCTAAAATTGAGATTCAGGGTGATGAGACCGTGGAGGAAAAATTTGAGGCGGTGGCGAGAACCGGGTTTGAGAAGAG
>Ga0172366_10005007_pt1 | contig 10467 bp, 9 predicted proteins | sample LakKivSesite69cm_FD_114533 | JGI IMG/M metagenome (GOLD analysis project Ga0172366, IMG submission 114533) | Sediment microbial communities from Lake Kivu, Rwanda - Sediment site 69cm | ecosystem: Environmental > Aquatic > Freshwater > Lake > Sediment | place: Rwanda: Western Province, Lake Kivu...
ATTTCTTCCTACCACAATGACAATGACTAAAGATAAAATTATTAAAAGTCTTAAAAGTATTTATGAAGCAAGGTTAAAAGGTACGGGAACTGCCGAAATTTTGGGAATACATCTGGAAGGACCTTATATTAATCCTGAAAAGAAAGGGGCTCAAAAAGAACAGGATATTAAAAAAGTTTCTGTGGAGGAGTTCTTAGAATTTAATCAAGCTTCCGGTAATTTAATTCGTTTAGTTACCATTGCACCAGAAATGCCCGGAGCAATTGATTTTATTCGTTGGTTACACCAACAAGGTATTATTGTTTCGGTTGGACATTCTAATGCTACTTATAAGCAAGTGCAGGAAGGTATTCAAGCTGGCTTATCCCATGTTACCCATATATTTAATGCTATGAGAGGGTTACACCACCGTGAGCCAGGGGTGGTGGGAGCAGCTTTATCTTCTCCAAAATTAACCGTAGAGGTTATTGCTGATGATATACATGTTCATCCAATTGTGATTAAAATACTGATTGGAGTTAAGGAAGATAAGCAAGTAGTTTTAGTGACCGATGCTATAAGAGCAGCAGGTATTAATGAAGGGATTTATAGTTTAGGCGGACAAAAAATTATTGTGAAACAGGGGCAAGCCAGGTTAACATCTGGAGTTTTAGCCGGCAGTGTACTCACTATGGATAAAGCTGTTAAAAATTTAGTAACAAAAGTAGGTATTTCATTGCCCAAAGCGATTCAAATGGCAAGTTTTAACCCCGCGAAGTGCCTTGGGATAGATGATAAAAAAGGTAGTTTAGAAATAAATAAAGATGCAGATATAGTTATTTTAAATAAAAACTTAGAAACTGAGTTAACTATGGTGGCTGGCAAAGTAGTTTATAGGAGAAAAGAAATATGAAAGTTGTTGTAGTAAAAAATTATAATGAGATTAGTTTCCAGGCTGCTCAGTTAATTACTGATCAAATTATAAACAAAAAAAATTCTGTTTTAGGTTTAGCTACAGGCAGTACACCAATTGGTGTGTATCAGGAACTTATTCGGAAATTTCAGAAAGGCGAACTAGATTTTTCTAAAGTAGTTACCTTTAATTTGGATGAATATTATGGCTTATCTCCAGAACATCCCCAAAGTTATTACTTTTTTATGTGGAATATTAAAGCAGCTTCTCAGTTTGCATAAACCAACAGTGATATAATTTATTTTAATTAATAAATTTAAGTTAATTTAAAAAGCATAATTTAGGCCATATTTTTTAAAGATTTTATTCTCTAAATTGTGCTTTTTATTATTTAAAAGTCTGATCTTTAAAGGTATTTATAACCTCGTAACTTAAAAGATTTCCTAAAGAGAATAAAATATTATATAATAAAACAAATTAAATCTTAACTAAAAATATAACGCATATTTATGTTCAATGATAAATACCTCAGAATTTTTAAAAAAGGAGTGGTGGTGTGCTTTGGTTAAAAAACAAATGGTGACTGATTTAAATTTAAATTCCAAGATTAACGACATGTTTTTCTTAAAGGATATTGAGTTTAGAGTGAGGCGAGATAAAAAAACTATAGATATGTTTTTTAAAATTGCCGATAAGACTGGAGAAATTGAGGTAATATATTGGGATGTTTCCAGTGATCAAGTAGAGGAATTAAGCAAGATTGAATTTGCCCGTGTTCAAGGTTATATAACTAAAAAGAAAAGTGATGGAACCCTTCAAGCAACAATTTCTTCCCTTACCAAAACTGCTCCCTTAGATTTAGATTATTCAGATTATTTACCTCAATCAGAGAAAAATTTAGATGAACTAATGCGGAAGATTTTTTCAAAGATTAATTCTATCGAAAATTATCACTTAAAGAATCTTCTCAAGAGTTTTTTTGATGAGCAAGAATTTGCGGAGAAGTTTAAAAGAGCTCCCGCAGCAATGAAAGTACACCAACCTTATATTGGAGGTTTAGCTGAGCATACTATAAATGTAGTGGCTATTTGTGAGAATATATGTAATATATATAAAGAAATAAATCGGGATTTTCTAATTACTATGGCTATTCTTCATGATATAGGTAAAATAAGGGAATATGCCTATGATAAGGTTATTGGACATACTGATGAAGGTAAACTTCTGGGCCATATAGCTATAAGCTTAGAGATGATTGATCAGAAGATAAAGAGTTTAAATGATTTTCCTCAAGATTTAGAATTAATGGTAAAACATACCCTCTTAAGTCATCATGGCCATTTTGAATTTGGTTCTCCCAAACTCCCCAGTATTTTAGCAGCCATTGCCCTCTATTATGCTGATGAAATGGAAGCCAAGGTAAGTGGTTTTATAAATATCAAGACGGAAAATAAAGGTTTTTATGAAAAATGGAGTAAATGGGTCTGGTGGCTCGAAAGGTCGATTTATTTAGATGAAGAAATAATATTAAAAAATAAGGCAGATGAATAATGGGGACGGTTCTATTTTTATTACTAAAATTGGTTAACTAATTAATCAAGGTAACTATCTAACTAAATTAAAGGAGAAAATAATCGTGAGAGAGATTTTAGAAAAGGCCTTAGAGAATAAAAAGAATAAAACAAATTATATCGAGATAAGGGCGGAAAAGAAAGAAGTTACTAACATTCATTTTCAGGGGAAGAAGTTAGAAGAGATAAATTGTTCTCAGCAGATAGGAGGAAATGTTCGTACTCTGGTGAAAGGGGGGTGGGGTTTCGTTTCCTTTAATCAGTTTGATGATATAGAAGAGAAAGTCAAAGAGGCAATAGAAATAGCGAGTTTGATTGGCAAAGAAGAAAGCAAATTAGCTATGGCCTTGCCAGTTGTAGAAATAATTAACCAGGAATTAGATAAGGATTTCCGCCAGATAAGTTTGAGAGAAAAAAAGGAATTAATGGAAAATTATAATAATGTAATTATGAAATTTAATCCCCAGATCCAATCCTCCAATGTAGTTTATACAGACAGATTTTCTACTATTTATTTTGCCAATTCTGAAGGTAGTTATATAGAACAGGAAAAACCATTTTTAAGTACGCATTTAACGGCTATAGCCCGAGAGGGAGATAACATTCAGATGGGCAGTGAAAGTATTGGAACTACCAAGGGTTTTGGAATAATGGAAAGAATTTCCACCAAGGCACAAAGAGCGGCTTCTCGAGCAGTTAATCTACTTAAGGCGCAACCAGTGGAAGGTGGGGAATATACGGTCATTTTAGATCAGATTTTAGGTGGGGTTTTTATCCACGAAGCCTTTGGACATCTTAGTGAAGCTGATTTTTTATATGAAGACAAGAGAATGAGAACTTTAATGAAATTAGGAAAGAAGTTTGGATCGCCTAAACTTAATGTAGTTGACGATGGTTCTATTCAAGATTTATTAGGTTCTACTAAGTATGATGACGAAGGCGTTAGAACAAAGAAAAATTATCTAATAAAAGATGGAATCCTGGTAGGCAGACTCCATTCGCGGGAGACTGCTGCTAAAATGGGGGAAGAACCAACCGGTAATGCTCGTGCCCTTAATTATTGTTTTAAACCTATTGTTCGAATGACCAACACTTACATCGAAAATGGAGATGTTCCTTTTAAGGATTTATTATCCGGGATAAAGAAAGGAATATATGCTAAGTACTGTTATGGAGGGATGACTACCTTTGAGATGTTTACTTTTAGTGCTGGAGAAGGTTTTATGATAAGAGATGGGGAGATTGCCGAACCGGTTAAAGATGTAGTTTTAAGCGGGAATTTATTTACTACCCTTCTTAATATTGAGGGGATAGGAAATGATTTGAAGATGATTGAATCTGGTGGGGGATGTGGAAAAGCAGGACAAAATCCTCTACCGGTGTCTTTTGGTAGTCCCCATCTCAGGATAAAAAAGGTAGTAGTAGGAGGTAGATGAGGTGAAAGAATTACTGCAGCAAATTAATAAAAAAGTGGATTCGGCCGAACTATTTAGAGTAAAGAGCAAGACTATCCCGGTAAATTTTGAGGTAAATAGATTAAAATCTATCGATATTTCTGAGAGTGAGGGGAAGGCATTACGAGTGATAAATAAAGGGAGGATAGGATTTTCTTCATCTACGGGAAGTGAGGGTTTTGATTCAATGGTTGAAAAGGCAGTAGCTACCTCAGAGTTTGGTTCAGAGGCGGCTTTCGATTTCCCGGAAAAAATCAAAAGTACGGGGAAAGAAAAAGCAAATATATATGATGTAAAAGTGGTAGATAAGAGTATAGAAGAAATGATTAAGATTGGTGAAGACATTATAGAGAGAATTAAAGATTTTGACCGGAAATTACGTGGTGACGTCACTATTTTAAAAAATTATAGTGAGGTACAATATCTTAATTCTAGGGGAGGGAATTTTTCTTATAACAAGACTGCAATTGCTTATTCAGTGATGGTTCAAAAAATTAAAAATCAAGATATGTTAATGGTTTATTCCTCTCTTGAATCTGGAGGAGATAACCTTCATGCTGAAGAATTAACTTCTGAGATAATAGAGAACTTAAAATGGGGGGATAAAATTGTCCCTCTAAGAAATGGAAAGATGCCGGTTATATTTATTCCCAAGGCCGCTTTGGTCTTAATTCTTCCTATAATCAGTGGCTTAAATGGAAAGATGGTCTTGAAGAAAATTTCACCTTTAACTAATCAGAAGAATAAGAAGTTGTGGAGTGATCTAATTACTCTTTATAGTAATGGCATTATAGATTTTGCTTTAGGTAGTGCTCCTTTTGATGATGAAGGGATAGAAATGAAACGAGTTCCTTTAGTGGAGAAAGGAGAGATTAAGAATTTTTATTATGATTTACAGACTGCGGGAATGGCCGGAGTAGATAGTACGGGAAATGGTTTAAGGTCTGGCATATCAAGTGAACCTGTTCCTGATATAAGTAATTTGGTTATGGGGGAAGGAAAAGTTTCTTTTACAGAGATGATCAAAGATATACAGGAAGGGATAGTTATAGACCAAGTTCTTGGACTGGGCCAAGGGAATATAATAAGCGGAGCTTTCTCAAATAATGTACAGCTGGGTTATAAGATAGAACAAGGGAAGATAGTAGGAAGAGTTAAGGATGTTATGATTGCTGGCAATGCCATAGAAGAACTAAGGAATATAGTTTCTTTAGGAAATAAATCCAAATGGATTTCCGGAAAATATAAATTCCCGCATATTTACCTGAAATCTCTTTCAGTTTCTACTAAAGTATAAATAATTAAAGATTTATTTAATAATATTGATTTTCCTCTCCTTCTCAAAAGATATAGAGAATTTTTATATATTGGAGTAAAAAAAATGAATGAAATGCAGTTTCCTATATATGCACCTCGGGTTAAAGAGCATATGTTAAAACCAGAATACTGGATAGAGCAGGTTGAAGATACAGAGGGTTTAATTTTAAATAAAGAAGAAATAAATGACTTAAATGAAAAAACTTTTAAACAGATGGGGTCTAAAGGACTAGAAGAAGCTCTATATGATTTAGAAAAATATCCTTTAATTATTACTAAAGAAAAAATATTAAGTACTATGAAGGCATATTAATCTAAAGAAATTTTTCCGACAGAATTCAGATATGATGCATCTGCAAATGAAATTTCAAATAAATTATTAGGGGAAAGATATGGGTAGGGAGTTATGTTTGGCAGAAGAGATTGTTCACAGTTTATTATGGATATTTATAGAACTATGGGCATTATTATTCCAAGGGATGACAGTATGCAAGAAGAAGGAGCAGCAGGTAAATATATTAAATTTATAGGTTCTATTAAAGACAGAGAAAATACTCTTAATCGATTAAAAGTAGGTGACCCAGTTTATATTAAAGGATATGTGGTAATGTATTTGGGGAGGGTTGGGAATAATTATTATGTGATTCATTCTGGAGCTGGGTATGGTGTAAAAAATAAAGATGGAAGCATAAGACCGGTAACAGTACGTGGGGTCTTTGTTATGGAAGTACACCAATTGCTAATGAGCGGAGGAAAAAGTTATTTAGAAGATTTTACAACCGCCTGCGAATTTCAATAATATATACCCCTTCTTCGTTAAGTTTATTCTACTATTACATACAAGGTTAATAAAAAGGTTACCTCCGAATTTTCCGTAAGTAAAAATATTTTATTAAAAAATAAATAGTAGTAAGAAGAATTTATTGACATAATGTCAAATAGATATTATAATAAACAAAAATAATAAGTATAGTAGTAAAATTATAAAGGTTGTGAAAAAAGATGACAAAGATAGAGAGGAAAAATACCTTGCCCAACGGTATTTTAAGAATTAAAAGTCACCTTACCTCCCTAAAACCAGCGGAAAGAAAAGTGGCTGATTATATATTAGATAATGTTAATGAAGTTATTCATCTTTCTATTACAAAAATGGCCGAGAACGTGGGGTTAAGTGAGGCTACAGTAGTTAAATTTTGTCAACATATTGGTTATTCAGGTTACCAGGAGCTGAAAATTATCTTGGCACAAGCTGGGGGAAAAGAACATGGAGAGCATATATATGGTGAAATAGAGGCCAACGATAATCTATATCATTATTGAAAAAATCTTTCAAATCTACAATCAATCATTAAATAATACGAAAGAATTACTAAAGAATGCTAATGTTAAAACAAGTGTTGAAATGATTTTAAAGGCCCGCAGATTATATTTCTTTGGGTTTGGAGCATCGGGAATTGTAGCAGAAGATGCAGAGCTGAAATTTAAAAGAATTAATCATATAGCAGAGGCTTTAATAGATAATCATAAGCAAAAGACCGTAGGATCTTTATTAACAGAGGAAGATTTGGTGATTGGTATATCTGATTCAGGAAAGACAAAGGAATTGATTGAGTCTATTGAAATCGTTAAACACACGATGGCAAAAATTATTGCTATCACTTCTAATTTAGGTTCTCCTATTACTAAATTAGCAGATATTACTTTACTTACTTCATCCCAAGAGACACCTTTTAGAGGAAGTGCCCTGGCTTCAAGAATGGCTCAATTAGCAGTAATAGATGTATTGTTTTTAGGTGTAGCTACTGCTGAATATGATAAAGCCTTAGAGGCTTTAAGTAAAACAAGATTAGTTATGCAAGAAAGCAGATTGTAAATAAATTATGAATACATAAAAAATTAATAATGGGGGCATAATATGGTATTAAACAATAAAATTTCTAAAATAACCGAAGAAAGAAATCCTGCTAGCATGAAGATTGATCAGATGGATACAGAGGAAATAATACGTTTGATTAATCAGGAAGATGCCAAGGTGGCCGAGGCAGTTAGGGTAGAAATACCTGCTATCAAAAAAGCAGTTGATATGATTGTTGCTAGAATGAAAGAAGGAGGTCGGCTGTTTTATGTAGGGGCAGGAACCAGTGGCAGATTGGGGGTGTTAGATGCAATAGAATGCGGACCTACTTTTGGCGTTGAAAATGGCAAAGTAGTAGGGATTTTAGCTGGAGGGGAAAAAGCCATGTTTGTTGCTCAGGAGGATACAGAAGATGATTTTAATATGGGGGGTAAAGAAGTAAAAAAATATAGTATAAATGACTTAGATAGTGTAATTGGAATAGCTGCTAGTGGAAATACTCCTTATGTGCTAGGGGCTGTAAAAGAGGCCAAAAAACATGGAGCTCTTACCATTGGACTTATTTGTGTTATTAATTCACTTTTAGAAAAAGAAGTAGATGTGTCAATAGCTCCCATTGTAGGGCCTGAAGTAATTACAGGATCCACCAGAATGAAAGCAGGAACATCCCAGAAAATAATTTTAAACACAATTTCAACTACAGTGATGATTAAGTTGGGTAAAGTTTATTCTAACTTAATGGTTGCTCTTAATCCTTCTAATTATAAACTGAGAGAGAGGGCTAAATATACTTTTATGGAAATTACTAATGCTAATTATGAAACAGCAGCAGAATATTTAAAAGAGGCTGATTATAATCTTAAAGCGGCTATTGTAATGTATCAAAAAGTAGTTACTCTGGAGAAAGCATTGAAACTGTTAAAAGAAAAGGGAGGAGTTTTGGTTAGGATAATTGATTGAGATATTAGAGAAGAAAATATTAGTTATTAGTTTATGATGATTAATAAATTAATTTGCAATAATTGAGAGTTTGGAAAATAAAACAGAGGGTTACTTTTATTGAAAAGTATGATTTTTCGAGTAATGTAAAGAAACATAGTTTTTATTATAGTAAGAAACGAGTTTTCTCAAGGTAATCTAGATATAATTTTTCAAATGGCTTATAGAGTGCTATTGATGTTTCTTGAAGAATGAGCATGCTCAGGTTAGTGTCTCTATGGACAGGTAAAGGGGATAGTATTCAATGCTTATAAGAACAATAAGAATGGAAGATGCAAAAAATTATTTAAATCTATGTAAAAAGCTTGATAGAGAAACGGAATTCAGGCTCTATGAACCCGGAGAGCTAAATATAACCATTGACCAGCAGAGAAAAATCATTCAGGATTTAATTAAAAATAAAAAATCAACCTTATTGGTTGTAGATATATATGGCCAGCTAGTAGGTTATCTTTTAGCCTTAGGACGTGATATTAACAGAGTCAAGCATTGTGTGCACATAAGTATTGGGATATTACAGGATTATGTAAGACAGGGCATTGGAACAAAACTGTTTATTAAATTAGAAAAGTGGGCTATTCAAAATCAAATTCATCGTTTGGAATTAACTGTAATGGCAAACAACAAAGCTGGCCAAGCGTTGTACAAAAAAATGGGTTTTAAGGTAGAAGGAGTAAAAGAACATTCTTTATTTGTGAATGGTCGATATATTGATGATATTTATATGGCTAAATTGATTTAAGAATATTCTTTGTTAACCAGAAGGGTAGAATATTATAGGCATGCCTGGGGTATCTACATGAATATGATATTTATAGATAGAGAAAGATTAAATACATTTAATACATTTACTATTTAATGTTTGATCTTATATGATGATTACTAATGTAAATTATTACATAGCTTAAGAGTATTTAAGAAAGCTTGGTTGTAATTATTAGAGTAATTATTGTAGTGCAAATAAGAAAAAAGGGGGATATATCGAAGGCAATATAAATTTATTAGAAGAAGATGGGAGCAGAAGTTTTAACTAAGATAATTGATTGAAATATTAAGAGAGAGGAGGTATTGTTAAGATGATGTTAAAAATCTTATGAGTTTTTCAGAGGTCTCTATGAAAAAATATGAAAACTAAATACGAATGATTAGAAAAAAAGTTAAAAGGAGAAAAAAATGAAAAAATTTGTTTTATTATTAATTAGTTTAGTATTGATTATAACCATGTTAGCACTTTCTGTGTTAGCAGAATCAAGAGGGGGCACGCTTACTATTGGTGTGGATCAAGAGGTGGTGGGGTTAGATCCTCACATAGTTACTGCGTTCTCTTCATTTCGACGTTTAGACCTTCTTTATAATACATTAGTAAAACTGGATTATAACTTTAATATTGTACCAGACCTAGCAGATTCTTGGGAAATTCCAGATAGTCTAACTTATATTTTTCATTTAAAGAAGGGTGTAAAATTTCATAACGGAAGAGAACTTACTGCTGATGATGTAAAATTTAGCTTAGAAAGAATACTTGATCCTAAGACGGTTTCTCCTGGTCGCTCATATATAATCCCCATATCGAACATTGAATCAATTGACCAATATACTATAAGGATAAAACTCTCATCTCCCTTAGCCTCTTTTTTAGATGGGCTTGCTTCCAAAAATTGTGCTATAGTTCTAAAAGAAGAAGTGGAGAAATACGGGAACCTTCAAAGGAATGTAGGGGGAACAGGACCTTTTAAATTGGAAGAATGGGTTCCTGATAATTATATGAAACTTGTAAGAAATCCTAGTTATTTCGAAAAAGAATTTCCGTATCTTGATGCTGTAATTTTTAGAGTGATTCCAGAGCAAACATCTCTTCTTGCTGGAATTAAATCGGGGAGTCTTGATATGGCAACTATTAATGAGGGAAGTATAATATTGCAGGCCAAAAAAGATCCGAATCTTGTAGTAATGCAAGTTCCAGGACTTAACTTAAGGACGTTTGGATTTAATAATACCCGAGAACCTTTTAGTGATGTAAAAGTAAGAGAAGCGATTGCTTTGGCAATAGATAGAGACGAAATAGTAAATGCAGCTGAGTTTGGAATGGCACAGCCTTCAGGCCCTCTCGCTGCTTCTGTAAAAAAGTGGGCAAAATCTTTAGAGGAACTTCCTTTTTCTAAGCAAAATCTAAAGAAAGCTAGAGAGCTTCTTGTTGAGGCAGGGTATCCTGATGGTTTTTCTTTTAATATTGTTACTTCCAGTACATATGAGGGTGGATTAGCAGTAGCCCAAGTAATTCAAAGTCAGTTAAAAAAAGTTGGCCTTAGGCCTGAACTAGAGGTAGTAGAATGGGGAATATATATTGATCGTTGGGTGAAGAGAGATTTTGACTCTATG
>Ga0172366_10005008_pt1 | contig 10465 bp, 12 predicted proteins | sample LakKivSesite69cm_FD_114533 | JGI IMG/M metagenome (GOLD analysis project Ga0172366, IMG submission 114533) | Sediment microbial communities from Lake Kivu, Rwanda - Sediment site 69cm | ecosystem: Environmental > Aquatic > Freshwater > Lake > Sediment | place: Rwanda: Western Province, Lake...
AGGGCGAAAAAATTGTGCCATTCAAGATTACCAAAAAATGCACAGACTGCGTGGCTTGCGTCAAACTGCTGGGCTGCCCGGCAATCGTTGTTGAAAATGGAAAAGTAAGGATCGATGAAGCCGTTTGCACATCGTGTGGACTATGCGTTTCGGTTTGTCCTTACAACGCCATAGAAGGGAGCTGTGGGGAATGAACGTGTTTAACATTGTTCTGGCTGGTGTAGGCGGACAAGGCACTCTCTTAGCAGCGGAGGTTCTAGGCGTAGCTGGTGTCAAAGACGGGTTAAATGTTCGGGTAGGTGAAATTCACGGGATGGCCCAACGTGGCGGAGCGGTAGTATCCACTGTAAGAATGGGCGAAAAAGTTGCAGCACCGACAGTGGTGGAGGGTCAAGCAGACGTGCTTTTAGGATTTGAGCCGTTGGAGACTCTGCGAAATCTAAAGTACGCTTCTGAAAGAACGCTTGTCATAATGAGCACTGACCGGATCCCTCCAACAGAGCCAACGGCCAAGAACATAAAATATCCCAGCATGGAAGAGATCGTAGAGAAGATTCATCGTTTCACAAAAAAAGTAACTGTTGTTGAAACTGCACGATTGGCTAAGGAAGCTGGAAGTAGTCTGACGCGGAACATTGTTTTGATCGGTGCTTTGGCAGCTTCTGAAAAATTGCCTGTGAAAACCGAAAGTCTGGTGGAGGCTTTGAAGGAGCTTGTTCCGGCAAAACACGTAAACATGAATGTTAAAGCGTTTAAACTCGGCTACGAAAGCGTGAAAAAAAGACAGAAGAAGGCTTAACTGTCTTAAGTTGTTGGATCTGTCGAGTTTGCTTTCTCTTTGTCCAAGATTGCTTTTAATATGCTCTGGAATAGTTTCATGTCGGACACGTCTACTACTGGAATTTGAAAACTCTTGTCAATCTCGTAGATTTTCTCATACTTTGGGAACCTTGCATAGCAGATCTGGCTTATGGGGAACTCCTTCTTCTTCAGTTCCTCTTCAAAAGACTTCTCATAGACCTCTAGGCACAGCAGGTAACCGTCTATCCAGTAGAGCCTGTTCACCCCGTAAGTCGCAGCGCACCAAGCAATGTTGTTCACAGACCGGTTGTCTAAACCTAAGACGTTGACTTTCTTCGTCGGCGCTATTTCAACATCCATGTCCATTCACTCTCTGAAAGGTGTGTTTAAGACTTCTTTAACCTTGTTACTTATTATAGGTCCAAGCCCATGGACAGTCTCTGGCCAATCATCAACATTTATCAAAGCGTTTAACGGCGTCTGGTACGACTTGAGAATTGACAAGGCTTTTTCTCTTCCAACATTCGGTAAGCTTGCCACAAAATAAAGTTGGGCATCAGTTATTGTGTCTACCTTTTTGAAAGGATGAACTATCGGTGCCCGTTTTTCAACCAGCTGCTCTTGCCTTGCAGCTACATAAAGAAAGTCAATAGTCTCCTTGTATGACGTTGTGTTAATAATTGCTACGCCGTTTCTTGCCAAGTTAAACATTGCACCCCACACAGAAGCAGGCTGAATTCTGCTATACCTGTAAATTATCGGCAAATAACCCTCCAGTAAGATCAGGGATTTCGGATAGACCTCCTTAAGCTTAAACAGTTGCTCGAAAAGATAGCGACGCGTAAGTGTGTAAACAAAGTCGTGTACCGTTTTCCTCTCCACGGCACACACGTCAGACAAAACATAATCTCCCTTCTCTAGAGTCTCAGTTTTAACGTCAACACCACGCTCTCTAAGCCCTTTAACGATCTTTGCTGCCGTGTTTGCTTCGCGGCTGTCAACGATAATTATCGGCTGCTCTTGCCCGGCGTCTTTCTTCTCTCTAAGGTACGGGAGTAAAGTCTCGGTTCCAGACATGCCCTCAACTCTAATAACGTAACCGCAACTCCTGCACTTATCTTTCTTGTGTTTTCCAACGGCTTCTTGGCCACCGTGATATTCTCACATTGAATAAAACGGGCTAGCATTTCAAGAATGGCTGAAAGGCTCCGCATTCTCAAGCTCTCGACGCAAGCCCAACCTTTTCTCTTTCGGGGAAAAAAGTAGAGGCTGAAATCTGCGCACGAAATTTGGGTTAGACTGTTTTTCCAAATTCTTTGGCTACTATAATTATGTCAATGATGCTGATCCATCCGTTATTGTCAAAGTCGACTGTGGCATCCCAGTTTGGATCTCCCAGCTCAGTGCCATAAGCTGATGCTACTATAGTTATGTCTTGGATGTTCACTTTTCCGTCTCCATTGAGATCGCCAAGCAACTGGTTGACCACGGTAATGGCTATAGGAGCTGAAGATGCTATTGCCACTGGACGGCATATTCCCTGTAAGTAGTAAGTTCCAGGTTGCGGTGGAAAGTATTTTCCATGAACAAATTGGTGGAGGTTCCACTGTAGCGTTTCACTGTAATTTTGCCCAGGTTCAAGTGTAATGGAAAAGACCAGCAGAATAAAGTATTTACCATCTGACCAGCGGAAACATCCTTCGCGGGAATAGTAGAATACATCAAACAGTGGTGGAGAATAGGTAATCGTTACATTATCTGCCTCGACATTTTTCAAGGCCAACGTGATGTTGATGCTCTCCCCTACGTGTATAACGGTTTTATCGACTTCAATTTCCAACAGGAAATTATCTTCAGATTTGACAGGGAAAACGTTAAACACTGATGTCAATATGCTCATCGAAACCAGTGCTAACATTACTGCAGGAACAATTTTTCTCAACAATCACGTTTCCCTTAATTCTAGGCAGTATAACTGGAAATTAACGTTTGCGGGCAAATGTTCCATTCCTGTTTGCTGATTATAATGCCCGAAGAAGTGTCTAAATAGGCGGATGACCTTAAGTCAAAAATAGCTAAGGTGACCGCTTTGAAGCTTCTACTTGATGAGATGTACGCGGGCTTGAAAGAATATTTTGAAACATTAGGATGGGACGTGCTAACGGCCCAAGATGCGGGCTTGAAGGGAGCAAGAGACAAAGACATCGTAGAATATGCAAAAAACAATGATTTGCTGCTTATAACTCAAGACCAGAAACCAGCAGACCTAGCTGAGCTAACAGGGGTCAAGTATGTATTAATCTCTAACGCGATGATTGCCAAGATAGCAGATGAAAAAATAAGAGAAAAGTACCCGACCATCAAAAAGAAATAGTTCCGCTGTTTGAAATTCGATGAAATAAGAAAATGGATAAGTCTCGATGCGAGGTCAAGCATTTGCCATCTTCCAGATGGCCTCTTCCATTTCTGGCCCATGCTTCATTCCATAGTAGAATCCTGCCACTTTTCCAGCGAACGGTATCGCCACTCGCTTGACGAACTTGTAAAGCAACGGGTTAGGAATTCTATGCTCCAGGAAAGTGTCTCGCCAAATTCTGACGTTGTATTCCCAGCATTTCGTGAGCAGTTCCCAACGGGCTTTCGAGAGAGAATCAAGCTCTGCTCCACGCTTGTTCATTAAAAGACAATTTTCAAGCGGAACGAAAAGTAGAGGAACATAAAAAGCCTGGTAGTCTCTCAGATCGTCTATCAATTCAAGTGTCTCAGAAACGTCTTCTTCTTCTTCATCAGGAAGCCCAATTATCAACGTAGCAAGCGGACACCAATTATTGTCATTCATTATCCCAAAAGATTCTGTCACTATCTCGTTCCAGTCTTCAGGCTTGAAGGGAAGCGTCTTTCCAGCCATATACTTGCGCATAAGCCTGACACTCCCAGTCTCTACGCCGGTTTCAGAGGTCACAATAGGCTTCTTACTATGATAATACCAGTTATAGTCTAGTAAGATTTCAGCAACTTCTTTAAACATTCCGGGGTCAGCAACAACCGGGGCCAAAGACGTGTGCGACGGCTGTATTGCCTTAACGCCTGAAACTGATGCTACGCTCTTGACAAGTTTTACAACTGCCCCTCTATCCGGGACAAAACGTTTTTCCTTCGCACCATACAAGAAGAGGTCTTCAGTGACCAACGTAATTCTTGAACAGCCGTCCCTAGTTGTTGTCTCAACTTCTTTCAAAATCTTTTCCAAAGGCACGTCACGTTTTTTCTGCATTGTAGGCGTGCAGAACTGGCAGTTCCGGCCGCAGCCTCTGGAAATCTCAACGCAGCCGTGGATAGCTGCGTGTTTAATAACGGGCACTTTCTCGTTCACAGAACTTTTCTCAACACGAATCACTCGGGGAATAGGCTCTCCGTTCGTTGCCTTGCTGAAAATCTCCGTCACTGTCTCTTCTCCTTCCCCTATTATTACACAATCTACTCCATAGCTATCGGCTACTTTCTTGCGTTCCAATTGCCATGCGCCAAAACCGCCGACTATCACCTTGGGCTTAAACTTCCGAATACCCTTATTCATCACCAACTCTCTGAATTCGATGGCGTTCATCGGTTCTCCACCGCCGACAATTGAAGAGTATGTTTTACTAACGTATCCCATCCCCGTTGGATCCATTGATGATATGCCTACAACTCTCGTGTTCGGCCCAATGAAGATGTCAAGATCACGCGGATGAACCACTGCCACTTCTGACTCATCAAAACCATTCTGCAAAAGCAATGCTTCCACTTTTCTCAGGCCATAAGGCGCATATTTAGCCCTTCCATCATGGTTGCGCTCCACTGGAGGATAAAGCACTCTTCTCAAGAGCCACAATGGCACAGGTCCTTTAGCGAACCCACCGACGAAGGCAACAAAGGGATTGTTGGCAAAATCACTCATCTCAGTAGCTGAAGCGGTTAGCACGACCTTTGCGCCTGAATTGCTCGCCATCTTGCGTTCCCTTTCATATGAACGCAATGGATTTCTTAGTCAACTTATTAAAAACTATTGTATGCGAGCTGAGAAAACATGATTAAACCAACGTCTTCTGCTTTTCCACAGAGACAAAGTTTGAAACCCTAACGCCGATAAGCCTGATTTTCCTATCTGGTCTAAGATAAAACTGCACAAGTTCGTTCGCTGTCCTCTTCAAATCTTGCAAACGATCAGTGATGAAAGGCAATGTTTTGCTGTGCGTGTGAGTCTCAAAATTCTCATAACGCACCCTGACGGTCACCGTTTTAAAACAAAGCCTCTGCTCCAAAACATCTTCATACACTTCTTCTGAAAGATTGTCCAAGGTTTTCAATACAAACTCGAAGTCCGCGGTGTCTTCCTGAAACGTCACATCTCGGCTGATCGACTTGATTTCACCTCTTTCTTCAACCTCACTTTTGTCAACTCCGTGCGCCATCAAATAAAGCTGAGTGCCCATAGGTCCGAAGGCTTCAGTCAGCACCGCGGGATCAGAACGGGCTAAATCTCCTATAGTCTTTATGCCCATAACCTCGAGTCTCTGCTCAGTCTTGCGTCCAACTCCCAGGAGCTTGCGTACTGGTAGGGAAGCAAGAAACTTTTCAGCCTCTTCCTCTTTGACGATTGTTAGACCATTGGGCTTTTGAAAGTCGCTGGCTATTTTGGCGACAAGTTTGTTTGAGCTTATACCAATCGAACAGGTAAGCCCCTCTCTCTCAAGAATTTCATTCTTAATTTTCCGAGCTAGAATCTCGGCTTCAGCATAATCCCTGACCTTTGATGTCACATCCAAGAAAGCCTCATCGATCCCCCACTGTTCAAACTTGCCCGCATATTTTCGCAGTATACACATTATCTCGTTAGAGACTCTTGCATAGAGCTCGTAATCTACGGGCAAGTAGACAGCTTCTGGGCAGAGTCTCCACGCTTTGGAGATGGGCATGCCCGACTTTACTCCGAATTTTCTAGCTTCATAGTTAGCAGTGCTCACAACTCCCCTGCCCCCTCCGCCTTTAGGGTCGGCTCCCACAACCATCGGTTTCCCTTTAAACTCCGGGTGCTCCCTTTCCTCAACAGCTGTGAAAAAATGATCCATATCCAAGTGGAATATTATCCTCTTTTTCTCACTCATGATTTTCCATTCCAGATAGGCTACCTTCTCTTTTTAACAATGATATTTGCCAATTTGAATTTATCGAGCATGTCAACATGAATACGCGTACAGAGACCAGATTATGTTTATTTTCACTATAGATTTTGCGTTCATAACTCTTAATGCCATGCAACAAAAAAGTAGATGCGTCTTGGGAGGAAACACGGTGAAGGACAATAACATCACCCAAGAGTCCGCTGAACAAATAGCAGTTGAGTTTCTGAAGAAAAGGAAGTGCACTGACAGGATAGACATTTCTGTAATTGATAAGAGCGATGAGATTTGGGTAATTAGAGGAACGTGCCCGATAGATCTTGAAGGCCATCCATGGGCTGAAAAATTCGAAATTGTCCTAGACACCAAGGGAAGAATTAAGTCCACAAATTTTGCCCTTTTATAAGAATCTGGGCGTTAACCACCAAACCTTAACTTTCCATCTTCAATCGTGTAAATCACATCCGCTACCTCAACCAATTTTTCATCATGCGTCGCCACAATTACCGTCTTGCCTTTTCTGCTGATGTCAAAAAGCAATGCAATTATCTCTTTGGCAGTTTCTGAGTCCAACTCACCTGTCGGTTCATCAGCAACTATTACTTCTGGGTCGTTTGCCATCGCCCTTGCAATGGCTACGCGTTGCATTTCACCCATGCTCAACTGCTTGGGCCTATGGAAAAGCCTTTTGCCTAAGCCAACGTTCTCAAGAAGACTCGTGGCCTTCTCCATCTGCTCTTTCCCATGCTTGCCAGCCAAAGCCATAGGCAACTCTACATTTTCCAAAGCGTTAAGCGTAGGCAACAAGTTGAAAGTCTGAAAAACAAAACCCATCCGCCAAAGTCGAATCTTTCTACGCTCACTGCCTGACAGAAGCGAAACATCTGCGTCATCGCAGAGAATTTTGCCGGAAGTTGGGCAATCATTCAGTCCGACAAGGTTCAGAAGAGTGGATTTCCCTGAGCCTGAGCGACCAATTATGGCTGTGAATGCTGGTTTACTGATTTCAAAACTAACTTTATCTACCGCCGTTATTTCGGATGGACCCACGCGAAACGTCTTTGTTAACTCGTCAGCTTTGATCTTCATCAGTATTCAGCCCTCAAAACTTCTGCTATACGCATTCTAGTAGCATTGATCGCCGGAATTATTCCCCCAAGACAGCAGACAGATACAACTGCTAAAAATATTCCAACCATATAAAGTGGGGGAACAACCTCGAATATGCTTGGGAAAAATTGGGCAATGGGAATATTTGTGTACAGACTTGCCAAGACAAGGGCTCCTAATGAACCGAAAACCAAGCCTAAACCGCCGCCCAAAACCCCAATCAATGATGATTCCAAGATTACAATTCGAAAAACATAGCCTAAAGGTGCGCCAATGGCTTCTAAAGTTGCGAAGTCCCTTCGCCTTTCTGAAACACTCATAACTGTGACAGTCATGACAAGTATTAGGCTCATAAGAAAAATTGCCGTGTGCAGACCTAAATTCCACGTTTCAACCTGAGACAAGACAGGCTGAATCATGTCGTTTCGTTCACCTTCTGTCAAAGCAGTGACGTAACTAATTTCTTGCTTTATTGCCTCAACCAAATTTTTCTGAGAATATCCTTGAACAGGCTTGACCGCGATTATGTTGACGCTTCCAGGATAGTTGTAAACTTCTTGCGCCAGCATCAGAGGCATGATAACACAGCGGTTTAACAAGGCTAACCTTGTGTCTAAAACGCCAACAATCTTGAACTCATTGTCGTTGACTGTTATTCTGGTTCCCACAGTCCAGCCGTGCTCATCAGCCAAAGACGCGCCTACAGCGACCTCATTGCTTGATTCATTTGATGGAAAATACCCACCGTTTCCCCTCAGTGGAGTTGGCCCAAGTATCAGATGCCAATACTCAACCGGGATTCCCATGCTGAAATTTACGGGGACAGGCTGTATCATTCCTCCAATCCCTATAGGCGTAACGAACAATATTGGAACAGTCCTTTCTACGCCTGCCATTCCTCTTATTTTTTCCTCGGTGAAGGCTTGGGGCAGCATACTACCGCCTATTGGAACTGCCTGAATTACAATGGTGCCCTTGCTGACAACCATGACTTGTCCATTGAAGAGCACGCTGATTTCCTTGATTACAGTTGTATAGCGCATTGTCGCTGCGCCTATAGCAATTACGAAAGACGTGGATAAAACAAGCCCCATCATGCAAAGAGCTGTTCGCATCCTTCTTCGAAACATATTGCGGAAACAGAGAGTCAGCAAACGCGTTTTCAGAACTCCCCTCGGCAATGAATCTTCTCACTGGTCATATATATAAAAGATCCACAATTATCTATAGGCAACTAACTGTTGGTGAGGTCAGATGAATAGAAAGAGAAATTCAACATTTTATGCAACATTGAAGAGTTATATTGAAAACTACCAGTAGTAATTGTGGAGATGCAGTAATCATTGTTTGGGAAAATCTTGGTTCCTTTAGATGGTTCTGAACATTCTCTGAGAGCCTTGGAGACTGCGATTCAGATAGCGAAAAAGTTTGATGCAGGTGTAACATTAATTCACGTTTATTCTGTGACTGTTGCGCCTATTATAATGCCTGAACCCACTACTTTGACTCCTTCAGGAGTTCCAGTCGTGACGCCCGCGGAGGTTTCTAAGATGGTTGAAGCCGCTCGTGAAGTTGGGAACCGAATTTTGACAGATGGGGAACAGAAAGTCAAGTCCGAAACCATTCAAGTCGACACTGTACTCAAAGAAGGTAACACTGTTCAGGAGATCACTAAAGTAGCAAATGAAGGCAAGTTCGACCTAATAGTTATGGGTGTTAGGGGAATAAGTAGGCTGAGGGAACTCCTGGTAGGAAGTGTAAGCGAAGGCGTCATAAAACACTCGTCTTGTCCCGTTCTAGTAATAAAGTAACTTCCCGATCCAATGCACAGCTCTAGATGTGGTCTATCAAGTCTCACATTTTCATCTTGGAGCAGTGCAAAACAAAAGAGGTAGCGTTCACTTAGATTGCGACGTCTTGCTCATTTTGTGTTTCTGCTGGAAAAGAGGATCGAAAGATATTTCTTTATATTCCAACAAAGAGTGAAGTTCTGAGCGTGAATCTTGGTGAGGAGAAAGGATTTTCTTCGGGAACCAGTTGAGCACATTAGAATTAATGGAAAGCTCACGGTGAACCAGCTTGTTAAGCAGTTCAGGAACTCAGGTTCTTTTGGGGCTGGAAGGCTTTCAGCGGCATGTGACATTTATGAGCGGATGTTGCGCGACGAGGAATGCACTGTGTTCTTGGGTTTAGCCGGAGCTGTTGTTCCTGCTGGCATGCGCACGTTGATCGCAGATTTAGTGCGTGAAAACCTCATTGACGTGGTTGTGACAACTGGAGCAAACATGGTTCATGATGCAATAGAAGCTTTGGGAGGTCGGCACTACAAAGGCGACTGCTGTGCGGATGATCATATGCTTTATAAGAACCACACCTACCGCATATACGACGTTTTCGTGCCAGAAGAAGACTTCATAAAGCTAGACTATAAGCTTGTGGAAATATATGACGAAATAGCCGCAGAATGCAAAGGAAAAAGATTGTCCTCAAAAGATTTTGCATGGGAACTAGGCAAGAGGCTCAATGATCCAAATTCGATTCTTCGCGCGGCGTATGAAGCCAAATCGCCAATTTTCATCCCAGCACTGCGAGATTCAGAATTTGGATATATCTATTACCTTCACGCATCTAGAAAGGCTTTCAAAAACACGTTGGTAGTGGACGCCTTCAAAGACGTGCCCGAAATAATCGACATCTGCAAAAGCTCCTCCAGAAATGGCATGATAATCATCGGCGGCGGTGTGCCCAGAAACACTATCCAATCTGCTGCTCTTGCAACTAAGTCAGGCATAGACTATGCTGTAGTGATAACCATGGATCGCCAGGAAACCGGCGGACTGTCAGGATCGACCTTAGAAGAGACGGTAAGCTGGGGAAAACTGAAAGGCCAAGCAGACAAAATCATGGTCATCGGAGACGCCATGATAGCTTTTCCAATAATTGTAGCCTCAGTCCTCGAAAGACTCGGCAAAAACTTCAGAAGAGTACCAAGCCTAAAGGGCGAAGCCTTAGGGACGCTGGAGGAACCTAAGTGAAAGAGAAAACCAAAACTGAAGCGAGATTCTGTGGAAACTGCACCAGCCACAATGCCTACAACTATCCAGACCAAGTGTTCTGTACGAGACGATTCTTGAAAAACAAGAATGCAATAGTACAGACCCTATGGTGTTGTGAAGAATGGATACTGAACTGCCAAGAATGCCACTGTATTGAAGAAGCCATGCAAAACAAGAAACAATAAGTCGCCATTTTCAGATTAGCGCTAAAGTTATTTGGGGGAACCCCCAGTTTCTAATTTGACTTAGCGAAGCCCGGTGGTGCAGCGGTCAAACATGGCGGGCTCTGGACCCGCTGACGAGAGTTCGAATCTCTCCCGGGCTACCAATGCATAT
>Ga0172366_10005009_pt1 | contig 10465 bp, 8 predicted proteins | sample LakKivSesite69cm_FD_114533 | JGI IMG/M metagenome (GOLD analysis project Ga0172366, IMG submission 114533) | Sediment microbial communities from Lake Kivu, Rwanda - Sediment site 69cm | ecosystem: Environmental > Aquatic > Freshwater > Lake > Sediment | place: Rwanda: Western Province, Lake Kivu...
ATTTCCTATAACGGTTGGGAGAATTATGAGACCTGGAATGTTGCACTCTGGATTCAGAATGATGAGAGTTTGTATCACCTTGCTTCTGAGTGTGGTGATTATCAAACCTTCTGTGATTGTCTTGGTTCAGATGCAGTCACTGGTGACGGGGTTCGTTATACTGACCCCAAAGTTAACGTGATTCAGATTAACTCTGACGTGTTTGATTTCTGACCTTAAGTAACACTCACTCCTTCACTCTTAAGTAACACTCTCTCACCATACATGATTGATTCCATGAACACCGAACAAAACACCGTTGTTAACACCGAAGACAAAAAGTGGTGGGTGAATGAAGACGGCGATCTAATGTGGCGTCCAGAATCACCTGGACCAGAATGGCAGTTAGGTATGGAATGGGACGATAATCTCTAAGTTTCACTAATACTCTCTGGGAATGAGATGCGCCCCTATAAAGACACTCACACAACACACCTATTCTAACACAAAACACACAAAATGTCCAAGTCTGTGATGCTTTCTCTTCTCGCTCAAGGTAACACTGGCAGCGAGATTCTGTCCATTCTTGATGCTCTTGCTGATGAAGCTGTGAGTGATACTGAGGAGAGCACTATCGAGTTCTGATTGTTAACAACTGTGCGTCCCCTGGTCGTTAGACAGAGCGTCAGCGATGTTGACACTGGGGGGCGTTTATGTTATACTCGTAGATATCAGTCGTTGGCAGTGTTTTGCGGGCGGTTGTTGATGGCGTCGCGGCGGCGTGATGCCGTTTTAAAAACCCCTAACTACCCTAACCTACAGAGGTGACAAATCGACCTCTAATTATCATAATCATAAAAATTTTCCGGAGGGTAAATCAGGTTCTATATACATTACGCAAGAAAAAAATTTGCCCTATAAAATTTTCATGGAAAAAGTTTATCACATATATGCAAAAGATAAATGTTTGTTTCACTCTCTGGGGGAAGAAGAGTTTGCTTTAACATGGAAAACCATACATAGACTGGTAGGGATAATGAAAACTGAATACATAGAAACAGATTTAAGTTTCATAGAACTGACCATGAATAAAGAAACAATTATAAATTCGTCTCATTGACAAAAGCATATATAGACTGTTAAAATTGAAGTTGAAGGTTAAACTAACTTTATGGCAAAAGGATTTACTGTAAAAGCAACCGCTCCAAAACCAAAAGAAGCAGAGTGGGATATTGATGAAATTAAACAAAGAATGCGTGGAAAGACAATCGTGTTCTGTCTTCCAGGTCGTGGATGTTCTTTTATTTTTCTGAAGAACTTCGTACAACTGTGCTTTGATATGGTACAGAATCAGATGAGTATTCAGATCTCTCAAGATTATTCATCAATGGTGAACTTCGCACGTTGTAAGTGTTTAGGTGCGAATGTTCTTCGTGGTCCGAAACAAATTCCTTGGGATGGAAAACTGCAATATGATTATCAACTTTGGATTGACTCGGATATTGTCTTTGACACAAGCAAGTTCTGGCAACTTTGTGATCTTGCTCTTCCGGAGAATGGTGAGGAAAGAGAGATTGCTGCTGGATGGTATGCAACTGAAGATGGTCACACAACCTCTGTCGCACACTGGTTAGAGGAAGATGATTTCCGCAAGAATGGTGGAGTAATGAATCATGAAACGGTTGATTCAATTCAAAAGCGTAGAAAGCCTTTCACAGTGGATTACACTGGGTTTGGTTGGGTCCTAATCAAAAAAGGTGTTTTTGAAAATCTAGAATATCCTTGGTTTGCTCCGAAGATGCAAGTCTTTGAGTCTGGTAACGTGCAGGATATGTGTGGTGAGGATGTTTCATTCTGTTTGGATGCTAAAGAAGCAGGTTTTGAAATTTGGTGTGATCCTCGAATTCGTGTCGGACACGAAAAGACTCGTATTATTTGATGGGGGTATTCTAAATGGTTAAAGGACAGAATAGAGTTATATTTGAACCTGGAGCACCGAAGAAAACTCGTCAAGGGCGTTCTCCTCGGACTCTTCTCTCGGCAACTTCTCGTAATGGACGTAAAAAAAAGTATCGTGGACAGGGTAAATAGTTAAAAGATAAAACTTAACATATGTCTTGCTTAATTGCAAATCTACCCTCACAAGAAGTTTGGGTTCGTAAAGAGTATCTGACCGATCATCAAAGTGGTTGGAGTGAGTTTGTAAAAGGCGTCTGGGTATCTGCTAAGTCGATACCTGGACGTGCTTTTTATTTTGAGACATACTTACCAGAGTATGCTGCAATGTATGATAAGCTGCCTATCAGTGCCTTTGTAGCACGTCCTGAAACACCTGATCCTGATCTGAACCTACCTAATCTACAATTCTGGAATTGTATGGACTATGGAGTGGTCGCAGTTCAGAAACAATTTATCGGATCTATGGATTATGAGTGTTATACCCGCGACTTTGGACCTCAAAAAGGTACATATATCTGCACTCTAGACAACTATCATCAAGATCCAGATGTGATTGACTATGCAACAAGCGAAAATCCAGCAGAACATAAGTCACATAATCTGATTGAACTGCAAAACGGACAATTTGCACTTTATCCTAACAACAGAATTCGCATCTATGACAACAGCTTGACGCCTAAAGAACCAAAAACACCTGATTTTAAGGTCTCCACTCGTTATTACCAGGTTGAAAACAGTTATGAACGACTTGCAATGGGCAATGAAGATGAATATTTTTGGAAAACAGCACAAGAACGGGATAGCAACCCCGTAAAAAGTTCTGATTTCAACGAATCAGGAGCACAAAATGACCAAACAAGTCGATAAAGATGAAAATTTTATGAAAAATGAGTGGGGAACTCAATATTTGTCAGGTGAATATGGTTGGGAGACCAAAATTCAGAAGCCAAAAATGCTTCGTGAGATCGCAAATGATGATTTGACACCCAAAAAACACGATTTTTATCATCAAAATGAAATTCATGAAAAAATTCGCAATGATAAGGACTATGATGACTGGGAATATGGAACTGAACCTCTTTATGAATCCAAAAATCCTTAATAAATAAGGTAGAATTATAGTATTCAATGCCTCTAGAAAGGGTTAGTCAAGGGTTTAAAGACATTAGTATGACTTTTCAGATCAACCCTCTGAATAGTGACTTGATTGCACTCAAAAATGAGAGTGCAATTGCTCGTTCGGTGAGAAATATTGTCTTTACCATCCCCGGAGAAAAGTTTTTTGATGAATCTTTTGGTTCAAACATTAGTAGGTCTCTCTTTGAAAATATTGATGATATTACATCGTCTATTATTGTTGATGAAGTTAGACAATCCATTCGAAATTTTGAACCAAGAGTCAATTTATTAGATGTCCAAGCTTTTCCCGATTTTGACAATAACTCTTTTGACTTGACTATCATTTATGAAATTATCGGAGCAGATATTCCAGCGCAACAACTACAATTTGTTTTGCAACCAACTAGGTAAAAATGCCATTAGTCAATTTTGCTAATCTGGATTTTAATCAGATTAAGACAACACTTAGAGATTACTTAAAATCTAACTCTAATTTCACTGATTACGACTTTGAGGGGTCTAATCTCTCCACGATTCTTGATGTTTTGGCATACAACACTTATATCACCTCATATAATGCAAATATGGTTGCAAATGAAGTGTTTATTGATAGTGCTACACTTCGAGAAAATGTTGTTGCGCTTGCAAGAAATATTGGTTATGTTCCTAAGTCAAAAAAAGCAGCGAGAGCATCCGTCAGTTTCTTTATCGATACTACAAATATTACACCTCCACCATCTACAATCACTCTTAAAAAAGGTCCAGTCGCCACAACATCTGGAGCTTTTGGAAATCAATCCTTTGTTTTTTCAATTCTAGAAGATGTTACTGCCCCTGTTATTAATGGAATTGTATCCTTTGATAATCTTAAAATTTATGAGGGAAATTTATTAACATCAAACTTTACTTACAGTGCAAGAAATCCAAATCAAAGATTCATACTCCCAAACGCTGGTATTGATACCGATTTAATTTCAGTTAATGTAAAATCAAACGAAACCTCAACATCTCAAGTTAATTATGTTTTACAAGATAGTTTATTTGAAGTAAAATCAAATTCTAATGTTTATTATCTTCAAGAGATTGAGAATGAAAGATATGAATTGCTATTTGGTGATGGTATATTTGGAAAAAAATTAGAAGAAGGAAACTATATCACTGCAAACTACATCGTGACGAATGGAGATAGTGCAAATGGAATAAGTCAATTTACATTTGCGGGTAGACTCACCTATACTAGAAATTCTATTGAATATACAGTTACTTCTGGTATTTCTCTACTCACGACCGGTCTAATCGCATCAGGCGGAGAACAGATCGAGTCTGTTGATTCGATTAAAAAGTTTGCGCCTCGTATATACGCATCTCAAAACAGAGTTTTAACCGCAGACGACTACGAAACTCTTATACCAGCAAAAATTTATCAAGAAACAGAATCAATTTCTGTTTTTGGTGGGGAAGAACTTATACCTCCACAATATGGAAAAGTGTTTATTAGCATCAAACCAAGAACTGGAGATTTTATTCCAAATTTGATTAAAGACAATATTAAACTTAAACTCAAAAAATATGCAGTTGCAGGAATTGTGCCAGAAATTCTTGATTTAAAATATCTTTATTTGGAAGTTAATTCAAAAGTTTATTATAATACCAATTTAGCTTCTTCTTCAGAGTATATTTCCACAGTTGTTCAAAATAATGCATCTCAATATTCAGAGTCATCAGAACTAAACAAATACGGTGCTAGATTTAAATATAGTAAGTTTTTAAAAATTATTGACAGTAGTCATGAATCTGTGACTTCGAATATCACCACAATTCAAATGAGAAGAGATATAAGAGTAACATTAAATACTTTTGCAGAATATCAAATTGGATTTGGAAATGAATTTCACATTAAGAATATGAGTGGTTATAATATCAAATCAAGTGCTTTTAGAATCGCAGGGATTCAACAAAATGTTTATCTATCTGATTTACCAGATACGAATAGACTGACTGGATCTCTCTTCTTTTTTACAGTTCCATCACCAAATTCTACAAGTCCAACAGTCATAAGAAGAAATGTTGGAAAAATTGACTATAAAAAAGGAATTATAACTTTAAATCCAGTTAACATTCAAGCAGGAAAAATAAAAGATGGACAAACAATCATAGAAATTTCAACCTCTCCGCTTTCTAATGACGTTGTAGGATTACAGGATTTATATTTACAACTAGATATTAGTAATAGTATTTTTGATATGGTTGTAGACAACATTTCATCTGGACTAGATCCATCAGCATCTACTTACATATCATCTTCAAGTTATGCAAACGGGCTTCTTGTTCGTCCTGGGGGATTAGTAGAACCATCCACAATCGTAACTGGTGGAACTGGAACTGGAACTCCAACAACATCAACTACATCAACCGTATCAACCACATCAACTCCATCTGTGGCCGCTGGAACTTACTCGGCACCAACATCATCATCTGGTTCATCTGGTTCATCTGGTTCATCTGGTTCATCTGGTTCATTTGGTTACTAATCAAGAATAAAATAATAAAATGTCAGAGAAAAGAATTCAATTTAGCAATGTAGTTCAAAATCAACTTCCCTCTTATGTTAGGGAGGAATTCCCTTTAATATCAGAATTTTTAAAACAATACTACATCTCTCAAGAATTTCAGGGAGCTCCAATTGATCTTATCAATAATATTGATCAGTATGTTAAATTAAATGAAACAACGAATTTATCAGATAGTGTAATATTATCAAATGATCTAGAATTTGGATCTACAACAATCAATGTTGATCTACGTCAATCTCCAAGCGGAACTAAAGGATTTCCAAGTTCATATGGACTTTTAAAGATTAATGATGAAATCATTACATACACTGGAATTACAACCAGTAGTTTTACTGGATGTATTAGAGGTTTTAGTGGTATAACAACTTATGTTACTAATACCAAACCAGAGGAATTAACGTTTTCATCTTCAGATTCTGCAGAACACCAGGGTAGTGAGTATAGTTCAAACAATAATTTGGTTAAAAAAGGAGATGAGATAAAAAATCTAAGTGTTTTATTTTTAAAAGAATTTTTGATTAAATTAAAAAAACAATTTTTACCAGGATTAGAGAATAGAACATTAACAAGTCAACTTAATCAAAATCTTTTTATAAAACAGTCTAAAGATTTTTACTCAACTAGAGGAACTGATAGATCTTTTGAAATTTTATTTAAATCACTGTATAACGAAGATGTAAAGGTTGTTAGACCCAGTGATTATCTTTTTACTCCCTCATCCGCAAATTATCAAGTTGTAAAAAATCTAGTTGTAGAGGCAATAGACGGGGATCCACTAAAACTTGAAAATAATACGTTAAGACAAAATCAATACGATACTTTATTTACAAAAGCATATGCACCAATAGGGAACATTGTAAAAACTGTCTCTGGTTTAGGACAAACTTATTACACTTTAAGTATTGATGCTGGATATAATAGAGATACAAGAGTTGATGGATCAACCTACGGAGCATTCTCTGTTCACCCAAAAACAAAATTAATCGGAACTGTAAGTGCTGGTGCCACAAAAACTTATGGTGTAACAAATAATGGATCTGGCAACTATGTTTTTACCGGCAATGCTATCGGGAGTAATCCAACTCTCAATGTGGTGGTGGGAGACATTTTAATATTCGATGTAAATGCATCTGGACATCCATTTAGAATAAAAACAGTCAATACCACAGGGACTAGTAATAATGTTACTACTGGAACTTTAACAAATAATGGGGCGCAAGTCGGAACCGTCTCGTGGGATACTAGTGAAGTAGCACCCGGCACATATTATTATGTCTGTCAGAATCATACCTCTATGCGAGGAGAAATTCTAGTATCTTCTGGTCCAACAACACTTGATGTTGATTCTACTGTTGGATTTGGAAATACAGGAGAACTTTATGTTACTTTTAATGATAACACTAATGGAGTGGTCGCTTACACTTCAAAATCACTGAATCAGTTTTATGGATGTTCTGGCATTACTAAAACAATTTTAGATAAGTCAAGTATTGGGATAAACACATACGCATATGGTGAGTATTTTTCATATGAAAATGTAGGGACATATTCTACAGTTAAAACTAAAAATACAGTAAAACTTAGAATTAACTCTGTTATACAAGATCTACAGATACCAGCAGAAAGTTATTATTATGATTCAGATGATACTATTTTAGTTAAAACTCTTGGATCAAGAGCAAAAGACTTTTTATCCAAAAATTGGTTTTATAATGTAGCATCAAAATATGAAGTAGATACTATAAGTTTATTTGATGCTTCAGACAGCACGTATAGAGTAAATTTAAAAACTAATCATTATTTTAAAATAGGTGATGAAATTTTCATCACCGGCACAGACTTGATTGATAAGAATTCAACTATAACAGATATTTTATCAGATAAATCAATTTTAATCAAAGGACAAGGATCTTTATCAACTAGTGTTAACTACACTATTAAAAGAAAAATTTTAAAAGTAAAGTCAAATACTTTTGCAGCATCTAATTTTTCGACAAACATTCAAAATGTTTATTTGAATCAATCTGAAACCACAGATGTCAAAGCAAGTGTAGTTTTAGTTTCCTCCCCATCAATACCATCCTATTTTAGCCAACCGATTGATACTAAGGATAGATCTGTTATTTTTAGTGGAACTTTTTCAGGAGAATCTTTAACAATTTTAAATCATGGTTTTTATACGGGTGATGCGATTTATTATGCACCTCAAAAAATAAATGAAAACTATATCAATCTTGATGGTGTCTCATCTATAGGCACAGTAATCAAAACATCATTATTTTATAGTCTTGATTCTAAAAATGACTCTGGAAAAATAGTTGATCCACCTGAGGGAATATTTGTAGTTACTGGTGTTGTGGACGGCGAAGAAGTTTCTAATAGAAAACCTCCAAGTGAAGGATTGTATTATGTAAAGAGAATTGATGCTAACACCATTAAATTAGCAAAAACTAAAGATAATATTTACAATTCAACCTTTGTATCAATAGGTAGCACTAATGTAGTTGACTCTAGCATTCGTCCATATAAGTTTAGATCAAAAACATTAAAACCACAAAAACTTCTACGTGAAATCAGCGATCCAATATTAGATGGAAAATCTTATGAAACAAAACCGGGGTTTAACGGAATATTAGTAAATGGAGTTGAAATCCTTAACTACAAATCATCAGACACAATTTATTATGGAAAATTAGAAACAATTGACATAGCAGCACCAGGATTTGGTTATGATATAATTAATCCTCCAAACTTACTCATCTCTGATAATGTTGGAACAGGGGCAACGGGATACGTATCTGTAATTGGTTCACTTCAGGAAATTAAAATTTTAGATTCTGGTTTTGATTATATTGAAAAACCAACAGTGGCAATATCTGGTGGAAATGGATCTGGAGCTAATGCCTCAGTAAACATGAAGTTGATTGATCACTCTGCAGAATTTTTTGCTGATTCTGGATCTGCTAGAGTTGGTATTGGATCTACACAATCTACAATTGGATTCACAACATATCATAAATTTAGAAATGCTGAACAAGTAATATATCAGACCAAATCTCAAACTGCTGTTGGGGGGATTAATACTAACTCATCTTACTATGTTTCTGTTGTTGGACCATCAACAGTAAAACTTCATCCAACACAAAATGATGCCATTATTGGTATTAATACGATAGTTTTAAGTTCATTTGGAATAGGCAAGCATACTTTAAAATCAGTTAACAAAAAATCTGTTGTAGAGAGCATTACTGTTACTTCACCTGGGATAAACTATCAAAACAAACAAAAAACAACCAGTATCTCTGGCATAAGCACTTCACTTAATCAAATAACAATTATTAATCATGAATATACTTCTGGAGAAAAAATAAAATATACATCAACTGAGACTGCTATTGGCGGTTTAACAAATGGAACAGAGTATTATTTGACAAAAATAGATAATGACAATTTTAAATTATCTCAGGTTGGTGATACTGCCGATAAAGAATTTTACTACAGAAATAAACAATATGTTGGATTTAGTTCTGTGGGAGTTGGGACTCACTCTTTTAATTATCCAGATATAACTGTGACTTTATCTGGAAAAATAGGAATTTCCTCTGTTGGAACAGAAACTTTTGAGGCAAGAATTCAGCCAATTTTTAGAGGTAGTGTTTCCTCTGTTCATCTCTCAAATCAAGGTGTTGGTTATGGATCCTCAGAAGTTATCAATTTAGAAAAAACGCCAGAGATCTCTTTAATTTCTGGTAAAAATGCACAGTTACTTCCAGTGGTCAATGGAGGAAAAATAATTGAAGTATTAATTTTAAATCAAGGATTAAATTATAATGCCTCACCAACTCTTGTCTTGAACGGAGATGGAATCGGCGCAGTATTAACCCCTGTTATTCAAAATGGCAGTTTAATCTCAATAGAAGTAATTGAACCTGGAAATGGTTACACTCAAGCAAACACTTCAATCACAGTTCTATCTCCTGGAACTGGTTGTAAATTTATACCAAGAATTAAGGAATGGAGAATAAATCTATTTGAAAGACATTTTAATACTTTCACTCAGGATGATGGGTTTATAACTGAGGGAATAAAATCAGAATATGAACTTCAATATTGTCATTTGTACGCACCAAGAAAACTAAGAGAAACTTTATTTTCAACAGATTCATCTGGAAAAACTTTATACCAAAGTAAAGATTTGAGAAAAACCGGATCTGGTAATTTAGAAACAACTCCTTTGGGACACTCTCCAATTATTGGGTGGGCTTATGATGGACATCCAATTTATGGACCATATGGATATATCACAAAATCTGGTGGTACATTTGCTCCAATGAGATCTGGTTACCAATTAAACTCATCTAGAAGTTCTGGACCACCAACTTCAATTTATCCTTTAGGTTTTTTTGTTGAAGATTATACCTATAAAAATGTGAGTGATGAAACAGTTCTGGATGAAAACAATGGTAGATTTTGCGTGACTCCTGAGTTTCCAAAAGGAACATATGCTTATTTTGCAACAATTGATGCTTCCTCAATCGATACCATTTTACCATTTTTAGGATATAAGAGACCGGTATTTCCATATTTAATTGGAGAAAATTTCAAGGGGATTCCTAATAAATTTAATTTTGATTATAAGTCAAATCAAGATGAATATGATTTAAGTAATACTAATTTATTAAGAAATACTGAACCATATAATTTAATAAACAGAATAGTAAATTATGAATATCTTAATTTACCAAACAGTTTAAACCAAAAAACAGATATTGCATCGGTAACTCCAGGACAAATAGAAAATATTGGAATCATTACTGGAGGAAATTTTTATAAAA
>Ga0172366_10005011_pt1 | contig 10459 bp, 6 predicted proteins | sample LakKivSesite69cm_FD_114533 | JGI IMG/M metagenome (GOLD analysis project Ga0172366, IMG submission 114533) | Sediment microbial communities from Lake Kivu, Rwanda - Sediment site 69cm | ecosystem: Environmental > Aquatic > Freshwater > Lake > Sediment | place: Rwanda: Western Province, Lake Kivu...
AGTGATCTCTACCTTACACCCATTGGTTATGGCTCTGCACTGGGACAAAACCGCGCCGCATGGTGTTTTCGGTAACGGTGCGGACGTCCATAAATTGCAGAAGGTAATCGGGCCCGCCGGCCTTGGAACCAACGCCTGACATTTTGAAACCGCCGAAGGGCTGCCGCTCAACTATCGCGCCGGTACAGCCGCGATTGAGGTAGAGGTTGCCCACGCGGAATTCCCTGCGGCACCTTTGAAGGTGAGCAGGGCTTCGGCTGAATACGCCGCCGGTAAGGGCAAAACGCGTGGAGTTGGCCCATTCGATAGCCTGGTCGAAGTCTTTGGCTCGCATCACAGCTAATACCGGGCCGAAAACCTCCTCCTGCGCCAGTCGATGTTCAGGCGTGATGCCTTCGACAATAGTGATGGGAACATAATAGCCCGTATCAGGCCCGCCGCCCCGGCTCGCGCCGGAAGACGCGGGGGCTGGCACTTCACCCTTATAGAGAATCGTCCCCTCTTGTTCGGCCAGCTCAATGTATTTTAGAATATTCTTCTGGGCTGCCCGGTCGATAACGGGGCCCATGAAATTGGCTGGGTCGTCGGCTGGGCCGATCCTCACCGAACGGGCAGCTTCGACCAGACGGTCGACGAAACGGTCGTAAATTGCCTCCAGCACGATGACGCGAGAGCAGGCCGAGCACTTCTGCCCCTGATAAGCAAAAGCCGAGTCTATGACATAAGGAATCGCCTCATCGAGATCCGCATCATCGTCTATGATTATGGCGTTTTTGCCGCCCATCTCTGCGATAACTTTTTTTACACAGAGTTGATCTTCGGACGTATGGCCAGCCTTTTCAATAATCCTTAGCCCAACTTCCATCGAGCCTGTAAAAGCGATAAGGCTAACAAGCGGATGCCCGACGAGGAAATCGCCCGCGACCGCTCCGGATGCCGGGGTATAATTAAATACGCCGGGCGGCAGCTTCGCCTGGCGAAAGATTTGCAATAGCGTATTTCCAACCACAGGCGTCAGATTAGAAGGTTTATAGACCACGCAGTTGCCGGTCACTATGGCTGCTGCGCACATCCCGCAACTGATAGCCAGCGGGAAATTCCACGGCGCGATTACCACTGCCACGCCCTTAGGCTGGTAGAAATATTCGTTGACTTCGCCCGGAGCCTGGCCCAAATAGCGTGGCTCGGCCAGGCGGAGCATACCCTGGGCATAATACTCCAAAAAGTCAATCGCCTCTGCCACATCGTTGTAGGCTTGTCTGGCCTGCTTACCCCCTTCAAACACCTGCCATGCAGCCAGTTCATAAATTCGTTTTCGCGCAATTTCCGCTGCTTTGACCAAATACATAGCTCGCCCCTTAGGGGTATCGCGCCATCCTCCTTTGGAGGCCTGCTCCGCAGCGTTGATAGCATCCTCAATCTGGGCTATATCAGCTTGACATACGCGGCCTACGACCTCATCCGGGCGAGCGGGGTTCACAGAATTTAACGTAGTCCTCGTGCCGACTTCTCGGCCGCCAATATAGAGCGGATAGGTCTTTCCCAGCTCTTTCTTGACCTGGGCAATCGCGCTTCTAAAGGCTTGCCTAACCTCGGCAACAGAAAAGTCGGCGAAAGGTTCGTTGCGAAACACGCCCAACTCTGACTGTGGTTGCGCTTGGCCGGCAGATTCATGCAAAGTTTCTTCGCCGGCCTGACTTACGGAAACCTGCCCGACCTCCGCAGGACACCTTACTGCGGGCAGGCGGGTCTGTGGTGCTTGTAAGAGCTGCTCCAGTTCGCGGCCTTCCACAAAAGTCTGCCGCAGAAACGACTCATTGGAGGTGTTTTCCAGGAGTCTTCGGATCAAATATGCCATGCCCGGCAACAGTTCGCCCTGTGGACAGTACAGCCGGACACGACCGGTCATCTTCAGCAGAGCCTTGCGGAATGGCTCAGCCATTCCATAGAGAACCTGAAACTCATAGCGATCCTCTGGCACCGCCATCGCGCGGGCCAGCTCAAGTACGAAACAGACAGAGCGAACATTGTGCGAAGCGCAGGCCAGGTGGCAAATATCGTGATTGCGCAGAATTTTCTCAGCACAGCGCTCAAATGCCGCGTCAGTTTGAGCTTTGATAGTGTACACCGGGATAGGCCAGCCGCTCTGCCGGGCGACCACGATTTCATAATCCCAATAAGCGCCCTTGACAAGGCGGATGGAAATGGGGCAGCGCTGCTGCCGCGCCCATTCGAGCATAAGGTCAATATCCCGGTCGCTGGTCTTCAAGTAAGTCTGCATAGCCAGTCCTAAGCGGGGGTAAGGCCTAAATTCGGGGTCACTGCGGCATCGGCGATAGACCTCAAAGGTGATTTCCTTGTACTTGCGCATCTCTGTATCGATACATAGAAAGCCGCCCACCTCAAGGACTTTGCGGTAAATGAGTTTGAGTCGATCCAAAATGCGTCCCACTGAGCCTTCGAAATCGACAGGATTAGTCTGTGAATACAGAGCCGATGGCTTGACAGAGATGTTTATCCTGGGGGCGTGGCCCCAGTCCAATCCGGAATCATTGCCGCCCAAGGCTGGCCAGCCTGACTTGGCCTGCTCCAGTCCTTGCAGCAAAGACATATAGTTCTCGACATACAAGTCGGCTTCTTTCTCACTGACGGTAGCCTCGCCAAGAATATCCAGAGTGAAGGCAAAGCCCTGCTGGCGAAGGTCGCCGAGGCTTGTGACTGTTTTCGGCACATCATTGCCAATTATGAATTGAAGGGCCATATTCTCCAGGTTCTTGCGGATGGTTCTGCCCAGCATTTTGATTCCCAAACGTCCGCCCAAGCCGGCACTTTTTGCTCCCCATCGCAGTACTGCCATTAGCCCCCGCCCCTGGGGCGGGGGTACCTCGGCCACAGGTGCCGAGGCTAACTGACCAAAGTACTCCTGGATGTGACGGTTGAGCATATCTTCGCTGGTCAAATATGGCAGGACATCTATGAACCGGAAAAGCTGCACCTTGAAGTCCTCATTGCTCATGCTCCAATCAATCACTTTGCCGGTCCACCAGTCTTTGTTGAATACCGAGGGTTTTTCGTCGCCGATGATGGAGAACAGCTCTTTGCCGCGATGCAATATGGCGGATTCCAAGCTGTCTGCCTGCGACGGATTTAGTCGAGTCATTTCCATATCTGGATCACCTTTCAGCCCCCGCGTCTTCCTGTCGGAAGACAGGAGCGGGGGCGACTCAGGAATACTACCATAATCAGTATATCTAAACAACCCCCGGCGGCACCTTTGATTCGGACACGGATTTCACGGATTTACACTGTTTTATCGCTGTTAATTTTTTTGCCTTGTTAATCAGTTCCCTCGGCTGCACTCGGGACAAGGTTATTCCGTGTCTAATGACCCATCGTTCATTCTTGGCCAAGGGGACTTGGCCAGGTTTTTATCGGGGTCAATTGTCAATCTTCAATTTACAATTTATAATTTCCAGAAAAGAACAGCCGCAGGAGATTGTAAGTGACAATTGAAAGTTGCAATTTGCCAGTTGAAAGAACGCAGCGGTTCCTTCCTTTACTGCTGGTGTTGTTCGTCGGCAGCGGCTATTCTGCGCTTGTCTACGAAATCGTCTGGTTCCAGTTGCTACAATTAGTGATCGGTTCGTCGGCGGTTTCACTGGGTGTGCTGCTGGGAACCTACATGGGCGGGATGTGCCTGGGCAGTATCGGTCTGCCGCGCATTATCTCCCCTAAGAGGCATCCCTTACGCGTTTATTCTCTGCTTGAGCTTGGGATTGGCATCATCGGGGTCGCAGTTTTGTTTGGAATGCCGTATATCGATCGACTTTACACGGCAAACGTCGGTCACGGCTTTGCGGGAGTTTGGCTTCGTGGTCTGGTCTGCGCGGTGTGTCTGCTGCCGCCTACCATTCTGATGGGCGCGACTCTGCCGGCGGTTGCACGGTGGGTCGAGACGACTCCGAAGGGCGTTTCGTGGCTTGGACTCTTTTACGGCGGAAACATCGCCGGGGGCGTGTTCGGTTGTCTGCTGGCAGGCTTCTATTTGTTGAGAGTCCACGACGTTGCGGTGGCAACATACGCCGCCGCCACGGTCAACGGCGCAGTGGCTCTGATGGGCCTCGGCTTGGCCAGACTAACGCCACACCGTGCACCTGCCCCTGTTAGCCCCCGGACCTGTGCCGAGCCTAAGGCTTGCCCACAGTCCGCAGGATGCCTCACGGCAGTGGCAGGGCTAATGGTGTGGCCAGTGTACGTCGTTATCGCGCTGTCGGGTATGTCTGCGCTGGGCGCCGAGGTGGTTTGGACGAGGCTGTTGTCACTGCTTTTAGGTGGGACGGTTTACACGTTTTCCATTATTCTGGCGGTGTTTCTGGTGGGGCTGGGGATCGGCAGCGGTATCGGGTCGCTTCTATCACGCGTGGTCGCCCTGCCTGCCCCCGCGTCTCCCGACGCGAGTCGGGGCGGCGGGCCGCGGATTGCGCTGGGCTGCTGCCAGATGATACTGACCGCAGCGATTGCTTGGACGGCGTATATGGTCGCCAAATCCTTACCTTATTGGCCGATCGACCCTTCGCTTTCCACCAGTCCCTGGTTCAACTTCCAGCTCGATCTGACGCGTTGTGCTTGGGCTGTTTTGCCCGCGGCGATTCTGTGGGGGGCCAGTTTTCCGCTGGCGCTGGCCGCTGTCGCATCGCGCGGAGGCGATCCGGGACGATTAGTCGGTGGAGTCTATGCAGCCAATACGGTCGGCGCGATCATCGGCTCGATCGGATTCAGCATGCTCGTAATTCCCTGGCTGGGCACACAGCAGGCCCAGCGATTGATGATTGGGCTTTCCGCTGTCGCTGCTTTTTTGATGTTTTCCGGCAGCGGACACCTTTTTTGCCACAGAGAGCACAGTCCTGGGGACTCCTTACGGAGAGAACTCAGAGGAATTTCTTTATTTTTTTATCTCTGTGAACTCTGTGTCCTCTGTGGCTTTTTAACATTGGTGGCTTTATTAGCCTGGAGCGTGCCCCCAACTCCTTGGGGCTTGATCGCTTATGGCCGCTTTGTGGCGACCTACGGCGGACGATTGGCGCCCGGGATTACCGAAGAAAAAGACATCCCTTCAGGCAGCGGCAAGCCGGACATCTTCTGCACCTATATGGGTGAAGGGCTGAACGGCTCGGCCGTCGTGACCATGTCGAAAGCGGGCGTGCGGTGTTTCCACTCAGCAGGAAAGGTGCAGGCGTCCAACGAACCGCAGGATATGCGGCTGCAACGCATGTTAGGGCACATATCGGCGCTGCTGCATCCGAAGCCTCGCTCGGTGCTGGTCGTGGGCTGCGGAGCAGGCGTTACCGCCGGCACATTTATCCTGCATCCAAGCATCAAGCACATCATCATCTGCGAAATCGAACCGTTGGTCCCGAAGTTCGTAGCCCCGAAGTTTAAGAAAGAGAACTACGATGTGGTGAATGATTCCCGCGTCGAAGTGATTTACGACGACGCCCGGCATTACATCCGCACGACCCGGCGAAAATTCGACATCATCACATCCGACCCGATTGACCCGTGGGTCAAAGGCTGCGCCGCGCTCTACACGCAGGACTACTACAAGATGTGCAAGGAGCATTTGAATCCAGGCGGAGTGGTCACCCTGTGGATACCCCTATACGAGGGCAATTCGGATACGGTTAAGAGCGTGATCGCCACCTTTTTCAGTGTCTTCCCCAACGGCCTTATCTGGAGCAACGACATCAAAGGAGAAGGTTATGACGCTGTCCTGTTTGGTCAGGCCCCTGCGCAGGCGGCGATGCCAACCCAGATAAATGTTGATGAACTTCAACGGCGGCTGTCCCGATGCATCGGGAACGAGTCTGTAGCTCAGTCGTTAGCTGAGGTGGGATTCGACTCAGCGATTGACTTGTTGGCGACATACGCTGGGCAAGCGCCTGATTTGCAGGAGTGGTTGCGGGACGCTCAAATCAACACCGACCGGAACCTGCACCTGCAGTACACTGCCGGTATGTGGCTGAACTGCTATTTGGGCAGAGAGATATTAGCCGAAATAATCCAGTATTACAGATTTCCAGAGGAACTTTTTATTGCCTCGGATCAGAGCAAAGAAGCGTTGAGGCGGGCGCTGGAGGGTCTGCAATCGAGCCAATGAAGCTCTTCGGCAGTGAGTTCACGGCCGAACTGCTACCGCCGGCAGACAATTGACAATCGTGAATCTTAAAAACTGGGTATTGGGCTTCCACCGGGCCAGCTTAGCTTAAAGGTATTTCCAGCCGGATACGCTGAAACAGACTGCATGTGCGCATCCACGAACACAGCGTTGGCTAAGCCATGGTTTAAGTCTCCGCCCGAAGCGCCATGAAAAGTGGCGAAGCAATCGGTCCTGCAATCAGGCGTAGAACGCAAATTGTTGTCGTTAATGCCGGCGCCGCTGAGGCCTGAAATAGCCCAGCTATTCTCTTCAGAGAAGAAAAACACACCTGCGGGGTTCTTGACGCTGTTTTCTTTCTGTATGCTCTTGATGCTTGTATGGTATTGTGTAGGCACGTAATTCCATGCATCGCCGTGCAGGTAGGAATTCATGGTGTAACCATATTGAGGTTGTATGGGAATTGGCGTACCCCTGCAACGGGAGCAACCCATCTGCTTGACAACAAGATTGAACGAAGGACAAAGGTGGATGTCCTGATCCTTCAGATATGTCCACAGGCATCCGCCCAGTTCGGGGTGTGAGTCGAGATTCTTGCTGGCATCGTGCCATCGGCAGCCTGTACCGCCATCCTTGTACAGCCAGGTAAATGAATAAGGAAGGTAGCCGTCATAATCGTCTACATACATCCTGGCCGCCAGTCCGTACTGTTTCAGGTTGGACTTGCAAATCGAGTTCCTGGCCTGCTCTTTGACCCTCTGCAATGCCGGCATCATTATTGCCATCAGCAACGCAATGATAGCAATAACCACCAGAAGCTCTATTAGAGTAAATCCCACCCGTATTTTGTGGCTAAGCCTTGTAGGATTGTTCATTGTTTTTCTCCTGCCTATTATAAGATAGAATCAGATAGCCTTTAATGAATATACCCCTGGCGAAGCCACAAGTCAAGGATAATTTTCCACATAATTGGGATTATGCACGGCTGCGTAAGACATAGTCCAGCAAAGCCACAATAGGTTTCCTTGCACGAAAAAGAGGCCACCCTCCCCGGATACCAGGCAGGATTATACTGCTAACGGCAGAAAGCCGTTTGAGGCCGCAGCTGCCAAAAATTCAAAAATCAAGATGCAAAATTAAGGAAGCCCGTCCTGAGCAAGGCCGAATAATCCTCACCTCGTGCCGTGATTCCGCACTTTTGATTTTTAATCCGCCAAACCGCGTGGCGGTTTAATCTTTGATTTTGGATTGCCGAGGGTGCTTACTCGACATTTAGAAACGCCGTCTACCGCCGCCGCCTTGTCTTGGCCTACCCTCACCTCCTCGATGGTCTTGCCTACGAGCCTGAGCCTCACTTACTTTGATTGCTTGCCCCCTCAAATCCTTGCCATTCATCTGGCTAATCGCAGTCTGGGCTTCGTCCTTCGAAGGCATTTCAATAAATCCGAAGCCCCTCGGTTCGCCGGTAAACCGGTCTTTTATGATTGTGACAGATTCGACCTGGCCAAATGCCTCGAACGCCTGGCGCAGATCGTCTTCGGTTACGTCACGAGACAAATTCCCTGCATAAATGTTCATTCTTGTTTTCCTTTCTAATCTTCAAACTATCTTAAAACCGGCATCGGAATTCCAATTAGCACAGACGGGATTATATTACTTTTGCTGCCACAGACAAGTATTTTTTTTGTTTGTCAAATATATTCTACATTTAGCTCTGGTCAGTTGAAATCTGGCGAAGGACTCCTTCGGTCAAGCCGGTCAGGCGGATATCGTCGCCGAAACGCTTAATATTAACCTGATAGAAGCTGACCGGCGTGCCCAGTTCAGCCATCGGGCCGGTGATAGCAGCGCTGCCCAAGCCACCTAATATTTTCGGGGCAATGTAAACACAGATTTCGTCAGCAAGCTGCCGTTTCAAAAATGATGCCAAAACTATTGGGCCGCCCTCGACAAGTAGCTGACTAACGCCGCGTTTAGCCAGTTCTTCGAGCAGAAACTCTATGTCACATTGACCTTCACGGGCTGGAACGGGCAATAGCTCAGCGCCTTGTTGTGTTATCTTATCCGCTTTTTCTGAACCTGCCTTAACTGCCTCCTCGCCCGTTACAATCAAAACGGGCACTTTCCTTGCGGTGCTTAACAACCGGCAATCAAGAGGAATTCTCAGATGTGTGTCCAGCACGATTCGGATGGGCTTTTTCCCCCTGGCTGGGCGAGCGGTGAGCAGCGGGTCGTCGGCAATTACCGTATTGACGCCCACTAATATCCCCTGGACTCGCCGGCGCAACTTGTGGGCGTCTTTTCTGCTTAGCTCATCCGAAATCCACCGCTGGTGAGTGGCGCTACCCGCATAAGCGACTTTTCCGTCGATGCTTTGCGCCCATTTTAGTATCACCCAGCATTTGCCGGTTGCGGCGAACTTGATAAACGGGGCATTAAGCAGCCGTGCCTCGGCTTCGCAAACGCCGGTCTGCACCTGTATTCCTGCGTTGCGCAGTTTTTGGATGCCTTTGCCGTTGGCGTGCGGCGATGGGTCAATAGTCGCGGCCACTACTTTTACTATCCCGGCTGTGATTATCGCCTCGGTGCAGGGCGGCGTCTTTCCATAGTGACAGCACGGCTCAAGTGCGACATACATCGTCGCACCTCGCGGATCGACGCCGAGCTCTTTACAGTTTCGCAGGGCGTTTATCTCAGCGTGGGGGCCGCCGAATTTCTTATGCCAGCCTTTGCCTATAATCCGGCCTTCCTTTACGATAATACAGCCAACTGCCGGATTCGGCTCAACCGAGCCGATGCCTCGCCGGGCGAGCCGCAGCGCGGCCTGCATAAATCTCTCGTCTTGCCTATTCACTGACTATCACTGACTTTAACACGGACTGTCACTGATTGCACGCTATTGTTCCATTTTGCGGTGGAACGTGTTTCTTTCGATCGTTTGTGTAAATAACTCGCTTTATGCCAACTCCGTCCGCGCCAAAATTTATAAGGAATCCCAACTCGTACCGGCTATTCTGCAGATAACTGTAAAGTATATCTGCTATCCTCGGTGGCAGCCGCTCTAAAGCCTTTAACTCAACAATTATTTTGTCCTCGACTATGAAATCGGGCTGATATGAGCCGATTATTCTCTTCGTTTTTGGCGAATATATTCTGATCGACTTCTCACGCTGGTACTTTATGCCGCGAAGCGTCAGTTCCTCAGCAAAAGCCCTTTGATACAGCCTCTCCTTGTGTCCCAAGCCGTAGTTCTTCCTGACTTCGATTGCCGCACCCCGTATTTGATAGCTCAATTACTTATGCAACAAATCTACACACTTCTTAGCCATGTTACTATCCGTGTTCGTCCGTATCTCAGTCAGTGTTAGTCCGTGCCGCCGTCAGTGTCCGTCCGTGTTAATCATCTGTAGGAATTCCTTCTCGGTTATTATCTGGACGCCCAGTTGCGAGGCCTTGTCGAGTTTGCTGCCGGGTTCTTTGCCGGCCAGTACGAAGTCGGTTTTTTTACTCACGCTGGATGAAGGCTTTCCGCCGGCTTGTTTGATTGCCTGCTCGACTTGAGGCCGAGTGAACTTTTCCAGAGTGCCCGTAACCACAATCGTTTTTCCAGCTAATTTATCCGCCATACGTATGGCGGATTTACCCGCACGCCGCGTTTTTTTCGGCTGTTCAGGTCTTACGCCTGCGGATAGCAGCCCTTCAATAACCGCTCGGTTCACCGGGTTGCGGAAATACTCATGCACGCTTTCCGCTATTTTAGGCCCGATTTGCTCTACGGTCTGGAGCGATTCTATGTCGGCGGCCATAAGGGTGTCCAGCGAGCCGAAATGTTCGGCCAGAATGTCGGCTGATTGGCCGCCAATGTGACGAATACCCAGAGCGGCGATGAGCCGCCAGAGAGGCCGAGTTTTGCTCTTTTCTATCGCAGCTATCACGTTGTCGGCACTTTTTTCGCCCATACGTTCCAGAGCCATCAGGTCCGATTTCTGCAATTTGTAAAGGTCGGCAAAATTCTTCACCAGGCCGGCTTCCACTAACTGCTCGATCAGCGCAGGCCCAAGATGCTCAATATCCATCTGGTCCCGACCGGCAAAATATCGCAGGCGTTCCTTCAGTTGTCCCACACAATTCGGATTAGTACAGCGGATGTAAACGCCTTCTTTATCCTTTGCTACGGCAGAGCCGCAAATTGGACATTTAGCCGGCACTTTGAAGGGCACGGCCCCGGCGTGTCTAAGCTCTCTTTTTACCTGAACAACCTGCGGGATTATCTCGCCGGCCTTTTCAATCAATACGGTGTCGCCG
>Ga0172366_10005012_pt1 | contig 10457 bp, 9 predicted proteins | sample LakKivSesite69cm_FD_114533 | JGI IMG/M metagenome (GOLD analysis project Ga0172366, IMG submission 114533) | Sediment microbial communities from Lake Kivu, Rwanda - Sediment site 69cm | ecosystem: Environmental > Aquatic > Freshwater > Lake > Sediment | place: Rwanda: Western Province, Lake Kivu...
TATAAATATCTATATGTTCTTGAAGGCTATGCCTTAAACGTTCTGGTACTCCCAGTGCTTTAATCCAATGTTCAGACTGTTGATATAAATTGTCACATATTTCTCTTAACTTCCTATTCTTTGAAATATTTATGATATTTTTATGGAATTTTGAATTTAAATTACTTTAAGCTAGAGGATCTTTGGAAAATACAGCTTCCTCCATTTGCTGAATAATTATTTTTAGGTTTTTAATATCTTTCTCGATAATTTTCTGAGCAGCAAAGTTAACCACATAGGTTTCTAATTGTAGTCTAATATTTAACACATCTAACAGGTCTTGAGGAGAATCTTGATTAACCACGATACCGATATTGGGAATAAGCGTTACAAATCCTTCAGCAGCTAATAATCGAAGAGCTTCTCTAACGGGTGTTCTACTGATATTCATTTGCTCAGCGATTTTCTCTTCAAATAAGCGGGTATCAGAAACTAATTTTCCTTGAATTATATCACGCTTGATAATCCGATAAACTTTTTGAATTAATAATTCATGATTTTTAATCCTTGGAAAATTAGCCATAATAATAAAGTTCTTTTTTTATATAATTTATTTCATAATTCAGCTAATTATTTTAGAAGATTAGAAGACATTATAAATAATATATTAATATTAGCATAAATATACTAAAAATCAAGAAGAAGAATTGGCATTTACTTGAGCTTTCTTAGCCTATCCTTAGCATCACCTTGGTAGCAATTTAATCTTTTACAGAAAATCTGTGATGGTCTCTAATTTCTTCAAAAATTTTTTTTCTTAATTTTTAATTTTATGGGTTATGGGGAGGATAAATTATATCCATAGAAAATAATTAAAGTAGGAAGCAAGATAAATTGAGAGGCGTTAATTTATCTCTTTAAAAGCTGACGGGCTTTTTGAATGGACTCTTTCACTCTCTTTAAAGAAGTTCCTCCGTAAGAATTCTTTACCTTTATAGCTTCTGCAGGTTCTAACTTTTTTAATACATCAAGGTGAAAATCTGGGTGAAAAGAATTTAATTCTGGAAGGGTTAACTCTTCCAGGGTTTTCTTTTTCCTCAAACAATAAAGAACAATCTGCCCCACTAATTTATGAGCCTCTCGAAAAGACAGTCCTTTTCTTACCAGATAATCAGCTAATTCCGTAGCGGTAGAAAAATCTCCTTTGGTAGCTCCTTCTATCCTTTCCTTATTTATCTGCATGGTTTCTATCATTTTGCCCATTAAGAAAAGAGATTTTTCTAAAGTGGAGGCTGTATCCAATAAGGGCTCTTTATCTTCTTGTAAATCATGATTATAGGCTAAAGGGAGGGCCTTTAACATCACTAAAAGGTTAATCAGGTTTCCATAAACCCGGCCAGTTTTCCCCCTGATTAACTCAGCAGCATCAGGATTTTTTTTCTGGGGCATTATACTACTTCCTGTGCAGAAAGATTCATCCAATTCAATAAAATCAAATTCCTGAGAGGACCATAAGACTAATTCTTCCGCTAACCTACTAAGGTGCATCATTAAAATTGCCGAATGGGATAAAAATTCTACTATAAAATCTCTATCACTTACCGTTTCTATACTATTTTCTGAAATTAAACTAAAATCAAGCTCTTTAGCGACAAAATCTCTCTCAATAGGAAAAGAAGTACCGGCCAGGGCAGCTGAACCCAAGGGAAGAACGTCAATTCTTTTATATAAATCTTTTATTCTTCCTTTATCTCGTTCAAACATATAGAAATAAGCCATTAAGTGATGGGAGAAAAGAATGGGCTGAGCGTGTTGAAGATGGGTATAACCAGGCATTATTATGCCCAAATTTTTCTCAGCCACATTTAAAATAATTTTTTGTAAATTCTTTATTAGATTAGCAAGGTTAGAGACTTCTTCTTTTAAATACATTCGTTCATCGAGTACAATCTGATCATTTCTGCTCCGGGCAATATGTAGTTTACCGGCTATCTCCCCGATCTTTTCTTTCAATTTATTCTCTACCCAGGTGTGAATATCTTCTGCCTGAGTGGAAGCGATGTCTATTTTTTTCTCCTGTACTTCCCCTAAAATCTCTTGCAAACATCTTATTATTTGTTCTTGCTCTTCTTTACTTATAATATTAACTTTGCCTAACATCCGAGCATGGGCAATACTACCCAAAAGATCATATTTAACCAACTTTTTATCAAAAGAGAGGGAAGAAATAAATTCCTCCATCTCTTGGTTGAGATTCTTATTAAATCTTCCCCCCCATAATTTCTCCATATTTACTCCTCTTCTGGTAAGTATTCAATAAAATAAATTGATAAACTATTCTTTAATTTCAGAATGATTATAGATATTATATTATTTTTCTCTATCATTTTCTATTGACTAAAGAATATATCTTGGTAGGTAGACCCCAGAGTTCAATAAATCCTTTGGCAAAATCTTGACGGAAAGTATCACCCTGGTCATAAGTGGCTAAATTAAAATCATAAAGAGAGTGCTCAGATTTTCTGCCCACTATTTCACAACTTCCCTTAAATAATTTTACTCTAGAGATTCCGGTAACTTTCTCCTTAATAACTTTTACAAATCCATCTAGAGCCTCTTTCAAAGCAGAATACCATAGCCCATAATAAGTTAATTCGGCATATTTTTGAGAAATTACTGATTTGAAATGGAATAACTCCCGGGGATAAACTAATTCTTCTAAAGCCCGATAAGATTTAAGTAAAATTATCGCTGCTGGACATTCATAGATTTCTCGTGATTTTATTCCTACTAGCCTATTCTCTACCATATCAATTCTTCCTACGGCATTCTCTCCACCAACCTTATTTAAATTTACAATTAAATCCACCAGAGAAGCTTTTCTCCCATTAATACCCTGGGGAATTCCCTTTTCGAAATATATCTCAAGATAGGTAGGCCAATCAGGTGCCTTTTCTGGGCTAGTTGTCCATTCATATACTCCTTGCTGGGGTGGTTCTTTCCAAGGGTCTTCTAATATCCCACATTCAATAGATCTACCCCACAAATTTTGATCTACACTGTAAGGATTATCTAAATCTACTGGAACAGGAATTTGATGCTGTTGAGCATACTCAATCTCTTCTTCTCGAGTAAGTCCCCATTCCCGGGCAGGGGCAATTACCTGTAAGCTTGGATTTAAAGCAGCAATAGATACTTCAAATCTTACCTGATCATTTCCTTTGCCAGTGCAACCATGAGCAATTGCCTCTGCTCCCTCTTTTTCCGCAAAGTCTACTAATAATTTGGCAATCAATGGCCGGGAATAAGCAGTAGCCAGAGGATAGTGAGATTCATAAACTGCACCTGCCTGTAATCCGGGTATAATATAATGATAAGCAAATTCTTCTTTGGCATCTATAAGATAAGACTTGCTTGCCCCAATCTTAAGCGCCTTCTCTTTAATATATTCTAAATCACTATTTTGACCTACATCCACAGTTACAGCAATCACTTCCTCAGCATATTTCTCCTTTAACCATCTTATAGCTACCGAAGTATCCAACCCCCCTGAATAAGCTAAGATTATTTTCTTAAATTTTTTCATTTTTTCCTCCTTAAAAAATTATTTCGGCTAATGTAAAAAAAGGTGCCTGGCACCTTTTTTTACATCTGGGTAAAGATTTTGTCTAGAACTGCTATTAAATAATCTATTTCTCTTTTTTCAACAATTAGAGGAGGGAGAAAGCGTAGTACTTTCTTTGAGGTACAATTAATCAAGAAACCTTCCTCTAAACATTTTTTTACTATTTCCTCACCCTCTTCATATAACTCCATCCCGATCATTAATCCTAATCCTCTTATCTCTTTAATCTGATGAGAGAATTTCACCTTTAACTCTATTAATCTATTTTTAAAGTATTCTCCTTTTTCTGTACATTTTTCTACCAACTTTTCTTCTTGTAATATCCTTAAGTTAGCCAAGGCAGCTGCACAAGCTAAAGGATTTCCTCCAAAAGTAGTGCCATGATCTCCTGGTTGAAAAGAAGCAGCAACTTCCTCTTTAGCTATTAACGCACCAATAGGTATACCTCCTCCTAACGATTTAGCTACAGTTAAAATATCTGGCTCTACCCCATAATGCTGATAAGCAAAAATTTTCCCTGTTCTTCCTAAACCACACTGAATTTCGTCAAAGATGAGTAATATCTTTTCTTTTTCACATAATTCTTTAATTCCTTCTATAAATCCCTTATCAGCAATAAATACTCCCCCCTCCCCTTGAATGGGCTCTAAAATGATGGCTGCTACTTCCTGATCAAGGGCCACCTTCACTGAATGTAAATCATTGAAGATAGCTTCCTTAAACCGGGGTAATATTTCTAGATAATCCTTTTGATACTTAGATTGTCCAGTAGCAGCCAAGGTCGCAATGGTTCTTCCGTGGAAAGAATTTTTCATATAGATTATCTTGTATCTATTTTCTCCTCGGTTTTTAAAATACTTAACGGCAATCTTAATTGCCCCTTCATTCACTTCTGCTCCACTATTTGCAAAAAAGACCTTATCCCCGCAGGATAATTCTACTAAACTTCGGGCTAAAATTATTTGAGGCTCATTATAATAAAGATTGGAACAATGAATGAGTTTTTTAGCTTGCTTATTAATGGCTTGAACCAATTTTGGATGACTATAACCTAGATTATTTACTGCAATACCACCTACAAAATCATAATACTCCTTCCCCTCTCTATCCCACACCTTCATTCCTTTACCTTGCTTCAATATCATCTTTGGTCTGGTATAAGTTTGCATTAAATATTTCTTTTCCTGTTCTATTAATTCTTCAGTATTCATTATTTTAAACTCTCCTTTCTTTTCATAATCTTCCTCTTCCAATCTGGATCTTAAATAGTCAACGATTTGATTAATCCTATCAAGAGGTAATTTCTGTCCCAATTCCACTATCGGTGAAAATCTCCAGTAAAATAGAATGAGGATAGGTCCCATTTAAAAAATGAACTTTGCTTACTCCTCCCAAGAGGGCTTGCACAGCTGAATCAACTTTTGGGATCATTCCTTTTTGTATAATTCCCTTCTTAATTAATTCTTTCGCCTGGGTGATATTCAAACTACTAATTAAAGTAGAGGAATCAGAAGAATTCTCAAATATGCCATCTACATCAGTTAAATAGATTAACTTCTCAGCATACACAGAGATGGCTACCTGAGCCGCGGCAGTATCAGCATTAACATTGTATCTAATTCCTTCCCTATTTACTCCCACTGTAGCAATTACGGGAATATAATCCTTTTCCAATAGAAGAGTTAATATTTCAGGATTTACCCTTTCTATCTCGCCGACCAGACCTAATTCCGCCAAGGTATGCTTCCGCACGATTAAAAGCTGAGCATCTTCTCCACTAAGTCCAATACCTTTTACTCTATTCCCCGGCCCTTCTGATATAAATAAGTTAATTTCCGCTACCAATCGCGTATTAATCTTCCCGATTAAGACCATCTCAGTGATCTCCATCGTTTCTTGGTCGGTTATTCTCAAACCATTGACGAAGTGAGGTATCTTATTTCGTCTTTTCATCTCCGCTGATATCTCCGGGCCACCACCATGAACAATAATCGGCTTCATCCCCACATACTTCAAGAGAATGATGTCTTCAATAATCTTTTTCTCTAACTTTTCATCCTGCATCGCACTCCCCCCGTATTTTATTACTACGATTCGGTCCCAGAATTTTTTAATATAAGGAAGGGCTTCTAAAAGGATTTCACCACGCTTATCTATCTCTTTATCTTTTATCATTGTTGTTTACCACCTCTTTTCTTTTAATTGACTAATTGAATTAGTTGTTAGTGAATAGTGAATAGTATTTAGTTAAGATAAAAAACTAAAGCTAAAAGCGAAAAACTATCGCTTAAGATTTAAAACCTCTTCTCTTATAAAAAATTTTTTAGCTAATTTTTTTGCGGAGTTTGATGAATTGAACCTCTACCTATTACTAATCAATCACTAATTATCATTCCGCCCCTCGCTGTACTAACTGTACTTAGTATTTATCTTCACATAATCATAAGTCAAATCACATCCCCAGGCGGTGGCCTTTTCCTTTCCCATTTTCAAGTCAATAGTAATTTTAATTTCCTGGGAAGAACTCAGGTAATCATGCAATTCTTGACGCGAAAATTCTAGAGGTTGTCCACCTTCCACAATCTTTTCCTTTAAATAAAGGCCTACCTTCTCTGGATTTATCTCTACTCCCGAATATCCCACTGCAGCCAGTATTCTACCCCAATTGGGATCTCCACCAAAGATGGCAGTCTTTACTAAAGGAGAATTAATTACTGCTTTGGCTACCCTTTTTGCTTCATTAAAAGACGGAGCATCTTTCACTTCTACTTCAATCATTTTAGAAGCTCCCTCACCATCTCTGACAATACATTTAGCTAAATATTCTCCCACATAATATAAAGCCTTTAAAAATTTAGAATAATTTACATCTCTTTCTATAATCCCCGGATTTCCAGCCAACCCATTTGCCATTACGATTACCATATCATTAGTACTGGTATCACCATCTACGCTGATCATATTAAAGGTCTTTTCTACCACCTGTTGTAAAGCATCTTTGAGTAATTCTTGGCTGATAGAAATATCACTGGTAATAAAAGCCAACATAGTAGCCATATTTGGATTTATCATTCCTGAGCCTTTAGCCATTCCTCCAATTTTTACTTCTTTTTCTCCTATCCTAAAAGTAAGGGCAATTTCTTTTTTGAGGGTATCAGTAGTAAGAATAGCCTCTGCTGCTTCGGTCCCCCCGGCGCTACTTAATCCTGAAATAGCCTCTTTCAAGCCATCTTTTATCTTTTTTAAAGGCAAGGGCTCTCCAATTTTACCGGTAGAAGCTATGGCAATATATCTATGGTCGATGGCCAATCCCTTAGCCACATAGTTTATCGTCTCCCAGGCATCCTCTAACCCCTTCTTGCCAGTACAAGCATTAGCTATTCCACTATTAATTAAGATTGCCTGAAGTTTCCCCTTCGATTTTGCTAAATTGTTTTCAGTCACTATTAGAGGAGCAGCTTTAAATTTATTGGTGGTATACATAGCAGCTGCTTCCGCTAACTTTTCAGAATATATGAGAGCTAAATCTTTTTTATTTACCCTAATTCCACATCTTATCCCGCTTGCCTTAATTCCTTTAGGGTAAGTTATACCGCCAGTGACTATTTTAAAATCTTTATTATTTTCTATAATCTTCTGCATTCCAGGATACTCCTTTTCTCTTTTTTAATTAATCTTGGCAAAATAGGTTAAATCTGGACCCTATAAAAGCTGGTCAAAATTCCAGACCACATGTCTCTGGAAAATTACACATAATATTCATATTTTGAACTGCCTGTCCGGCCGCGCCTTTTACTAAATTATCAATAGCTGAAATAACTTTTATCTGCTTTATCCTCTTATCTACCCGGAAACCAATATCACAATAGTTTGTTTCGGAAATAAATTTAAGCTCAGGTAGTGCTGGTGGCTCAAAGATTCTGATAAATGGTGCTTGATGATAGAATTGATTATAAATTTTTAAAATCTCTCCTTCTTCTTTAACCTCTTTTAGACTTAGATAGCAGGTGGAAAGAATTCCCCGATTAAGTGGAAGAAGATGGGGTGTAAAAGAAACCGTTATAGCTTTGCCTTTTTCCCAATTTTTCTTACCAAAATAAATCAGGGACAACTCTTGCTCGATCTCTGGAATATGATTATGTCCAATAATTTTATAAGCTTTAAAATTTTCATTGCATTCAGAAAAATGAAGATCGAAAGATAAATTTCTTCCTGCTCCAGTAGTGCCAGACTTAGAATCAATGATTATCCCTTCTTTCTTCACTAAATGATATTTCAATAAAGGAGCAATCCCTAAAATTACACTGGTAGGATAACAACCTGGATTAGCAATAAAAGAGCTATGCTTTATTTTTGAAGCATAAAGTTCTGGCAATCCATATACTACTTTCCTCAATAACTCCTTACTCTCTGGAGAGTGTTCCTTCTTATACCATTCCTGATACACTAAGAAATCTTTCAATCGATAATCCGCACTTAAATCAATTATTCTTAGTTCTTCTCTTTCCTGAAACAATTCAGGAATTACCTCCAGGGAAACTGTATGAGAAAGAGCAGTAAATATCAGGTCAGAATCCCGGGATAATAATCTTGGATCAAAATCGATTAACTTTCGATCTACTTTATTTAAAAATTCCGGGTATACTTCAGTAATAGTCTTGCCATGATAAGAAGAAGAGGTCAGGTGGATAAGTTCTACTCGGGCATGTCTTATTAATAATTTAATTAATTCTTTTCCAGCATAACCCGTTGCCCCGACTACACTAACTCTTATCTTTTTCAACTTACTTTCACCTCTCTATGTTTGAAATAAAAAAATCTCGTCCCCTTTAATCGTTTACTGATTAAATCAAGGACGAGATAATACTATTGGCATTTTCCCGCGGTGCCACCCCGATTGAGTAAATAATCTTCCCCTGGAATGTAAATAAAAGTGCCTGGCACCTTTTTTACCAGAAATAAAAAATCTCGTCCCCCCGATAATCTTTATTATCATCAAGGGACGAGATTTAATTCTCGTGGTGCCACCCAGGATTGGATAAATTACTTACCCCACTCATTAGAAGTGCTTTAAAGGTCACTAACCTATCTCTTTGTGAGGTTCTCTTTTCAATTATTTCCCTCCAGATACTTTCACCACTTAGTATCTTTCTCTGAAAATAAGCGGGATATAATTTACTTTTCCTCATTAATTTTTATTTTTTAATATTTTGCCTTATATTAACTGATTACTTCTCATTTGTCAAATTTTTTATTAATTGTTCTTAAAATATTTTCACAGAAATCCTTATTTTTTGAAATTCCAGGCTTCCAGTTAGGTTTTTATCCATCAATGCACTCGGGATCTTCTTTTAAATTAATAGAGAGATTTGCATTTTAACCCAAGGACACATCCAGGATCATCATCAAGGTAAATCCAATCATCACTCCCATAGTCGCTAAATCGGAATACCCTTTCTGCTGTGATTCGGGGATTAATTCCTCAACTACGACAAATATCATCGCACCGGCAGCAAAAGAGAGGGCATAGGGAAGAATGGAACGGACAAATATAACTGCCGAAACACCAATAACACAAAAGATGGGTTCTACAATACCAGAAAGTTGTCCATACCAAAAACTTTTCCGAGCAGACATACCTTCTCTTCTCAAAGGCAAGGAAATCGCCATCCCTTCTGGAAAATTTTGCAGTCCGATACCAATAGCTAAGGCAATAGCGGAAGAAAAAGAAGAAGCTGGCAAGCCAGCAGCTACCGCGCCAAAAGCTACTCCTACTGCTAGACCTTCTGGAATATTATGGAGGGTTACTGCCAGGATAAGCAGGGTGCTCCTCTGCCAGATAGTGGGAACTCCCTCCGCCTCCTTTAAAGATAATCCAGGGTGTAAATGAGGTAATACAGCATCGATAATCCGAAGAAAAATTCCACCTAGCAGAAAGCCGATGGCTGCCGGGACCCAAACAGGCAAATTTTCCCCTTCACCCATGGCAAGAGCAGGAGCCAGCAAAGACCAGTAACTTGCTGCTATCATTATTCCCGCTGCAAATCCCAACATGGTATCGAGCAATTTTCTACTTATTTCTTTACTCAAAAAAACTGCCCCTGCTCCCAGTGCGGTCATCCCCCAGGTGAATATACCGCTAAGGAAGGCCTGGATGACTGGATGAAGATTATTTAATATATTTAACATCACGATATATTTTCACCTATTTATTATAATTTCACTTCGGTCCCTACATGGCAGAAAAAGAAATGCTTACCAAATTCCTGGAATAAACGCATAGAAGTTTCCAATCCAGTGCAATGAGAAGTTCCAATTTTTTCTATATCCAATTTCTTTAAAGCTTTTATACTCTCGCTTTTGGTTTTCTCGGATGCCGGACCAAGATGAGTTCCTCCTAAAAGGGCATAAATATGTTGTTGACCAGTTTTTTCCATAGCATAATTAATAATATTTATAATCCCTGAGTGGGAACAGCCCAATATAATAACCAAACCTCTTATAGTATTGACTATCAAGGTTTGATCATCTATAACTATATCCTGCTGATATCCCTTTTCACCCTTTAAAACTAAATCTGGATCACCTTTCTCAAAAGAGGTTTTGCGGGGTACTTCTCCACTCAACATTAATCCCGGAACGATTTCCGTAAACTCAGAATTAAACACAAAATCTGCACCCTTGCCTTCCAATACTCCCCGCCGAAAAGGTATACCAATATTTTTTTCTAATCCCTTACGAATATTATAACTATTTTTAAAAAGATCAGGATGAGCAAAGACTTTAACCTTCCCGGTATATTCAAGAACCTTCAGTAAACCACCGGTATGATCATGGTGGTGATGGCTTAGGA
>Ga0172366_10005017_pt1 | contig 10445 bp, 9 predicted proteins | sample LakKivSesite69cm_FD_114533 | JGI IMG/M metagenome (GOLD analysis project Ga0172366, IMG submission 114533) | Sediment microbial communities from Lake Kivu, Rwanda - Sediment site 69cm | ecosystem: Environmental > Aquatic > Freshwater > Lake > Sediment | place: Rwanda: Western Province, Lake Kivu...
CAGATTCTCTCGCATTCCACAAAACTGGTTCTATTTGAGAACCTGCATTAGAATCACAATAAGTTTTCATTACTACCAGAATATATTATATCTTACTGTTTAAGATAAGTTTTATGTTCTTCCTATCAGTGTTAGCGCGCGCTTAGTGCGGGGGTGGAATTTCAACCCCAATTTACGAGTAAAATTGCTTCGCGAGTGAAGGACGAATCCCTGCATTATTCCATACACACATTGACTTGAACTCGGGTTCAGATGGCGATAACACTAATGTCTCAGCGTTTCCCGCAAATCCCCTTTTTTCTATTTGACTAAGGCGTTCACTGGAAAAAAGATCGCCCCCTTACAACGTGTCGAGGGTCGGGTTTGAACTCGAGACAAATGGAGATACCTCCCGAACAACGAAATTGAATTGCCGAGTTCTCTTCAGCCTATTCCAAGAAACAACGGGTCAAACTGGCTTAAAAAGACTGATAGAGGAAACTTCTATCTGCATGTTGTTATTTCACAGTTCTTCATGAAATATGCCTTTTCTACATCTCTGACTCTGAGATTATGCTTTTTTGCTTCTTCTCTTAGTTTTGTAAGTAGTCTAATGTATTTTTCAGGAGTAAGGAATTTTGGTCTAACACCGAATATTTCTTGGTAAACATGAAAATCAACAACGCAATAATTTTCTGGGTCAAAGAAGGTCAAAACTACACTTGCGACTGCTGGTCCTATGCCATTAAACCCACAGAGAAGCGTTATTCTCTTCATGTCTTGGTTTACATCAAGGTTAAAAACTTCGTTTGAGATTTTCTCAAGATGTTGTTCATTGATTAGTTTCACACGATTTATCTGCACTGTTCTAACTAAGGGATTGCTTTCAAATTTCCATTCCATTATGTTAAGAAGGTCGTCTTTTGACAACTTCTTTGTCTCTCTCAGTCTATCTCCAACTTCCTTTTCTCGTTGTATCCACCAGACATTCTTTTTGTCATGCTTTTCAACCCACTCTAAAATCTCCTTTTTCTCCAATTGTGTCCCCAACTTGCTGTTTAAGTCAAATTATCTAAAAAACTTTTGACCATCGGAAAAATTGCTTAAAAGGACCGATAGAAGACTGCTCTATTCATCCTTTTCTTCTGTGCCAGACTCCTTCTGTTTCTTCATGGTTTGCAGAGCAATGTCCCTGTAATGTGAGATGTCTTCTGTCCGAACTCGTGTGAAAATATCTTGGAACTTCTCGAAATCTGCAAGGCGATAGTAAACTGGTTTTGTCTCCAATTCCCCTATTTTTTGTGCATAGAAAACATTGTCGTGTGGAATTACAAGAACCAAAATTGAGTCGTTCCAGAATTCCTTAAGTCTTCTAATCAGTCTAGGTCTGATTTCGGGCGAAGGGTCTTTACGCATTTTTACTTCGACAAGCATCAAGTCATTCTTCTGTTCATCATATATCAGTAAGTCTGGCGAGGACCGAATTCTGCGAACCGTCTTCGAGTTTCTCGTATTTTTACCAAGTTTCGATTTGACATCTGAGAGAGTGCTTTCATATCCATAAGGATAGACAGAATAGCCCGACTTCTGTAACATGACCCTTACTATTTCCTTGTATGCATTGCCTTTCAGCACAGAATCGTAGAAAATGTCTTCATTAGACCCGCTCAAACTTGTTCTTCACCTTGAGGTTCTATTGTGTTGATGATTCAGCTATAACTTTTCCGCAAAATCAGAAACTGGCTTGTAAGAACTGACAGAAGAGAATACGGTTCCTAATTTATAACAGAAACCAACCATTGTATCAAAGGAATAACTATGTCTTTTATAAAAATAGGAACAACAGAAATAAGAGCAACAACAAGAGCCCAAAGTTGGTATAGCTCTTCTGCATTCTTTGGGATAATTGTGTAAATGTGAGTGAATCCAGCGAAATCAAATGGAGGTGGTTGAGGTTTCAGTTGATTCCCACTCATGTCACAAAAGCTAATCGCTTGTCCATTTACATCCATTCCTTGTACATAAAACAATGCAGGGCTGTCATCTAAGACGTGTGTACGTCCATAATCTTGCAGTGTCATTCCGCTAGAAGCCAAGTTTCCTATTTTAAATGGCCAGTTGACTACTAGTCCATTAGGCCACTTAATTATCACTAAGAAATTTCCTCCAAGAAAGTTTTCGGTGCTACAGTTTTTAATCCTAGCGCTTAGAGTGTATTCTCCTCCTGTAACAAATGTTCTCTTTTTAGAAATGCTCAAGACTGGCACTTTGAAAGACGATTCCGCTCTTATCTCAATGTTAATCATAAATCTCAACCTTTAGCGCGCACTATTATCTGTCTCGGCGGTTTGCTAAGGTTCGACATCAATACCATAATAATCCTTCACCCACAGAATGATTTTCTTTCTCCTCGCTTGAATGAACTCATCTGCATGTTCAGCTGACCATCTTTTGTCGTTCAGGTCTATGGTCGGGAGAAAATCATAATCCTTCAGATATTCTGAGTACTTTTCAAAGAATTCCTTGGGCTGCATGTTCAATTTGAGGCCATTAATGTCTCCTTTCACCGGTTGCAAGTTCCACACTGACGGAACCCATTGATAATATCTTTCAGGATGTGGCGGAGTGTGCTCCGGAGTCCACGGGAAAATGTGATCGATTTCTGGGTTGAACCTTTCATCGGGATTTTGCAGAAAAGTAAATGGTTTATCAGGCGTAATAATCTTCAGCACGAACCACTGTTGATAGCTAGAGTTAAGATCTTCAGCTTTTAAATCAGTCTGTCTCCTTCTATTTTCTTGCGCCCAGTCTCTCAGTTTCTGGAACGGAAAATCACAACTTCCTTTTCGTTCGCACTCAGTCTTGATAATTCTTGAAAAATTGTCGACATAGCTTTGAAGGCTCCAGTCAAGCAGCTGCGAGAATATGAGATATCTCTTCATATAGCTAATTGACTTTGGAGAAAAATCCTTGAATTTACTCTGGTTCAGTGTCCTCATATAGTAGAAGTAGGCAATAAGAGGAACTATGGCTTGCTTGGATCCAATTATCTTTTCATGGGTTATCCTAAATTGTCTAAACAGAAAATCATAGAAGAATGATTTCAGTGGAGATTTAAGCGTAGGCCACACCGAGACAAACTCCGCCAGTTCTGAATCACTGACCCTATCAGGGTCGACTCTGACCGCTCCCTTTACAAGCAAATGCAAAACCTGTAAAATGTTGTCTGGACCGAACGAGAAGCCGCCAGTTTGTTCTTTGATTTCAAGGTTGGCATCCCAGGTCTGCTCTTCGAAATCAAATTGAGCGTTTTTAATTTTAGAAAACAGGATTTCGGACTTTGTTAATGTCATTCCGGTTGTGTTTATCCTCTTGAAAATTTCGAGAACTTCCTTTTGGTTCATCTCTTTCTTAAGTGGATAATATGATAGCAGCTGAATGTCCGAATCTACGAACAGTCTCCAAAGCTGTTTCAGATTATTTTTCACCACGAGCTCTTCTTCTTTGCTGAGATCTTTCTTTGATTTCCTTAATCCGTCCAGTGCGTTTTCCTCAAATTCCGCCTGTTGCTTCGGGTTGGCGAAATACACCTCATTCATTCTTATGTAACCGATTTCCACGTCTTCATTCTTTGGGAAAAACCTGAACCCATTCGGTTCCTGGTCAAGGTTCGGGTTGAACAGCAGATTATAGCAGAGGACTTGATTATGAAATGTAAATTTGAGACATGAGAATAGACTTTGCAGTCTTTGCTGACCATCGTAAATCAGTAGCTTGTCTTTTCTTCCCCACTCACCCTTGTCCTTAATCTTCGTGAGTTTTTCCGAATCATAATCATCAAGAAAGGGTCTAAATGGTATTGGCTTACTAGTTTCCCATATTATCAGTGTACCGATAGGGTATTGTCGAATTACGGAATCAAAAAGCTTGTAGATGAACATCTCTTTATTATGTCTCTCGCCCCAGTCATAGGGTCTTTGGATCGCTGGTAGATACCAAGTTTCGTTCACTCGCTCGATTGCCTCTCTTATCGACATCGGTTTATAAGACAACCCTAAGGCACTCCGCAAAGATTTCGGTACTTCAACTATAAATAGACTCCTCTGAGGCATTTTGTAGTATGCGCCTCCTGTTGTGCCGTAATCGCCTTCGCAATAGCCATGAATCCGACCAGATATGGAATTATAGATCTGGACTGGACTTGGAAAACAGCAGCCTGTGCCTATCAATCGCTTGCAGAATCTACCTATGCAACAATGCAAAATAACATGAACTTCCTAGTTTCTAGCGTCCTAAAAAAATTGGTTGTTTCATAAAGTAGAAAACAGAAGCGCATGCTTGAATCTGGAAAAAACTTTTGTGCTTATAGAGATATAGAAGTAGATCCAAAGCGAGATGATTTGTTGTCGCGAATCAGCAAAACTGAACGAGTATATATTGAGAAACCTTCTTCTCTCGAAGAAGACCTGTATAAATCAGTTGAGCACTTCTTTCAAAATGAGAAGAATTGCGATAAGACAGGATCTTCCATCTCAGAGCCGCTGATGCTCAAGATTTTTGGAGGTTCAATATACCCAGATGTCTACGGGATAAGCAATCCAGGCAAAGTCAATTTCCAGGTATACATGGCTGAAGGAAAAAGAGGTTTTGGCGGCAGAAACTTTGACGAATGCAAAGGTCAAGCAATCACGCTGCAAAGATTTGCGGATCTTGTATACCTTTTCTTCCCTAGGTCGTCATGGAATGAACTTGACAAAGATGAGCAGTCCGATGTTGAAAAAGAGTGCAGAAACCTCAAACTAGGTCTTTTGTTGGTTGACAAAGATGCTTGCAAGGAAAGGATTCACCCATCTACCAGCCCAGATCTTCTTAAAGAGGAGAACAGAACACTTGCAAAGGACAAGATAGCGCAATATTTCCCTGATTTCGCAGGGCCTCAAGAAAACGCTGACTTCTATTCAAGATATACTCACCTCGCTGACAGTATGACTAGAGAATGTTGCAGTCTGATTGATGATCTCGCTGGAAGTTTCAGGAAGACTACGCGTATCAAGAAACAATCAATAAAGCCATGGTACAAAGGAGACAGATTTGAATTCTACTTTTACAAAAGGCTAAAGAAATCTGATGTTTCATTGGCTATAAGACCATTTGGAGACGAGGAATTCGAAACTCATTACCCGATATTGATGGTGGAAGAGATATTTAGATCATCAATACTTAAATCGATGATCAAAGAAGACATTGTTCGCAACAAGATGCTCAGACATTTCGACGAGTGCTTGAAGAAAAAATGCATAGTCTGGGTCTATGGAAAAAATGAGTCTTACATTTATCTAAGCGACGAAAAAACGAACGAGATGTTTAGTCATATAAAACAACATAACTTGACCGAAGAACTAAGAATCTACGAACAGATCGAGATACTCGGTGTTGAGAAAAAGAAGATAAAGAAACAAGTTGAGGAAACACTTCAAAGAATCATAGATTTCTCCGACTCGTTGAAATCTTCGAAAACCAGAAAGTGAAACAGCCTCTGGAGCAATTAGAATTGACTCAGGAAAGAAACAAGAGAATCTGGATAGAGCTTCTTAACAAGCGCGGCTTCGAAGAGTTCAAAGAAACTAACATAGGCGGAAAGCGCTATTTGAAAACAAACTACAAAGTAAATGAACCTGACGGCACAGAAAGAATTGAGACGTGGGTTATAAACACTAAGGATTCGATCAGTCCACACGACATAGTCAACTTCAACGGATTTGTCAGCAATCACGGTTTCAACTATGGCGTTTTGCTGACCCCAAACACTCTCACAGGCTCGGCTGTCCATGTATTGAATAACAGCGCACCACTTGTGAGGGTATACGACCACCACGATTTTAACGTCTGGTTGAAGGAAAGTCCTGACATAGCTAGAAAGTATGGGATTGAATCTGAAGACTCATTGACAAAAGAAGCACAAACATTTTTAGAAAGATTGGGAAAGTGCAAAGCTGGAAACAAAGACTGGAAAGAATATCAAGATTTGACTCAAGAAGCATTTACCTATCTTTTCGTCCCGCCTCTGGAAAAGCCAAAGGCGCAAAGCAGAGCGGAAGATGGATTAGAAATAAGAGATGCGGTTTTTCCAAACCGAGCAGATAATGGATTCTGGGCCTATGTAAGAACAGAATACAAGGGCGCCTATATAGTTGTTGAAGCGAAGAACAAAGAAGACGTCGCCAAGAATGACGTACTACAATTGAGCGACTATTTAATTGAGAAGCAACTCGGGCTTTTCGGGATTCTGATTGGCAGAAAGATCGACCGGTCAGCTAATAAGCAAAGAAGAAAAGCATACTCAATTGACTCAAACCGTATGATAGTATTACTTGACGACAATGACCTTAATGAACTCATCGTAAAGAAGAGTAGAGGAGAAAACCCAGAAGACGTTCTAAAAGATCGAATAGACTTGTACCGTATGAATTATAGATTCTAGCGACACGTACTACTTAGCGATCGTTTTTTCGAGCGCGCGCATTACTGTTTTCGATGTAAAACCATGGGAAATTGTAAAAATAATTGTAAAATTTCCCAATTTCTCTGAAAATGCAGAAATGCAATAAAACTGGGCGTTCCAAAGATTTCAAACTCTTGGAATTTTTGCAGCCCAAGGAGATCCGAGAACTAGTTTGGAACTCGTTAGAAAAGCGGCGCCAAGAAAGCCAATGTTAGATGCCTGAACGAAGTAACCATGCATCCTTACGCTAGTGTTTCCAGACCAAGAATTAGTAAAAGCACTCTAACATTGTAATGACGTTCAAATGTTGGCATCTCTAGAACGAATTTTCGAATTCTATTTCTGTCTGAATTTGTTATATGCATTGTAAGACATGTTATCGACTTTTGCCATAATGCCAGCAGCTGCTCCGTGAATATGGCAGTCTGGATAAGAATCCCTAATCTTCTTTGAGATAACCTTTAGTGTGGGTCCATCTGTAATTACGTCATCAACTATTAGAATCGTTTTGTCATTGAACGAAATAGGGACAACGATATTCAGAGCTTTATAGTAATCAGGTTCGAACGTGCTCTTTCCCAATCTTCTGTACTCTCCTTTGGTAATGTTAGCCGTTAGAGAGAGGCCTTCTGGCAAATAAGGAATTTTGGTCTCACTAGAGAGGATTTTGCAGAGTTCAGAGACTCGATCCAATTCATTGTTCTTTTTCTTATCTGGCGAGAGAGGAACGCCTAGAATAAAATCAAACCGAATATTGTTGAAACGAGCATCATTCTCAATGGCCTTCATGATGCCAAAGGCAAACAGTCTGGCATAAGCTTTGTAACCTGACTTGAAATCATAGAAAATTCTTGAAATTGGATGTGCTGTAATTGTTTTCTTCATCCAATGGGATTGGCGAGGTATTATCCAGAAAGGTGAGACGACCTGCTCAATAAAAGGTATCTTCAACGCAACTTCGTTATCCCATTTAATCAAGAAATTCGGATTGAGGAGAGAACATTCTGTACAATTCTTTTTCGTGCATCGATAACAGTTTGCTTTTTCTTCAATTTCAATTTCAGAAATGGTTACTTTTTTTCGCAGGTCTTCAAAGGCTATGTCGAGAAGAGAAGGAATTACGTATACGCTTCCAATTGGCCGGGTTATAATATTACTTTCATATTTCGCAAATTCGCTGGGAGAAATCAATGGTTCTTTCTGGTCGTAGCGTAAAACTCTGCCCAATATTCTCTTGTTGTCCAATATCTTTGAAATCTTGCAGATCAAATATATTCCTTTTTTCACACCACTACCAATGAAATATGTAAAAATTATATCGCCAGGTCCAACTTCATCGAAATATTCTCTCCAATTGAAAACTAGGAAAGTGCCTTTTTCCATTCGCTCTTCTATCTTTTGCGGCGTAAAGCCGTCATAGCTTGAATTAATCTTGTACAGATATTTCATTGTCTAATCTTCTCCACTTAATGACAAGACATCACTTAGCGTTTCAAAAACATAATCAGGGGTCTCGTCAACAGGATTTCTGATTCCCCACTTGGCCAAACCCGATTTACAGCCGGCCCTTTTTGCTGCAAGGATATCTGAGTTTTGATCTCCAATATATATTGATTTAGTATTATCGATGGACAGTCTATTTAATGCTATGTTTATAGGTGCTGGACTAGGTTTTGGTGTTCTGCATTCAGATGGAGTTATGAGTATCATGGAGTACTTCATTAAGTCGAATTTCTCCAAAAGAGCCAAAGTAAACTCCTTCTTTAGAGAAGTAATAAAGCCAACACTTCTTTCTCGTTTCAGCAATGTGTTTAGGACTTGTGAAGTGTTATTAAAGAATAACTGGATAACCGCGTAATTCTTTCTGTAGTTTTTCCAAAACAGTTCTGTAGAAATACCGTAATATCTCAAGACTGCAATGGGAGACGCTGAATTCTTAAATCGTTTGAGGATTTCGTCTTCGCTGATCCTGACATTCGCTTCTGAAGTCGCTTGGAAAATTGACCTTACTATCGTTTTTTCAGAATTCCATATTGTTCCATCTAGATCAAACAAGAAACCTTTGAGCATAATCCTCCCTCGAAAAATCTACCCTGTCTCCACTCGTGAATTTGAGAACTGGGACTTTTTTCTCCTTGAGGATCTTTAGATTTCCATTGAAATGTTTCACTAAATTCGAGGGCGGATAGAAGATTCCAACGGTTTTCTTTTGCTCAAGTGCTGCTCTGTAGGCATTCATTGTTCCTCCTTTTTGAGAAGTCTGCGTAATGAGGACGTATTTTGACAAACCAACGATTATTTTATTTCTCTTTTTAAGTCCGAAAACTAATACTTTGGTTCCAAATGGATACTCCGAAATAATCACTCCGTTTTCGATTATCTTGTTTCTTATGTCGATATTCTGCCGCGGATATGGAAAGTCAACGCCACATCCAACTACTGCTATGGTCTTTCCGTTGTTATCAATTGTAGTCAGGTGGGCAATTCTGTCAATGCCCATTGCCAATCCACTCACTATGGTGAAACCGTCATCTACCAATTTCTTAACTGCTGATTTGACCTCTTGCTGGGTCCATTTTGTTGGCTTTCTCGTTCCAACCACAGCACAGCACTTTTCGCTTTTTAGGATAGAAAGATCGCCTAGGGCGTAAATCAAAGGTACACAATGGTTCGAGTTATACAAGTTGGGCGGGTACTCTCTGTCGGCGTACGTAACAAGATGAGCGTTTAGATTTCTGGCCTTCACTAATTGATCCTTTGCCATCTGCTCAAGTGATCCTACGTTTTCTCTCTGTGGAAAGATTCCTTCCACAATTTTTTTGGGAAAGGCAAGTCTTTCTGCTATTTCATATGACGGCAAATCAAAGACCCTGGAAAAAGAATGGAATTTTTCATAAATTGACCTAAACTTCACAGGTCCCAGACCCTTGACCTGTAATAGACTTAGGATCGCAGTTAGTTCTTTCTCGTCATGTTCCAGTTTCAATTCGAGCATATTTAGGATTACGTCTCAGTTCTTTAAGAACTTTAGGCATTTAGCACATTAACAAAAATATGTGAATCGTGTTATGAAGGTTTGAACGAAGGATTGAAGCCAACATGCGCTTGATTGTTCCTTCATCACGCGCGAAATAACACTTAGGCTAAAATCCTTTCATAACATTCTGGATTTTCTTTCAATTAAAAAAACCAGTTTCGATGCATGCAGAATCACGTGGTTGTAAAAAATCGAAATGCGCGCTACAATCATAGGCTACAGAAGAAAACACATTGCAGCACCAAACTTATAGCATTGAACTGCTCCCGCATGCCCTCGGGTGCAAACGCAAAATGAGCAACAAAGGAAACGTTGTGTTGTATTTGGATAAAGAATTAGCGGAAAAGACGAAAGAATTAGGATTCAATTTTTCAAAGACGTTTGAAAACTATTTAAAACAATTATTGAACCAATTTTTCAAGCGGCAATTTGCTGAAAGCAATTGTGGTAGCCCGGAGAGATTCGAACTCTCGGCTATGCAAAAATGCGGGTTTTTGGAAACTGAGCGAACTGAGCCGTTGGACTTGAACCCTTTTGGGTATAAGTATCGTAGAGACCCTTTGCCCTTTTGGTGTGAGTCTCGTGACATTTTCAACTAGAATCTCCATAAATGCGGAAGGTCATTTATTCGAACGCAAACACAGTGGAGATGTCTCCCGCAGACTCTCTTTTTTTTAATTAGGTCTTAGACACGGCTTTTTTCCAGAATCCTTTTATGAGTTCGTTGCAATCAACTGCGCTTTTGGCAATTCTCATCTCTTTTTGGAAGTAGACAGGTAGTTGCTGTTTGATGTGTGGATGTGTGACGCGTTCGTCTAGGATTACTATGCATCCTTTGTCATTAGCTGATCGGTGGACTCGTCCACAAGTTTGAATCAATCGGAGAATTGCGGGAGCTGAATAAGCATATGTTCTGCCTTTCTGAGG
>Ga0172366_10005019_pt1 | contig 10443 bp, 10 predicted proteins | sample LakKivSesite69cm_FD_114533 | JGI IMG/M metagenome (GOLD analysis project Ga0172366, IMG submission 114533) | Sediment microbial communities from Lake Kivu, Rwanda - Sediment site 69cm | ecosystem: Environmental > Aquatic > Freshwater > Lake > Sediment | place: Rwanda: Western Province, Lake...
AGTTGTTGTAATCGCTCTAATAACTTACTCGCATCACTCATAACGGCTTTGCGTTGATCCGCATCAACAGTATCATAACGATCACTGGCTGGGAAATCAGCAGGAACTGGAAGAGTGCCAGGTAATGTTTCACGTTTTCCCTCCGCATCTAACCCTGGATACGGAAAAACAGGCGACCCTTCCGGTTGAACCACAGGGTCAGAGGGAACAAGTGGATCTTTGGCTTCAAATATAGCGGCATCTTGTTCTTGTGGAGTTGGCTGTTTTTTAGAATTCATCCAATCAAACAATTGAGTCGTAAAACCTTCCTTTAAATCACCAGAACAAGTATCACAAAATACTTGTCGAGGATCCATATCGGCAAGCGAATTGACGGCTAAGGATTGAGATTGATGCTGATGGAAAGCAGGAAGTAAAGGATCCCAATCTTCCCAAGCAGTATAACCTAAACCAGGAGGGGGAATCGAACAATCTTGATGAGCGGCTTCTCTGGCATATTGATTCATCCTTTGTGGTGTGATTGTTGTCAATAAATCTTGATTTATTTTTCCAATATTCATATCAATGTTTTGTGTATCAATCCATAAATATACCCAGTAAATAATACCCATAAGAATAACAGTCCATAACATAAAAAAGAAAATCTGTGAATTCAATTTCATTCTCTAACTTTCTCTTAGTTTTTTTTTATGAAAAGTATTGTCTTTACTTTTCATTACTTCTTCATCATCTTCATAAAGTCTTCCATCTGCTGGCTACTATCACCATCTCCTAACTTCTCTAATTGTTTCATCGTATCTCCCAAATTCATATTCTCAAACATTGACATCACTTGTTTTCCCTCCTTCAAAATTGGACCCAAATTTGTCATTGTCTCTTTTAATTGTTGAACTGTATCCACTAATTGATATGTCGCACGTTGCGCCTGTGCCGGTGTATATTTATCTAATGACACATTCTCACCCGGCATTTTCTTCTCATCTTTCCCTAATGTCGCCGATAAATCACCTTCCTCAATATTTCCTACCGATGGACGTGAAACAGTCTCCGGTGTTGAAAGGAACTGTTTCAAAATTTGTGATGATACTTCATCAGGCTTCGTCTCGTGATGAGATGAATTCTTCAACTGATTCTCCAAATTTGCTATTTGAGCCTCTAAATCAGATACCTTCATATTTGGCGCTTTCGGATCATTGATATTTGGTCCATTCGTATAACCCTCCTGTAATGTCCTCTTCACTCCAAAACTACGATGATATAACGTAGAAATAACAACGATCACCAATAAAACAGTATAATATCTCTCCACTCTGGATGACTCATGCGTTTGAAGCCACGCCAATACTCCCAAAGCAATCGTTAATGAAATAATCCACCAAGGAGCATTCACTGTTGTAAATAACCACCAAAATATAAATATCACACAAACAATACTAATCCATAAAAAACGTTCGGATGTTCTCATTCTACTATATTAAAATATTATAATAAAAACTCACGAACTAATACAAATAAAACCGCAAGCAATAACGCTCTTAAACCAATATCTACATAAGATATCATCTTACCCGATAACTTCGTTAAATATTTCGTTAAAATTCGCTGAATCCCATCCACAACCTGTGGCATCTGTAATACAATGTAAGCAATCACAATTACAACAACTTCCTTTATCAAATACTGACGTGCTAATTCCGCATTTTGAACCATAAACTCCTCTTCCTCATATTCCTCTTCTTGCGGTTCTTCAAACTGAACGTGATGCTGTTGCTCCTGCTGGACCGGTGGCTGTTGTTGCGACATTTCCATTTCCCGTAAAATATCCGCACTTAAACTACCACCATCTCCCTCTCCCTCTAAATTAGGATTAATCTGCGATATCGGCGTTGCTCGAGAATCCATTTTCTTAAATAATAGTTTATTATTTAAAAATTTATACGCAGGGACAAGGACAGATATCGATTTCCCAGAGATAGTATCCGTCATTTTCTTTGGTAATTTTTCCACGCCAATCACTGGAATTCGGTCCGTGTTCTGCTTTCTTTTTTAAAAACCAATTCCAGTAGATAAGTCCTATCCAAAATCCGATCACAATACTTAATACAACAAATGTGCTCCAATCCCACCAATCGAGTTCAATCATTTTTGATAGTAGATAATAAAAATTATTCTTCATATTCATCACACTGTGAGTTTTCCGGAATCATTTGATAACAATCTTCTTTTTCTTTCATCACTTGTCTTTTCATCCAATCTGGATTCGGCGCTTTCATCACAATACAACTACGGTCTTTACAAACTCGACGGAACATCGCTGCCAATCCTAATCCCCAAATAATACTCGTTATGATAATTCCACTCTTTGAATAGAATAACTTTCTAAAATTGACGTCCATACTCTATTCTTGTGTGGGATTTTCTTCCTCTTCATTCATCGGTGAAACCGTTTGATTCCACCAAGAACCAAAACGTTTCATTAAATAAGTTCCACTGGATATCTCGTTCATTGCGGTTTCATCAACGACCTGAATGGGTGGGCTGAAAATATCTTTTGGATCGACCGGACATTCTACCTTTTGCGGTCGATAACGATAACAAACACCGGCGTCATCTTTATATAATATCTTACCCGCATTCTCTAAGGTAGGGAATCGAATGATAACACGAGGTGGTGGAGTTGAAATGTAGGCAAGCATCATTCCAATAGAAAAACTAATCAAAAAAACCCAAGGGTCTATCGGTAAGTTCATTCTCTATTATTTTCATTTATTTTTTCTTTTTCTGGTTGCGTTAGAAAGTTTTCATCTAATTCATTCAATCCACTACCTTCCTGATCTTTCAAGATTCGCCCTTCTCTTAACGCAATCTCCTCCATATCAATCTCATCCGGCTCTACTTTCGGTCCATCTATTACCTCATCCGGATCTTCCATTAACTCTTCCATCTTTTCATACCCTTTCATCGCATCCTCCTCAAACATAAATAAACCAGGTGTCTTCATTCTATCCTCACCAATCGCTTGCCGTTCTCCACGATTCTTATAAACACCACGTTCTGGAAAATCTACATAATACTCTTTTAATGTCTCTTCTTCGTGTTTCCCTTCTTCTGTTAAATTGCGAATGACCTCTTCACTGGCTTTCATTCCTCCCATATAATCTCGTGAAACATTCGACCATTTAAACCAAACCTCCATCATTTCGACGGTTAATTGTTTCGGCGCTTCATCTTTCAATTCATTTAAACGACGGGGAGTTGGAATGCCCTCATGTTCTAAAACAGCCCAACCCACAGTTTCACCCCAATGATTGAATTGCTCTTGTGTCTGTAAATCAAATGATTGAATTAATGTTATCCACTCATTCCATAACTTCTCTCTATCATGTAATAAATGAAACTGATCCAAACGGGATTTTGCCATCATCTCACTACGAGATATTTCACGCTCTTTTATCATCTCCTGAAATCGCAACCAATAACTCCACGTCTGCTCTAAACCTCCCAACTCTTCCCAAATATTAACATCAATTTTAACTTCATTACGAATGTTAATCGGTTTTCCTAACAATAAATCACCAACTAAATCGTTAATTTGTTGTTGTCGAATATCTTTGCCTTGACGAACAGCATCAATTTGTTTCTCTTGAATCATAGAACCTAATTGACTACCCCAACTCCAAATATCAATGACACGGGGCCACGTCCAAGTCTCTTCATAATCCTTTTCCATACAAGATAACTTTCCAACCCAACGGTCTCCAACTTTTTCAAAAGTTTTAGTTAATTCAACCGTAGGATGTTCCGGACATTTAGGGGATTTTTTAACAAATAAACTTAAAAAATGTTTCCATTCACGTGATAAATCTGATTCTGGAAAGGCAAGATTTAATTGAAAATGTTCGTCAGTCAAAAATACATTCGTCATGTCTAATTATAAAGAAGAAAAACAAGATATCATTCTGCGTGCGTCCTAAAATAATTACGAATCCATTTAATACGATTCAACGATATCAATAATATAGATATGAATCAATGGATATTATGGCTAAAATGGGATTCCACCATCAAAGAAGAACACGGTTGGAGTTTTGAAGTTCGAAATTATCGAATCAAATTAATTAGTCCAGACGCATTTTATATCCCCTTATATGTTGATATGCCATTACTTCATCTCACCAAAATGTCCTCCATTCGTTTCCACGTAATTCCTGGAAAATGTTTATTATTATTGTTTGATTATCAATCAAATCAAAATGAACTGACAAGTAATGAGATGCAAGTGCGTGAAAGTTTATATCGCTCTTTTACAAGTGCTATATCGAATTTAATTGAATTTGAAAAGCATTTGAAAAATACTCCATCTTGTGATGATAGTTTCATTTCACCGATGGGACTATTTCATTCTAAACTTGTCAATCTATGGTATCCTGGTTGGACTTTACCAGATGAATGGATAGAATATGCTTCTGGTAGTATTACCAGTTTTGAAAATCCTCCCGTTTATGATTTAAAGAACATTTTCCAATTGCCATTGTTAAGATTACGTTCTGGGTTTGTTGATCCATTTTTACCGGAAACTCAGCCCAATCAAAAAGTATGTTTAATTATTAGTTCTAAATATGTTGATTTTTATCAAAATGATGTGAAATTTCGACAGAAGAAAGTTCATCCAGATGAATCCGGTTTGTGGTGTTATACTGAAAAAGAATGGAACTTAACGTGGGCACATCATAAAAAAGAACACGAAAAAGATTTATCGTGGAAACAATGGAGGAAGTTTCATCCAGAAAGTAATGAATATCCATTTTTATTTTCATGGGATGCTGTTTATTGGATAACCGACAATTTAGAATATTTAAATAATATTGGATTTTATTGTCCTTATCCAAATACAAAACAAATGGAAATTGTAATGGTAAATGAAAAACATATTGAAAATTTAATTTATTTAAATCGACATCGATACGTTCAAGTAAAAACTTCTATTCATCATCACTGTCTGTTCGATTTAGCCCCACAATTTTGGAAGAAATGGAAAATAATCACAGAAAATCCCGGAAATACACCTATTTCAACTCAAATAAAAGAATTATATTATAAAGTGGAATATGATAATTGGGATAAGAATATTCGTAAATTGTTAGAAGATAGAGGTGATTTATTCGAATTACGCCGTTTAGATTACGGTTTATCACCATATCATTATCCTAATTTTGCTTTAACGTATAAAAAAGTATTAACAAAATTAGAAGATGAAATAACGTGTTCGGTTAGTTATGAAACTGCCGATACTTGTTCGATGATTCAATGGGCTTGTGGTCATTGTTTGGAAACAGAGACACATTGGAAATGGTTAGCCACAACATCATTATCACATCGTCATTTAACTTGTCCCACTTGTCGTTTTCATACAAATAGCCATCAATTTACTTGGCGTTATTTTGAGAATATGAATCGTCCGTGTTTATTTGTATTTCATCCATTTGGTAGTTATGTAAAACATATGATGGAATGGATGATGACAAAAAAGACATTCGGGATTATTTTACCATCCGAGCCGATTGGTTCAGCCTTATGGCGACAAATCCCAAAATGGCAAAAATGTTGGAATTTATCTACCAAAAAACGTCGTAATTATCGTTCTAACGCAAATGGAGTGATGCCATTAAGTATTAATTTACCGGAAATAATGCCGGATTATTTACGTCGAGATGATTTAGAAACAATCAAAGTATTGAGTTCTAATTATATTAAAAATATCAAAACCCAACAAATTTTGAGTTCGAATGTGGATCGATGGGTATGGATATCACGCCAGGAACATTTGCCGTGGAAGATGTTTTTACGTTGGTTGAGTGAGAGTCCGGATCGTGAAATATATGTTTGTGCGAATGTGGATTTTGAAAAACCACGTATTATTCAATCAATTATCTAAACTATCATTAGGGATTTCCCTAATGATGATACAATTACAAATTAATCAACAAAATCCAATTTGTTTGGATTATTTACCCAGTCAATCCATTAATTCTTTATATACAATTGAAGATCATTTTCGATGGGAAAAAACATATGATAAAGTTAATCCGGAACAACCTGTCTGGGAAGTTATTGAAAAATATGGGACAAACTGGAAATGGATTACAGGAAAACTTGTTGGAGGAAGCAACCAAGCAGGTTCTTGGTTTGTTTTTACCATTGCCATCATTCTATGGCTGATTTTCCTTGGCACTGGTTTAATGCCATTTGTATCACAATATTACGCAATTGCCATTGAAAATGTCATGAAATTAATCGATAAAATATTTATTTGGTTATTAGGTCCAGAAGATCCATTTATTTATATTATAAGAAGAATCGTGGCATTTTTCTCAAATATTGTTGGGTTTTTAACATTAGTTGGTTTTGTTTGGTATTTAACTGCGGTTTGGTGTTATTTACCTTATGAAAAACGTTATAATGAATGTCAAGCAAACTATATGAGACGTTTCTTTGGTGGTATTATTGCGGTGATGTATGTGTTCTTTTATTACAGTTGGGGATTTGGAATCAGTTTCTTAAACTCATTACGTTCATTAGATCATCTGTTTTTAATTGGACCTTTAATGAAAGTAATTGCCAATATCGGTCAATGGATTTATAATAAATTACGTGTTCCTTCCTGGATTCCAATTTACGGACAATTTATTTTAGGATATTTCCAAGGAATCGAATCTGGTATGCCTTATTTAATCAAAGCATTAGAACCGATTGAATTAGCGGTTGATGATACGAACGCATTCTTAGATTTAACTCAACAAAGTCCAGTCATTGATTTGACACGTCAATATAATTTAGATAAGTTTTTCGAGTCCGCTAAATATCAATATAAAACAGATTCCGAGAAAGCAGAAGACTTATATGATAGAAGTCAAAAGATAACCAGTCGTTTTATGCAATGGACTCTTATCACAATTGCTTCTGTATTTGGAGGTGGTCTTAATATTTTACGAAAAGCGTGTGCGGATAGTCAGGTGAAAGAATTACAAGAAAAATTGTTTAAAGCAACAATCGATAAAGGAATGGATGAAACAGCACGAAAATCGTTAATTACAAAAATACAATATCAAATTACATTAGCCACAAAGAGACCAAAATTGGATCAACAATGTTTGATAAATACGATTGAGACAGCCACATTAGCGGGACACGCTACAATTTTCTGGGGTATTATTATTTTTGTTATCTTTTTATTTTTCAAGCCACCCAGTCCTCGTTAAAGTAATATTGATATAAGATAGAGATATGAGTGAAGAAAATGAATACGCAACGATATCTAAATTACGAAATCAAATCATAGTAGGTCTTATTACATTTGGAATATTTTTCCCAATTGCTTGGTTTGTTATCGGTTGGATGGTAAGTTTTCGATTAGGAGGGGAAGTTCTCACTCCCGCCTTATCCAATAATCCCCTTCTTACTTCCACCTTTAATAATCTTAGTATTGAAACCATTCTCAAATCCAATGCGAATCAATTTGGTTTGAATCCAATGATTGGGTTAGTTCCAACGAATTGTGGAAATGCGTTATGGTGGATTGGTGTCTTATCCCTCACTCTATTCTTTACCTATTTTTCATTAAGCACAAATTTTATGGATCAAACCAGAAAAACATGTGAAATACCATCATTATTAGAAACCGCCGGTCAAAGTGGATATTTCCTTATTCCGTTTGTGTTTCCCGCTATCTCATTTGCTGTTGATTATCTTTCTGGTATTACCAATGAAACCAATTTTAATCCACGAAAATCAAATATCTATACATTTTGGGGACAAAACTCCATTATTGTAATGGTTGTTATCTTATTTATTGTAATAATTGCGAACTTTCTCTCTCTCTGGGGAACTTGCTCTCTTAGTGTCTTTGTTCTCATTTTTGCCATATTCTTTACTCTATTACTTGGACTTATTATTTACATATCGGGTGATGTTGCTACTTACCTACTTCAAAAGTTAGCCTTCTTAATGGGCGTCGAAGTTGAGAAACCAGAAGATTCCTTCTTTATGAGATATTCTTGGATTGCCCTGGTAGGACTACCCGCATATCTCATTGCCAGTTTTGCTATGCCCGTCTTTATGGTCCAAAATACCACTCGCATCTGTCCCGGTCTTCAATAATCATAAACGCACGAATCGTGCGTTTGAGTTTTAAAACGTTTTGTAAGATTTAAAACGTTTTTTTAAATTTAAGAGTGAAAAACTCGTTTTAATTATGTTTAATAATTCGAAATAAATACTAATGTGTGGTATTTGGGCGTTATGTTTTGGTTCTCCAAATGAGTTGGATTATAATTCATTTAAGAAATTGGAACATCGAGGACCAGATGATTCGACGTGGATTGCTTTAAATAATTTTGACATTCATTTTGGTTTTCATCGTTTATCAATCAATGATATTAGTGAGGGTGGGAGACAGCCTTTTGTAGAGCAAGATGAACGTTATTACCAAAGTTGGATAACCAATGGTGAGATTTACAATGCCAATTCAATTCAATCGAAGATTTTAAATCACAAATGGAAGGGTTATAGTGATTGTGAGGTAATTGGTCCTTGGTTATTTTCGCATTTACAAAAGTTTGAAGAATCTGGTAAATTAGATATTAAAGAAATGATGGATGTTTTTGATGGTGTATATGCTGGAATTTATTATGTATGGGAATATTACACGAATCGAGGATATTTGATAGTATTTCGAGATCCGATTGGAGTGAGACCTTTATTTTGGGGATTATCTCCGGAGGGAAAACTATATTTTGCGTCGGAGGCAAAGTCTATTCCTCTCAATCCAAGTCATATTTATCCTTTTCCACAAGGTTCTGTTTGGATCTGTCCGATGGGTAAGGGTAAGCACGAATATGCTCTTCCTCCCGCAAACAAACCAGTTGAATATCCTGCGATGTTTCCTCCTAAATCGAACAGTGTCGGTTATTATTGGGCTCACCCAATTGATAACCCTCCCAAAGAATTAAATCATACAAAAACTCAATTGGTTTATTTACTTGAAAATGCTGTTGAAAAACGTTTGCTGTCCGACCGACCCATTGCCAGTTTATTATCAGGCGGTCTTGATTCCTCGTTGATTTCTGCAATTGCCGCAAAACTTTTACATAAGAAAGGTATTAAATTACCTACTTTTTCAATTGGATTTGAAAATGCTCCTGATTTAATTGCTGCACGAAAAGTGGCAGAGCATATTCAATCAGATCATCATGAAATAATTATTACTCCGAGCGAAGCATTGGAAGCCATTCCGGAGGTTGTGAAGTCATTAGAGACATGGGATCCAACAACCATTCGTGCTTCTACGGGTATGTATCTTGCGGCACAATATATTCGTAAAAATACGCCTTATGTAGTTGTTTTGTCGGGAGAGGGTGCTGATGAACTTTTTGAGGGTTATCTTTATTTCCATCGAGCCCCCAATGCGACAGAGGGAAATTTAGAGGCGAGAAGATTAGTGGAGGAACTTCCTTGGTTTGATGTATTGCGTGCTGATCGAACGACGGCAGCACATGGTTTAGAATTACGTGTTCCATTTTTGGATAAAGAATTTGTGAGACACGTGATGCATCTCCCAGAAGAATATAAATCACCAAAGATATATCATGTTGAAAAAGGATATTTACGTTCTGCTTTTGATGAATTACGAAATGATTTATTACCGCAGGAAATCTTGTGGCGTAAGAAAGAGGCATTTTCAGATGGGATTAGTGTGCCACAAAAATCTTGGTTTCAAATCATTCAAGAATATGCCAGCAAGCAATACATTGATTCAAATCTATTACCAATTCGTTTTCATTATCAAGAGAAATACTTTACAGAAAAGGAAATACAGGAAGAAATACATCGACAAGAACTGGCGGCAGATACAGTCGAAGCAAGGTGGTTTCGAACACTCTTTGAGAACCATTACGCATTTGGTAATCATTGGATTCCACATATTTGGCTACCTCGATGGTCGAAGACAATTGACCCCAGTGCGCGGACGTTAGGGCAAAATGAAAATATCAACAAATAAAAAATGGAGATAAATCCTCAACTTGCTGCTATGGCAAAAGAAGCCCGTGAGAAAAAAGGTGCTGTTCGTGTCAAAGACCCTATTCAGGCTATGAAAATGCAACAAGCAATGAAACAAAGTATCAACCAAATGACAGGAACAGGTCAAGACCTATCACAATATCCACCCGAAGTTCGTCGTGAAATTCTTCGACAAAGATTACGTCAAAAACAATATTTAAATAATATTGGACGTTCCAATATGACAATGCGTGAAGCGGCTGCCGAACAAATGGAAGAACGAATGAAAAATACATTCTCTATGATGCAACAACAACCAGTGGCACAGCCAGTGGCACAGCCAGAAGAACAAGAAGAAGAGGGAGAAGAATTAACACCAGAGGAAAA
>Ga0172366_10005021_pt1 | contig 10442 bp, 18 predicted proteins | sample LakKivSesite69cm_FD_114533 | JGI IMG/M metagenome (GOLD analysis project Ga0172366, IMG submission 114533) | Sediment microbial communities from Lake Kivu, Rwanda - Sediment site 69cm | ecosystem: Environmental > Aquatic > Freshwater > Lake > Sediment | place: Rwanda: Western Province, Lake...
CATCTTCATACTCAGGTTGCATGGCAGCAGTGATCTTATCAAAGATCTTCTTACCAAACTTGAACAGAAAGACTTTGCCTTCGTTCTGAGGATTAGCAGGATCTTTTACAACATAGATGTTGCTAACATAAGTCAGTTTACGCTTCTGCTTACGTGCTTGCTCTTTATCTGCTTCACTACCACTGTTCCAGAGAATGCGATTGTACTCTGAAACAGGATCTTTACCACCAAGTGTGGTAAGACTGTTCTCAATATACCAACCTCCTGGACCTTGGAAAGCATGTGACCACACTTTTGCCCAAGGTAATTCTTCACCTTGTGGTGCAGGTAGAAAACGGATCACTGCATAACCGTTACCTGCCTTATCGACTTCAGGTTTCCATACACGATCATCAGCACCGCCAGTGGTGCTCTTATTCATTTTTTCGATCTCAGTTGTCAGTTTAGAAGTCAAACTGCCAAGGCGAGACTGTTTCTTTAGATCTGCGAAAGACATGGGATTTTTGTATTTGTTGGATTGGGTGGATTGAAATCACCTGTCACATCATAACACGATATTTAGGGACTGTCAACTTCATTTTGATGTCAAAGCAATCAGTTTGTGTATTTCTACTGACAAAAAGAAAATGATCAGCACCAAAAAATCCCAGACTTTATACTTGATCGCCCAGGGAATAGGAAGAAGATTTCCAAATATTCTAATAATAATACCAGTTTGCATGTCAATATTCAAAAGAAAAAGATATCCAATAAGAGCAGATATACTTCCAATATAACGAAGCAATACAAAGTTCATTTTAGTGACATGTAAATGAGACCTGGAATAATAATAAAAAATTGTGGTAGAAAATTCATTATGATAGCACGCTCACGCCACTTTACCCCAACGTAAGTCCAACCAGATGCACCAATCAATTGTAGTAGACTATTCCATGGTGTCAATCCTAAGACATGAAATACCATGGCAACTAGAATTGTAATAGCACTGAACCATTTTACAATCCGTACACTCACTTTATCCTCGTTTGCAATCCTTCTAAAGTTTTTCTCATATTATTGAAGATGATTGACATGTCAACATCTTTGAAACCCATTGCTGCTGAGGTAATTTTGATCTTCTCTTTCATCTCCAGTGCTTCTGGATCATCGGATAATGATAGTCTTGTCCACATAACTTCTTGCTTATCTAGAAGTGTCTTTAGTTTTTCAATGTGTTCGTTCTTTTCTTTGTCGCTAAATGAACTGAACTGAATGATAACTTCGTATAATTCTTTTTGAATTCTAAAGATGTCTTCCATCTCTTCACGGATAATCTCAGACTGAAAAAACTTACCCATGTGTCTTCTCCGATAGTCGTTCCCGTAAATATTCTTTATATTTGCGGGTATCAATATTTAGAAATGGTGCATACTTCTTCAATTTTAGACTGATCGCTTCCCAAATTGGATCAGTCAATTTCTTATCTAAATTATTCCCGAGCAGGAAAATTTTATCGTAAATGGTAAGAGTTTCTATACTAATATTCCCGCTCAAGAATATCTTTAGAACTGGTGGATGTTGCCTTGAAGCATCAAATAACTGCTCCAAGTTGTATTCAAGCAACATGTCGTCTGTTTGTTGCTTGAACTGATAGAACAAACTTTGCTGCCTTCCCTGCCAAGAGGAATAAACACTTTCACCAGATCGAATGATCTCCCCAATCCATAAGGCATCTGGATTGTCACATGCTACAAAATTAGCAATGAAAAATGATTTGATTTCATCGTCATTATACTTCCTTGACATCTTTTCAAAGAAGTACCTGTCTTTTCTTTTGTAGAATGAGTTCAGACTTGCTCTAGACTTGCCAGCATATCTAAAATAATCATAATTTTTCCTTGTAAAATGCTGTTTAAATGCAAGATACTGTTTATAAGTATCAAACGGGTTCATAAAACTGAGGAACAACTTTTTTCTTTACATCTAATTGTTTATTTGCATAAAAGTATTTTGGATTTGCTGGACACATATTACAAATATAACTTTCTTTATTTTGACTTTCTGCTAATTTGTAAATATCTTCAATTGGAGCATCAGTAGGAACTGGATTGTATTGCAAATACTTTTGCCAAATATTATCCTCTAATTGATTTGTTGCGGATAAAGTTTCTTTTAAATATGCAATATTAGCACATTTCCACAAAAATCCTCTATAAATTTGAAGTTGTGGGGCAGTGCAGCGAGCCCAACTTTTTTGAATATCATTATCCTCCCAAGGATAGTATTTTCCTTCTTGATATTTTAATGCATCAAACCATTTTTCGTTCCAAGGCTCACTAACTTCAAGGGTATTCTCTAAATCAACTTTATTTTTTGCATATTCAATAAAGTCATGAACATTTTTATATACTAATTTACCTTCCCCCGTAGTAGGTTTTATATGCAAACTAATCCGAAGAATAGTTTTACGCTTCATATGATCTACTATCCATTCTTTATTTTTATAAAGTAAAATCCCATTGGAAAAAAGTTTAACCCTGCATCTAACAAGGCTTTCTAGTTTAGTTAATAACTCATTGCACCTCGGTTCTAATAAAGGTTCCCCTCCAAGAAGACTTATATGACTCCAAATATGAATTCTTGGTAGAATTTTTTCCATATCAGAAATCATTTGATCAACATTAATACCGCTACCAGGGGAAAGAACGTTACTATTATGATTACATCCTCTACATGCCAAGTTGCATCCATTGTGAGCATGTATATTCAAAGTTCTAAACGTCGGTTTATCTGATGTAGTTTTTTTATTTACAAAATTTGCACGAGAATATTGTGTAAATTGTTTATGTCTATTAAAGTAATCCATATCAATTTCGAACAACTTATATGATTTATGAAATAAAAAATTTAGCTTTAGAAGTTCTCTTTAGATAATTTAGATTGGTTGCATTCCACTTGAGTTTTTCTTTCAGTGGTTTTGAAATTAGTTTTACAATTGATTCAATTTCAATACTATTCTGCTCACAATAGAAGCAAATCGCTTCGATATAATTCATACCAGAGTTATCTTTGACAATATTTTCTATGTCATTAGTAAATTTATCTTGACATAAGAATTTGCTTTTTAAAATTGATTTGATTTCACTTTTTGTAGTCATTTAGTTTGTCCTCAACAAATTTTTGAATGTATGTAACTAGTTTTTCCATGTACTGTTTCTTATCGTACTCTTCATAAACTTTGACTTCTCCATTTTCACAAGTCATAATGATGACAAGTTTTTTTACTGGAATGTCGGTAAGTTCATAGAACATACAAGCATACGCTGCTGCCTGTACAAAATAATTCTCAATCCATTGCTTTGGTTTTGGTTTCTCTGCAGTTTTGAAGTCAATAATTGCAAGTTCTGGTACGCCACTTTCTCCAGTGTACTCAGCAATACAATCTACAGTACCAGCAACACCTAGCTCTTTACTGTACATAGATTTTTCAAGAGCATAAATATTATTTATATTACCCAAAGCTTTTTTCGCTTGAGTAAATAACATCCTTGGCAAAGGATCTGTGTCTGGAACATCCTTATTCCAAAGAAAGTTTTCAATAAGTTCGTGAGTTTTTGTTCCGCGTGACGTTGAACGTTTAGAAATACGATTTGCTTCTTCTTCACCAACTTTCGCTCGCCACTTGACAAAAATTTCTTTATTATAATGGGAAGTGACCGAGGTAATAGATACCATCGGTCTACTTTCCACTGTATAATATCGAACTCCATCAATTGTTTCCCGCTTGAGTGCGGGAAACTCAATACCAATGTGCTGAAACATCAAAGACCTAATGCAAGTTTATTGAGAATGTAACTCTTGACAAGTCCAGATCTTACGATATCTTCAGCACCGAATTCAACACTTTCAAATTCAGGCATTGCTTGAATAATTTTCATAAAATCTAGAATACCATTTCGTTCATTGGTTTTGATAAGGTCAGACTGTGATGCGTCACCACAGAAATGGATCTTACAGTTTTCACCAACTCTAGTAATTATACTATCTAATTCGTGAAAATTCAAGTTCTGACACTCATCAACGATGATAATACAATCATCTAATGTAGTGCCACGGATGAAACTTGTGGACCAGAATTTTACACTTTCTTGTGTCTTTAGATTTCCCCACAACATTTCAAAGTCATTGTCTGAAGGAAGCTCAAACATATACTTTACCATATTCTTGTAAGGAATTTGGTAAAGGGAAGACTTATCTTCATGATCTCCTGGAAGGAAACCAATTTCTCTTGTTGCAACTAATGATCTAACAACTACAAGTCTATTATATGGTGTCAAAGGATTGAGGACCTCTTTCAATGCAAGGTACATTGTGATAAAGGTTTTACCTGTACCTGCTGCACCATAAACAAAAAGATTTTTATCTTCTTTATAAGCGTCAAAAACTTTTGTTTGGTTTTCTGTTAGTGGATCAATATCGATCATCATATCGACATTGAATGGTTTTTTTCTTTGCATTTGCTTTGCTGACAGTCCAGCTCCGACTTGGGAAGAAGTTCTTTTTTTCCTTGAGGACATATTAGAAGTGCGTTGTTTTCTGAGGCTTTACTTTTGAACCTGGAACTTTACTGACTTTGTGAAGGACTTCATTCCATCCCCCATCAGTTCTACTGTAAACGTCACCAGTAGCACTTACCGCTGATGCAACTCCAGCAGACCAATCTTTATCCCATTCGGGATTGTCCTTTCTCCACTGATCATAATCAGCGATAGACATAACAAGTTCCTGTGTTTCCCCAGTTTCTAAATGTTTTACAGGATATACGGGCATAGTTATTTCAATTCGTAAATATTTATTGAGTGATGATAACTTTTTTACTATTATTGACTTGCAATGCTGCACTAAACTTCAGTGGTTTAGCAGTACACATGTTACAAATCTGTTCTGGTTTGGTAGAGTTATCACAGAATTTTACCAGATCTTCATCATTACAGTCAACTGGTAATCCATCCCCAATAAAAGGTTTCCAATAGTCATCTTCTAGTTGATCAGTAACATAAAGAAGTTCATTTAGAAATGCTGCATTAGGGCACTTCCACAACCGACTATTATACAGTTGTGGATTTGGGCACGAACACATTTCAAAACTTTGCCTGATATTGTTGTGTCCGTAAGGATAAACTTTTCCGTTGGATTGCTTGATAGAATTGAACCAACGATCTTTACCATCATGATGTTCTGTAACAAGAACTTTAGAACTTTTTACTTTCTTGATATTGTCAATCACTTCTGGAATGTGAACACTAACCCGCAATTGCATACCAGGATAAGTTTCTAAGTCTTCCTCTATCCAACGTCGATTATCTTCGTTAAGAAGGATGCCATTGGTGTACAAATAGACTGTCTCTTTGTGCTCTAGGCAGGCGTGTAGAATGTCTCTGCAGCGTGGATTGAGCAATGGCTCTCCACCAATGACCGAGACACGTTCTACGTCTATCCTGGGCAGGATGGTGTGGATATCCTGGATGAGTTTATCTGTGTCTAGTTTGCTTCCTGGTGCAAAGTAGTTGCTGAAATGGTTACATCCTTTACAACTTAGATTACATCCAATCGTTGCGCTGACATCAAGAATTTTTAGTTTTGGGGTTGTAGTAAGCAAGGTATGCAGCTCCTATTGCAGTTCCACCATCATGTGCGATTGGATCAACATATATTCTAACATCCTCTGGCAATTGTTTACGTAGTTTATAGTTGACAACACAGTTTAGAAAACAACCGCCAGACAATACAAGGTTCTTACATTTAGTTTTCTTTAATGCAAGTTGAGCAAGTTCTAATGCACGTTCTTCCCAAAGTGTTTGAATTGTATATGCAGCATCTTCTTTTGAAGACCCACCAGTATTGTAAAGGTCTACTTTTTTAGAACCATACGCTGCTAATCCCATTACTTTTCCAGCGTCTTCGTAATCAAAACCACAGAATTTTGATATGCCCTCAAACAATTTTCCGATACCATTTTCTCCTAGTCCCCAGCACTTTTTATGCATAAGTTTCCAATGAAAACGATTACTTTTCTTAGCATGAATAATGGTTTCTATTTCTACTGTATCCCCAACACTAGATCCATTACTATCAACGATAATACATGCTGCTTCATCAAATCCAGAACTGTAAAATCCCCCAGCAGCATGTGCAAGATGATGTGATTTTCTATAATCAATAAACTTAGCATCTGGAAATACTCTTTTGAACTTTGCAATGTCCCTTGCGGTAAGCATATTTTTTTCAGATGCAACCCAATGAGCATCAACTACCGCAATTACATCAACTACATTTACATACTCGACAAGATCCTTGACAACGCAATCAAATTTCTTTCTAGTAATTCTTTCTGCTTCCAAATAAAAATCTACTTGCCCATCTTTGAGGAGGCAAATAGATCCGCTATTAGAAACATTTATTCCTAGTATATTCATTTTGTTACAAGTTTACCAACTTCAGGAAAATAAAGATACTTGATATCACTATTATAAAATGTTTTCATAGCATCTTCTGGTGTCTCTACAAGTGGTTCACCTGCAAGATTGAATGATGTATTGAATAGAATTGGAACTTTTGTCAACCCATAAAATGCTTCAATCAAATTATAATAATGCAAGTTCTGTTCTTTAGTTACGGTTTGTACCCTACAAGTTTTATCAACATGAAGGATAGCAGGAATATGTTCCCAAGCATCAATGTGAGCATCAACCGCATACATCATGAAAGGGCTTTCTTCTAATCCTGCCATATCAAACCACTCATGAACATATTCTTTGAGAACTGTTCCTGCAAAAGGTCTAAATGCTTCGCGCTTTTTGATTGTATTGACATGATCTTTCCCATTAGGATCTCTTGGATCATAAAGAATAGATCGATTACCCAATGCTCTTGGTCCTGCTTCAGATCTACCCTGATACATTGCAACAATATTTCTATTGCTGATAAGATTTGCAACCTGTTCATAGGTCACATTTAGTCCTTCAATATGAGAAAGATCATAAGTTGGTCCTAGGTATAATGTTTTCATATTACTTGATACCATTCAGATGGGAGGGATCCAAATTTATTTTTCCAATATTCATAATTTCCATATAGTTTTTTCTTAGCAAATGATATTTCTTCTTCGGAAAGTTTTTGTTTATATGTCGCAGAATTTTTAGATGTTTCTATTATTTTTGATGTTTCTAGTGTTTCTAAATTTAAAAATATTTTTAAAAGTTCAAATGAATTTTCTAAATACATTTCTTCCATAGATGAAATAAAAATATCTTTGGTAGGAAAAATATTTTCAAATTTTTCAATTACATATTGATAATAATTTGAACTAAACTCAATATCATTTGTCCGCATATTATCTAAGAAAAAATTATTTGCATCATCAGGACAGATCATATTGGAAAACGAAAACAACCTTTTTATAGGATCTCTAAAAAGTAATATACATTTTACGTCAAAAACTTTTTCTAACTCATGTTTTACTTCATTTAAAAATTTTTCTGGCAATAGATTATATGATTGAGAAAAATCACATACACCACCTACAAACTGAGTTTGTTTATAAACATCTATGTAATACTTACAATAGTTTTCAATAGTATGATTTTTAGAAAAATTATCAAAATCGGCATACAAATACTTAGATTTAGATTTTTTTTCCATGTACTTTGGCAAAAATTTTTCAAATGTTTTTGGAACATTTTTTTCACCATAAAAAACAAAATTTAAATAAAAACATTCTTTAAAATATCCAAAATTAAATGCTTTATTTTGAAAAAGTATGTTTGCAAGCAAAGTCGTGCTAGATTTTGCTACTCCTGGACAAAATAAAAATATTGGTTTATCCATTAATTCCACTCAAGTGCTTCAGATACCACAGGAAACTGTTCTACAAACAGTTTCTTACATTCATTTGCAATATCCATGTGCTCTTTCTGAGTTCCGTTTGCAGAACGAAGATTGATATAATGTATCCAAGAACGCACAGATCCAGACATATAAATACGCGTAGGAGTTGCAAGAGGAAGCACAAAACGAGCGCATTCTTTAGCAACACCTTGACTTAGTAGAAAATTATAAACCTGTTGAGCATCCTTGAACAAGTCCTCAATCATCTTGTTCATCACAAAAACTTTGTCTTCTTCTAAATCATCAATAGAATTCTGACGGTTTTTAGTATCTTGACGACGAAGTTCTGGAAGAGGTATTTTATCACTCAAAAGATTTGTATCGGCATAACGTTGGGAAAATTCTTGATATGTGAAACTTCTGTGACGTAAAATTTGCGCTGCAATCCCACGGTTAGTTTCAATCTCAAGCGTCATAAAAGCCTGCTCAAAAACAGACCAATGATTGTGCTTAATACAATAACGTAACAAGCCTGCATAGTTTTCATTATCTTGATTTGCTGGATTAGAAACCCTAGCAACATACGCCATTGTTTGTTCTGCATCTGGCGTCACACTAATCAATCGTACTGTCATCGTAACCAAATCCTTTTTTCTTTTTTCTTTCAAATTTTTTTCTTGCTAGCCCAAGAATAGCTTTATCTAATGCCATTTTCATATATTGAAGTTCGGCATCAGAATATTTCCAGGGTTGCTCTAGTGCTTTTTTTACTAGGCGAATTGTTTCAGTGTAACGCATTAGATATTACCTCCTACAGCAAGTATAGCAACAAAAAATTTAAAAGTCAATCCTCAAATAAAAAACAAAACTATTGTTGGAAGTCTCGATAGAAATCTTGCTTCTAATTCTTCATCTGAAGAATAGTCCGTTTCATGTACAAAGACAAAAAGTTTTTCCCCATCACTTATAAAATTTTTTATCAAATAAGAAAAGATGGGATCAATAATAATTGTGCTTTCAATTTTCTTTTTATCATAAACATAGTGAACATACTCATGTTTGATGACTTCAGATTTTGAAATTTTTTGATCACTTATATTATTTTCACAGATCAAAATTTCTTTTTTCCCAGCTTGATACAACCCCATTAGGTTGGAATTAGCACAATTTTCTCCTGCACGTTTTATAGTTAGTCCATTCAACCACAGTAAAATTGACAGGAAAATGTCCAACTGGATACATGTAAGTTTTATATATTTATAAAAAAGGGGGAAGTCAATTCCCCCAAGCATCATGCCTTTAGTTGTAACTGTGCTTGTTTCAGGCGTTCTGCCTTTTCAATTTGTTCCTTTAGCAATTGAAGAACATTTAGTTTACGCTCTTCAACTTCATATTTTACTCCACGATAAGTTGCAGTAGTCATTTGTTTCTCCTGAATGAATGGATTTTTAGGCCCGTTCCTTCAGTCGTTTGCGTTCGCTATTTGCGAATAGCGAATGAACGATCCGTTCCGCGACTTACTTGCGTCCCGAAGGATGAACGTAGACACATTATAGCGTCTATACTCTATCTAGTCAAGCAATTTTGTATAGTATGTTACTTATCTCGCCAAACGATTTCTGGATATGCTTGCTCGACAACACTCCTGGTGATGCGATATTTTGATTGTAAGTCTTTATCCTTTACCAAAAGCACGATCTCAGCTTCATCAGCATGAAGTCCTTCGAGAAGTTGAACAAACATCTGCTCACGCTTCATCTGAGAAATCTTATCATTGCCACCTTTTACAAAGTTATAAAGAATTCTCCATTCGTGAACAAGTCTTGTATGTCCTGCTGTTCCTGCAGGTGCTTCGTTCTTTTTGTAAGGAACTTCACCTGGTGGAAGAGCACTTTCAATTCCTTTATCAAAATTCCAAATCAAAAGTGATTTGATATGGTCACTTCTGTGTTCTTTCAGAATTTCAACCTTGCGTTCTACTGTTTTACCGCCGTGTGCAGCTTTGAAAACCTCAGAAACCAAGGGATTATTTGGTAGTTTTGTCATAGTTAGTCGTCAAATTCATCTAAGTGTTCTACATTACCTTCAAATCTGAAGGCAATAATTTCGTCTGGAAGTGGATTGCCGTTGGCGTCAAACATTTCAGGATGTGAATACTGTGGTGTGACATCTTGTAAATATTGTCTAACCAAATATCCAACAATAAGTCCTAATCCTAATGTCAACAGGCAACATAGAGTTGCTAAACAAATAACAGCTGCTAACATTTTTGTTCTCCTGGGATTACCGTTCTCTTATCTCTAAGTAAATGGTAAATTCCTTGTTCGTAAAAGGAAGAAACCACTTTCCAAATCTTATGATTTTTATGTTTGGTTTCTTGCTCCTAAGTAGAAGTTCTACACCTTTATTTATTGTATAACTCAAATCTTTTTCATCTCTTTTAGGTATTTTACTGTGTCTGTACATCCCCCAACATGTTTATCATCTAAAATTACTTGCGGAAAAGTAGCACCTTCACCAAATTCTGCATAGAATTGATCTCCATTGAAATCTTTTTGAAAAACATATTCGGTGTA
>Ga0172366_10005022_pt1 | contig 10440 bp, 5 predicted proteins | sample LakKivSesite69cm_FD_114533 | JGI IMG/M metagenome (GOLD analysis project Ga0172366, IMG submission 114533) | Sediment microbial communities from Lake Kivu, Rwanda - Sediment site 69cm | ecosystem: Environmental > Aquatic > Freshwater > Lake > Sediment | place: Rwanda: Western Province, Lake Kivu...
AGCTGTGGCTAGTCTCACGGATGCCGTGGCTCGCGAGAATCTACCGAGGTGAGCCGAGCGACGCCACGCCGAGATTCCTGCACGCGGACATCGGTGATGAAGTGGCTCGCAGAAGGCACATCTATTACTGGTTCAACCCGACGAAGGCGGTCCTGGAACTCCTGAAATACCAGCGGTATGTCAAGGAGGAACTCACACTCATCAGGCAGCCTCTTCTCCTCATCCATAGCCCGCTGGACCACACCGTGCCGCCTAAGAGTTCGTCGTTTGTCTTCGACAAGGTCAGGTCAACGGACAAGACGCTCGACTTCGAGGTCGCCGCGAATTCGTGGCATGTGCTGACCGAGGACGTGGACCGAGAGGCGGTCTACGACCGCATCGCGAGGTTCATAGAGTCTTACGCAGCCAGGGAGGATTGAGGCAAAGTCGACACGTTTGGAGGACGATGACGACTGATGGAGCGTGTGCGGCAAGTGAGATGAACAAGAAACAACAACTCTAGCTCAGCGAGGCCGATTCACACTATGAGCTTTACCCACCTCCGACGAGATGGAGAAGGACTCAGGAGCCACTCCTAGGGAGCAGCGGCGAAGTGAATCGGCAAGCTTTCCTCCCAGAGAACGTTGCCTCTGCTTTGGTCCTCTTCAGTCGCGTATCGCCGCACGACGAGGTTAGCAGTTGCGGGTAGAAGAGTGTCGAATTCCTCTTTATTCAAGGACAACTCAATGCCCCAGTTCCATAGATGCCAGTCACCCCACTGCAAGGTCGCTTCAGCAGGCAAAGGACTCGGTTGCCAGTCCTCTAAAGCCATCTCGTAGATGGTTGCGAAAGTCTCAAAGCCGCCATAGTCTGGTGTGCCCATACCTCCCCGCAGATAACCCACGTATGCTCCTGCATCTTCGTTCCACCGCACTTCCAAGGTGTCATCGGGAACGCGTCCCGGCCAGGTTGGGTTGTAGCCCAAGCCGAACTCCTTGGGGGCACCCTTGAGAAGAACCGTGCGAGAAGCGATGGGGATGCCGTACCAGATTAGTTTCACTTCAACGTCCATGTCCTCAAAGGTCATGGGGGTAATCCAGCAGTCCTCCCAGCCGACTTCTCCTGCGCTGACTTCCCACTTCGTTGAAACGAGCGGCTCAGGTGACTGCGCCCAAAGCAGCGGCGCCTCACCGGACACCACCCACTCGCGGTTCTCATAGGAAATGATGATTTCGACTTCGTCAGCCCAGGGTGGAGGCAGGACCCGCTTGAGAACTACCGGGAAACTCCAGATATGCTCACCGTATCGCACGCTGACGAAGAGCTCCGTCCCATTCCCGACATCCGGCGGCCACCACCACATCTCATCGGTTTCAGCATGGTCAATCGTCCCGAGGTTAGCATTCCACTCTAGAAGCGTAAGATCGGCAATCCCTGCAGTCTCAGCCTTGAACCCCACTACGTACCCGGGTTGAACAACGCTCGCGTCAGTGAGAAATCCAATTGAGGCGGTTGGCTCAAGCGAAGGATGACAGGAGAATGTGAGCTCCAGCTCGCCTTCCAAAACCTTGCGGTCTTCGAGCGAAGCTGGCGGGACTGCATCGGAATCCGCGGAGCTCACCCGTTCGTATACTTCCAAGAGCACCGATACTACGCCGGCCCTTTGGATCTCGAAGTCATTACCGCCGCCCGCCGGCTTTGTCAGCTCAAGATGAACGCCTAGAGGGTCCTCCTCCGTTGCACATCCATAGGGCGTTCCATCCGGTTGATACGCCCTCAGCCTGATCTCATGCTCTGGGCCCAGCTTCCCGAAAGGGGTAGCAGAGTCGTCGATCAAACATATGCGGTAGAGTTCACCAATGAAAAGCTGGCCAGGTTGATGAACGACCTCGAAGTAGGGAGCAGAGGGCTTGGGCGGTTGAGGCGCTGGCTGCAACCTAGCGTTCTCCCTTCCGCCACAGGAAGCTGCGAGCACTAGAGCTAGCACGAGAATCACTGAACAGGTCTTTCTCACGTCAATCACTCCGATATCCGTTGCCCCAAGCCTGTTGTTCCGGGCACGTTCAACCCGATTGGTGGAGGTGGGGGGAGTCGAACCCCCGTCCCGCGAAGCTTCAGGCGTAACTTCTACGGCAGTAGCTCGCGATTTTAGCTGCCCCCGCCTTCGCTTTGCAGCTCCGGCGAGTAAAGCTCTTTCGCAACCCGGGCGGTCCGCGAGCTAACGCACCGGGATGCGGCAGGCCTGCGTGTCCCCGCGGGTCAGCCACGCCCGCAGGCGAGTCCGGAGAGATGGCCCCGCTGGCAGGCCCCGGACGCTCCTGCCGCGAGGTGCTGCTTAGTCTTTAAGCAGCAGCAAGCTGATAGTTGGCGCTTGAACCATTCTCACGCGTGATTAAGGTGGCGTCGTGAGCTCCCACCTGCCGCCATTGCGCCATCAACTCTTCCGGTCGAATCCGGTTCACCCCCATGCCAAGGTTCGGACAGGCTCCCACAGAAGCAGCCTGCACACGTATTATACCGCGTTATCCCGGAATTTAGGCTCAGCGTCTGCCGCCACCGCCGCTGGTATAATGCGGGCGATGATGACGAGCGCCGGACAAAGCCAGCTCGGTGGCGGACTGCCACTTCGATTCGTCGCGATTGCGGCGCTTGTCGTGGGCATCTTCGCGGCGAGCGGTCTCCTCTCCTCATCAGCCCGCGAGGTGCAGGAGGGCACTGCACTCGGACAGAAGGCAATTCCCCTGGTAGGCGAGAGCGTGGATGGGGACCGAATCTCGCTGGGGAACCTGCGCGGAAGATTCGCTATGCTCAGCTTCTGGACGCCCGATTGCCCCCTCTGCGCCAAGGAGCTTCCGATGTACGACGCCTACTACCGCAAGGTCGGCGCAGACAGGCTGAGCCTGCTGGGTGTATTGCTGGCGCAGAATCTGTCTTCCGGGGAGCTCCGTGAACTCGTGGAGGAACGCAAATACAGCTTCCCGATTGCGGTCTTCACCGGCAGAGACGCGCTGCGCTTGATGAAAGACTGGAAGGTGACGGCGACGCCCGCGAATTACCTTGTCAATCCCGACGGCATCATCGTGCTCAAAGGCTTCCTGGGGAACGAAGGGATGGCTCTGGCACAGAAGATCGTAGATAAACAGCCCGAATTCCTTCCGCCCGAAATGGAGCTGGAAACCGCTCTGCTCGCGGAGGGCCAGATAATGAGCTATCGCGTCAGCTTCCCCGATGCGTCCGCAGGCCGATACAGCTTCGTCTTTCGCGCAGCGGCGCAGTATGTGAATGAGGATGGCCGGCGAGGCGAGCTGGAGGAGGTAGCTCCGGTGAGCCTGCGCCTCTCCCAGGATACGAAGGGTGTCGTGCAGGCGAAGGCGATGGTCGAAGCCAGAGACCGCAGCGGAAAGCCGGCGAAGCTGAGCAGCCCCTCGCATGTCAGAGCGGCAGCCAAGCGAATAGGCCGCACCGTGTATGTGGAGGTCGACCTGCCCCTGCCTTCACGAGTGCCGCTGGCGCTCGCAGAAGTGAAGTACTACTCTGAGCCTCTCAAAGCCTACATCGTGCTCGACTCGGGATACCCGCCCTGAGGGCAGGTCCCCTTCGATTGTGAGGAATCGCGCACCTTCCGAGAATGGGCGCGAGCGGATTCGAACCACTGACCTTCTGGGTGTAAACCAGACGCTCTAGCCATCTGAGCTACGCGCCCATAGGACAGCCGCCGCTTATTATACGCGATACGCGAACGGGGATTCCGTCATCGCACGCGGAGGGGAAGGTCATCGGAGGGAGAATATGGGCCCGGCCGGATTCGAACCAGCGACCAAGTGATTATGAGTCACCTGCTCTAACCACTGAGCTACGGGCCCAGCGTCCGGTGCAGGTGCTCAGCGCGGCTTTCTTACGAAGACAGCCCGCCCGCAACTGCGAATCCCGCGTCGACGCCAGCACCTGCCTGTATGTATTATAACTCGCCCGCGGAGCTTCGGGGGAAGGTGCGCCCACTCACCTTCTACGGGTCGCCAGCCCCTCTCGCAGCCTGTCTCCGGGCAATCAGAAGTAGACGGGGTGCTCTTCTCCCCCCCCGGTCTCTTCCCCCGCAGCCGCGCCCTGCTCCTGCGCCGCCGAATCCGCCTGCCCTTCCGCCGCCTCCTCTTCCGGCAGCGCCGAGACGTCGATCTCGAACGGGTAGGCGTAGTTGCCTTCAATCTGCAGGTCTTTCAACGATGACACCGGACGTTTTGAGGCCCCGGGGATGCTCACCCCGGCAGCGCCTTCAGGAACGACAAATTCCTCCAGCGCACGGTCGGCATAGATGCCCTGCATACACGTCTTCCAGATCGGTCCCGGAATGCTGGCACCGAAGACACGCCGCATCTTGATGCGATGGTCATCGTTGCCCACCCACACCGTGGTGATCACTTTCGGCGTGTAGCCGACAAACCAGGCGTCCCCGAAGTCGTCAGTCGTGCCGGTCTTGCCCCCGGCAGGCTGGTACTGACCGGCGCCGTTCTTGAAACGAGCCACTGTACCCGTGCCGCCGAGGATAACCCGCTGCATCATCTGCACCATCGTGTAAGCCACATCAGGCGGAAGCGCACGGTGGCTACGCAGCTCGGCATCGTCTGTGTGGTCTTCCAGAAGGACGCCGTTCCGGTCATACACGCGCAGGATAGACGCCGGTTCGATATAAACTCCTCCCCGGGGAAAGCAGGCGAAAGCGGCAGCCATTTCCAGGGGCTTCACGTTGCACACCCCCAGCGCCAGGGACAGCACGTCGTCCAGCGGCGACTCAACGCCCATATCACGAGCGGTCTCCACAACGCTTTCCGGCCCCACCCGATTCATCAAGTCTACACTCGCCGCATTTCGCGAGTACTGAAGGGCATACACCATATTGACGATGCCCCGGAACTCCATGTCGGAGTTGCGCGGCGAGTAGACCTGACCGGGGCCGATGCGGAAGTTCATCTTCAGGTCGCGCAGCTCGATACCAGGGCGGATGCCCTTCTTGAGAGCCGTCGCGTACACGAAGGGCTTGAATGCGCTGCCCACCTGGCGCCCTCCCTGCACCACACGGTTGTACTTGCTCTCTTCGTAGTCACAGCCGCCGACCAGTGCGAGGATCCGGCCGGTCTCTATGTCCATCGAGATCAGTGCGCCCTGAGACACCCGCCGCGCGTCCCGGTACTCGTCGACGGCTTCCGTCACCGCCTTCTCCGCCACCTGCTGATAGTCCCAGTTCAGGCTCGTGACCACGATGAGCCCCTGCCGCAGAACCTGGTCTTCGCCGTACTTCGTGTATAGCTGCTCGCGCACCCAGCTCGTGAAGTACGGAGCACGCATCACACCCGCCTCCTGCCGAGGCCTGAGAACCAGCTCCTCGTGCAGGGCCTCATCGATGTCTTGGTCGCTGACCCCAGCCGCACCCACCAAACGACTGTCGCGCATTTCCACTCTCAGGCGATTCAGAACGTGATTACGGCGTTCGAGCGCGCCTTCCGGGTTGACATACGGATTGAGCGCAGTGGGCTTCTGCGGCAAGCCCACGATCAGCGCCATCTCTCCCAAAGTCAGGTCAGAGAGTTCCTTGCCGAAGTAGGTCGAGGCTGCTGCCACCACACCGTACGCTCCAGCACCGTAGAATATGTTGTTGAGGTAGCTTTCCAGAATCTCATCCTTGCTGAACTTCTTCTCCAGCGCCTGCGCGAGGATTATTTCCTGCACCTTCCGGTTCAGCGTTTTCTGGCTCTTCACGTAAGGAAGAAAGACGTTGCGAGCGAGCTGCTGGGTTATCGTGCTCCCGCCCTGAACCAGCGCCCGATGACGCAGAATGGCCAGGATAGCACGCAAATTGGCGACCACGTCCACGCCATGATGGCTGTAGAAGCGCTTGTCCTCGCTGGCGAGAGTGGCGGCAACCAGAGGCTGCGGAATCTCCGCGAGGGGCATGAATTCACGATTCTCCAGATAGAGGTTGGCGAGCAGAGTCCCCTCGCCGGTCTCGCGGTCGTAGTCGGAGGCGTAGACCTTGGTCGTCTGCAGACCTTCCGGCAGGTCGATATTGACGATGCTCTCGATGTTGGACTGGACACGCTCATAGCTGACGAGCAGAAACACGCTGGCGATGATGACTGCCAGGAGCGAAAGAGCGGTAACAGCCGCTACCGTCCTTTTCACGAGTTCAGACATGTCGCGTCTCGCGGTCCCGGGCTGCTACTCCGCACCTACCTGAAAGCGGAAGAAGCCCTGCAGGACGATGGTGTCACCCAGTTCCTTCTCCGCTTCGGCGATGACCTGGCTTACGCTCTTCTTCTCCTCCTTGATGAACGACTGCTCTTCGAGCACGGCCTCGCGGAAGAACTTGTTCAATCGACCTTCGACAATCTTGTCGACCAGGTTCTCGGGCTTTCCCTCGGCAAGAGTCTGCTCACGGGAAATGCGCCGCTCCTTCTCCAGCCGCTCCGTCGGAACCTGATCTCGCTTGATCGCGACGGGGTCCTCGGCTGCGATCTGAAGCGCGAGGTTCTTGATCAGCTCGCGAAAGCGAGGCGCCTTGAGCGTCTCAGGTCTCCCCACTTGCACCCCCACCAGAACGCCGATGGCACCTCCCATATGCATATAGGGCTGCACGATGGCGCAGCGTCCGCTCAGTCTCAGAACCGCGAGCCGTCCCACCTGGATGTTCTCACCGATCTTCCCCACCGCCTCGCCGATCCGTCGCTGAAGCGAGCCGCCACTGCCAAGCGGTTCCTGCAACAGAGGTTCAGGATCGCTGAAGAGCTGCGTGGCACCGAAATGCGAGGAGCCGGCGAAGTGCTCAGCTATCTCCCGGACCAGCGACTGGAAGTCATCGGTGCGGGCGACGAAGTCGGTCTCGCAGTTCACCTCCAGCAGCAGCCCAGCGTCCTCCTGCTCATTTACCCATGAATAGGCGACACCCTCCTCAGCAATCCGGCCAGCCTTCTTCTCCGCGACCGTTTGCCCGCGGATGCGCAGGAGCTCCTTCGCGCGTTCCTTATCCCCGCTCGCTTCCACAAGAGCCTTCTTGCAGTCCATCAGCCCGGCGCCGGTTTCCCTGCGCAGTTCACTCACAAGACTCGCGGTGATATCGGACATCTAATCGCCTCCCGTGGCGGGGATGCTAACACTTGGTTTGGACGCAACAGGGGCCTGCGGGGACGACAACGAAGGAGCAGGTCTGGACGTTCGCGAGTTCGATGCCGCACCAGCACGCGCGAGCATCTCGGTCGCTTCTTCCTCCTCCGACGCCGCTTGCACGAAGACCGAATCCGGCGGCAAGTAGCCCAGCTTCGCCTCCAGAATCGAGTCGGCCACGATCTGACAGAAGAGACGGATCGAGCGGATGGCGTCGTCGTTGCCCGGCAGCTTCAGGTCCACATCGTCGGGGTCGCAATTCGTGTCGAGGATGGCGATGATGGGTATCTTGAGTCTCCGCGCCTCGGCGACCGCGTTCTTCTCTTTCTTCACGTCCACAATGAAAAGCGCCGTCGGGGGACCGTTGAGCTCGGTAAGTCCACCCAGGAACTTCTCCAAGCGATTGAGCTCATCGGTCAGGTAGCGCGCGTCTTTCTTCGTCAGCTTATCGAAGTAGCCTTCATCTCTGAGCTTGCGCAGCTCCTTGAGCCGCTCAATCCTGAGCCTTATCGTATCCCAGTTCGTAAGCAGGCCGCCGAGCCAGCGCGCAGCCACATAGGGCATTCCGCACTTCTGCGCCTCCTGCTTGATGGCGTCCTGAGCCTGCTTCTTGGTGCCCACGAAGAGGACGACGCCTCCTCGCTCCACCAGATCGATGATGTACGCATGCACCTCGTCTATGAACTGCACCGTCTGCTGCAAGTCGATGATATGAATGCCGGTGCGCTTCGTGTAGATGTACGGCGCCATCTTGGGGTCCCACTTGCGCGTGGGATGGCCGAAGTGGACGCCGCACTCCAGAAGCTGCCTGAGCGAGATCATTGGCACCAGATGATTGACCTCCAGATTAAGAGTTCAATTGCGAAACTTAACATTAGCACAAGGCGGGCTCTCCCAGCAACCGGCAATCGAGATCGAGGGAGAGAATCAAGGACGCCCGCCGGTCAACGATTCTAGGCAGGAACATCCTCCTCCATGCCGGGGCGACCGTGGCAGTGCTTGTACTTCTTCCCGCTGCCGCACCAGCAGGGCTCGTTTCGTCCTATCTTCCTGCCTCTGCGCCTGACCGTGCCGGCGGGCCTGCTCTCGCCAGCCGTCGGCTGGTAAGCCCCGCGCACGTTGTAGGCGCTCTTTCGCTCCACCGGCGGCGCCTTCACCTGCACCCGCAGCAGCCTCGCCACACTGTCGGACTGGATACGGGTCTTGAGGGCATCAAAGAGCTCGAAAGCTTCCTGGGCATAAACCACCACCGGATCCACCTGGGCATAGCCCCGCAAGCCGACACCCTCCCGCAGATGATCGAGGATGCTCAGATGGTCGATCCAGTTCTCGTCAATGGTGCGCAGAGTGATGACGCGCTCGATCTCTCGCATGATTTCCGGGCCTATCTCAGCTTCCTTGGCCTCGTAAGCCTTTGTGACATGAGCACGAAGAAGCTCTTTCAGCTCCTGTGGAGTCTTCTCCTCCAAGTCCACCAGCATGGCGTCCTCCATCGGAACCGACTTGGCGAGTTCGGTCAGAATCCCCTCGACGTCGATCTCGTATTGATGGCGCGTGCTCTGGAGCACGTGGCGATCCACCAGCGCATCCACCATATCGCCGAGGAACTTGACAACCTGCTCGCGGAGATTCTCGCCGTGCAGGATCTTCCGGCGCTCGGCGTAAATCACTTCGCGCTGCTTGTTCATCACGTCGTCGTATTGCAGGACGTTTCGCCGGATTTCGAAGTTCCGCCCCTCGACTTTCTTCTGCGCATTCTCTATGGCCCGGCTGAGGAGCGAATGCTCGATCCTTTCGTCCTCGCTCAGGCCGACCCGGTCCATCAGCCAGGCGATGCGCTCCCCCCCGTACATCTTCATCAGGTCGTCCTCCAGGCTGAGGAAGAAGCGGCTGCACCCGGGGTCCCCCTGGCGCCCGGAACGACCCCGGAGTTGATTGTCGATACGGCGGGACTCGTGGCGCTCGCTCCCGATGATATAGAGACCGCCCGCGGCTGCGACCTTCTCGTGCCCGCCAGCGCACTCCGAGTTCGCCTCGGCGAGGAACTCCTCGTAGGCGTCCGCAGCTTCTTCCCAGTTCAAGCCCCGGGCCTTCATGCGCTCGCGGGCCAGGTACTCAGGATTTCCTCCGAGCACGATGTCCGTGCCGCGACCCGCCATATTGGTGGCAATTGTTACCGCTCCAACCCGTCCAGCCTGTGCGATAATGAGAGCTTCCTTCTCGTGATGCTTGGCATTCAGCACTTCGTGCGAGACGCCGCGATTCTTCAGCATCCGTGAGAGCCGCTCGCTCTTCTCGATGGACACGGTGCCCACGAGCACCGGCTGGCCGCGCTCGTGGCTCTCCGCTATCTCCTTGACGATGGCGCCGAACTTGCCCTTCTCGGTCTTGTAGACCGCGTCCGGATGGTCCTTGCGTATCATCGGCTCGTTGGTCGGAATGACCACGACGTCGAAGTTGTATATCTTCTTGAACTCCTCCTCTTCCGTTTTCGCGGTGCCGGTCATTCCCGCCAGCTTCTCGTACATTCGGAAGTAGTTCTGCAGCGTGATGCTGGCAAGGGTCTGCGACTCGCTCTTGACCTTCAGCACCTCCTTCGCCTCGATCGCCTGATGCAGACCGTCCGAGTAGCGCCGCCCGAACATCAGGCGCCCGGTGAACTCGTCCACGATGACGACTTCGCCGTCCTTGACGATGTAGTCCACCTCGTTCTCAAACAGCCCGCGCGCCTTCAGAGCCTGGTTGATGAAGTGTGAGGTCTCGGTATTCTCGAAATCGAAGAGCCCGCTTCCCCGGAGCACATCGGACAGCCGCTGTTCCACATGGCTGATACCCCGGCTCGTAAGGGACACCGCGTTGGCCTTACGGTCGTACTCGTAATCCCATTCCTTGTGCGAATCGTCGACCATCTTGCGCTGCTCGAGGATATCCACCGGCTTGTCCTCGCCGGTGACGTCTTGCCCTCTGAGGGAACGCACAATCTCGTCGGCACGGTAGTACATCGAGGTGTCCTCACCGGAAGAGCCGCTGATGATGAGAGGGGTTCGAGCCTCGTCGACGAGGATTGAATCGACCTCGTCGATGATCGCGTAGTAGAGATCGCGTTGCACCAAGTCCTGCTCATGAATCACCATATTGTCGCGCAGATAGTCGAAGCCGAACTCGTTGTTGGTGCCGTAGATGATGTCCTTCCGGTAGAGCTCCTTCCGCCCGGCGACCGGCGTATCGTGTTGCAGAGAGCCGACACTCAGCCCCAGCGTGCGGTAGATGGGGCCCATCCATTCGGCGTGGAAGCGGGCGAGGTAGTCG
>Ga0172366_10005024_pt1 | contig 10438 bp, 9 predicted proteins | sample LakKivSesite69cm_FD_114533 | JGI IMG/M metagenome (GOLD analysis project Ga0172366, IMG submission 114533) | Sediment microbial communities from Lake Kivu, Rwanda - Sediment site 69cm | ecosystem: Environmental > Aquatic > Freshwater > Lake > Sediment | place: Rwanda: Western Province, Lake Kivu...
ACACGCACGGTGGCGAGCCGACCGAGGGCCCAGGCGTCATCGCGCACCGCTTCTACTGCATGAACGTCGATGTCCCCATGTTCCTCGACGGGAAAGCGATGAAGCTCACGCAAGCGGAGAGCGAGAATTATACCGAGATGGTCGACTTCATCAACCTCCCCGGCAAGCACAAGGTGTACCCGTACCCGCATCCCGAGCCCATCACGCTCCCAATGTTTATCAAGAACGGGCTAAAGCGCGTCACGAACAAGGGCAGCGTGCTGCCCGAAGAGTATTATAACCTCACGAGGGCGGTTCACCACTGCGGCTTATCGAGCAAGGAGCCGGTCATGGTTGGTGATCAAGAAGTCATCCCGCACGATTTCGCCATCGCCTATCTCATCAAGCGACGAGACGAGATCTTGAAACGAGTCAATTTCGGCGAGCAACGCGGGTGCGTCAAGATCGTCTGCAAGGGAAAGAAGAAGGGAACGCTGGAACCGCGCACGTACGTGTTTTCACTCGTGTCCGAGGGCGCGGGGAAGGGCCAAGCACTCGGCGAGGCCACGGGCATGCCATGCGCATTCGGGGCCATCATGCTGCAGCGGGGAAAGATAAAACAGAAGGGCGTGCTGCCCCCCGAGGCATGCGTGGATGCCATGCAATTCCTCGCGCTCATGCAAGAAGCCATTGGCGTGGACAACAAGGTCAAGTCCAAGCAATCCCCGCTCATCTACGAGTCCATCGATGAGAAAGGTAACATAAAAAGGATGGACTTTTAATCGATTTCCTCTAAATGAAAAAAGCCGATCGAGAAGATGATCACATGAATCCTGAAGAGAAATACATCCTCGCCATCGACCACGGCACCTCGGGGGCCAAGACGGCCATCGTGTCGATCCACGGCGACGTCGTCGACTGGGTGTTCCAGGACGTGAAGCTGTACCTGGACAAGGGTGGAAAAGCGGAACAGGACCCGGCAGAGTGGTGGGATGCCATCAAGGCCACGACGAAGAAGTTGATAGACAAGGGCATCGTGCCGGTCGACAAGATCGTCGGCGTGTGCAACACGAGCCAATGGAGTGGCACTGTCCCCGTGGACAAGGACGGCAACCACTTGATGAACGCGGTGATCTGGATGGACACGCGCGGTGCCTACATCATGGAACGGCTGCACAAGGGGCTCATCAAGGTGTCGGGATACAACTTGTTCAAGCTGTTGAAGTGGATAGACATCACGGGCGGCGGGCCGACGCGCTCCGGAAAGGACCCGATCGCCCATATCCTCTACATCAAGGAGCAGTTGCCCGACGTGTACAAGAACACGTACAAGTTCCTGGAACCTCAAGACTATGTCAACTTGAAGCTCACGGGCAAGATCGCCGCGTCCTACGCGTCGATCCACTGCCACTGGCTCACGGACATCCGGGACATGAACAATATCAAGTATTCGAAGCCGCTGATGAAGATGGTCGGCGTCGAGCAGGCCAAGTTCCCCGAGCTGATGAACTCGACCGACGTGCTCGGCCCAATAACGGACGCGGTCGCGAGCGAGCTCGGCCTGAACCGGGGCACGAAGGTCGTCCTGGGCGCGCCGGACTTGCACGCGGCGGCAGTGGGCTCGGGCGCGGTCAACAACTTCGAGGGCCACGTTTGTATCGGCACATCGGACTGGTTGTGCTGCCACGTTCCCTACAAGAAGACGGACGCCACCCACAACCTTGCCTCTGTCCCCAGCGCGTTCAAGGGGAAATACTTGCTCATCGACGAGCAAGAGCTGGCCGGCGGCTGCCTCGCGTTCTTGCGCGACAAGGTGCTCTACCACAAGGACGAGCTGCTCAAGGAGGAGCGGGTACCCGATGTCTACAAGATCTTCGATAAAATGGCCGAGCGCGTCGAGCCGGGGAGCAATAACTTGATCTTCACCCCGTGGGTCTTCGGCGAGCGCACGCCGGTCGACCAGCACGCGCTGCGGGGCGGGCTCCACAACTTGTCGCTCGAGATGAACCGCGAGCACGTCATCCGGGCGATATTCGAGGGCGTAGCCTATAACGTCAAGTGGCTCCTCATCTATGCCGAGAAGTTCATTAAACAGCAGTTTAAATGGCTAAATCTCATCGGTGGTGGCGCCAACAGCAACATCTGGTGCCAGATCTTCGCCGACGTGCTGGACCGGCCGATCCGGCAGGTCGCGCAACCCATCCAGGCGAACGCACGCGGGGCCGCGTTCATCGCGGCGGTCGGCCTGGGGCTCCTCAAGGAGGAGGAGATCGGGCAGTGCATCAAGATCTCCAATGAATACAAGCCGAACCCGGCGAATCGCGCTATATATGACAAGTTATTCAAGGAATTCCTGGAGATCTACAAGTTTTCGAAGAAGATGAGCTTGCGATTGCAGAAAGGTTGAAAAAAAAAGGAACCAAGATCATTCCTTTCGCTCGCGAATTTCTTTCAATTTTTCTTGCACTTCTTTCCATCTCTTGCCGTGCAAAGGGAAAAGTTTCAGCAGCACGAGTACCACGACGAGTCCGATGATGGAAAAAGGGACCATGAGCAGCTTCAAGCCGATCTGTAAACCCGCCGCGAGTTCCGCGGTAGGCTCTGCCAGGAAGTTCTCCCAGCCGTACCCCGTCAATGTCATTGCGATGACAACGAAGACGAGGATGGTCGAGTACCGGTTGATGAGCGCGTTCACCCCGTAGATGGATCCCTCTCGGCGCTTCCCGTGCAGCACCTCGTCCTCGTCGACGATGCTGGCGATCAAAATGTCGACGTAATAGAGCGCGCCGCTCAAACCGATACCCGAGATAGCCATGCAGATCATGGCCACGTAAGGCTGGTTATCAAGGAACAGGAAGGGAATCAAGGCGAAGATCCAGACAAGCGTCGTGATCATCATGCCATTGCGCATCCCGACCTTCAGACCAAGCTTCCGGCACAGGGGAAACAACGCCGCGGCGCTAAGAAACGCGACGAGCAACAAGAGGCTCAACAAGAACGAGCCCTCCGTAATGCCGAGCACTTGGATGCCATAGAGCGGGACGATGGTCGTCATGAGTTTAAAGACATACCATTTTGCCAAGTTCGCGAGGACGAAGATGACGAATGTCTTGTTCTTCAATGTTTGTTTTATGGATGAAAGCAATGGCGGCATTTCTTGCGGCTTGGTAAGGCGCGCGGGATCCTCTTTTATGCCCAGGCCAGCGAAGAGAAATCCGAAGGCGATCACGAGCACGCAGAGCAATATTCCCGTGTTCACGTACATGCCAGCCACCTTGCTGTACTCCTCGGGGGTATCGACCTCTGGCGTCAACGATGAGATGATGACCGTGGGAAGCACGAAGCCGATCAGCACGCCCACGATGGTCATCGTGTTCTTGATTGCGTTGGCCTTGCTCCGCTTCTGCTCGGTCTTGAACATCTCGGGGAACAGTGCCAGGTGGTTCGTCGAGAAGATCGTGTAGAACAAGTCATACACCATGATGACCACGAGCATGTAAGAAAATTTTACCATTGGATCGGCCGCGATCGGCGCCATGAAGAGCAACAGGTTAACGATGCCGAAAGGAACGATGCTCACCACGATCCAGAAGCGACGACGACCGATGCGCGTGGTCGTGCGATCGGAGATCGGGCCGAGAAGCGGATCATTGATGGAGTCCCAGATAGCGAAGACGATGAACCCCAGCGCTATCAAATTGATGTTGATCCGCACGACCGCGTAGTAAAACGTGAACACGAGGAACTGGAATGCTTGATGGCTCATCTGATCGGTCATTTCCCCGAATCCATACATGGCGGTCTCCCGTCTCGTGGGTTCGGTAGACACGCCAGTATCAAAGATCTTTGCCTTTTCACTGGCCATGTGGTTTCATCTCTTGAGGTTGTAGGAAGACGCATAGGTAATTATAAAAATTTCTCAGAATAGGTTTCATCAGCTCTTTAAAAAAAATGCAATTATCCGGGCGATATAACCATGGCGAATGATGTAGTTAACGAACCGACCAATCGCGAGACCATCATCTTTGGTTTTGGTTCCTTGACAGATCAGATGAGTCACCAAGCATTTCAGAGTTTTATTTTCATGTTCTATTATGCTGTAATCGGGATAGACGTTTCCATCCTGGCAATCGGATTCATCGTGTTCGCAATATGGGACTCGGTGAACGACCCCATCATCGGGCCGATCAGCGACCGGACCAGCACTCGATGGGGACGGCGGAAGTTCTGGATCCTCGTGAGCATTATTCCCTTCGGAATCGTGAACTTGTTGCTGTTCACGGCGCCTATAGGCAATGAGACCTTGGCTATCATCTATTTTCTCTTCATAATAATGCTATACGATCTCGTATACACCATCTTTTCGACGAACCAGTTATCCCTCTTCCCGGAAATGTTCAAGACAGAGAAGAAGCGGAGTCAAGCCAACATGATTCGAAACCTCCAACTGGTCCTCGGCGTCCTGTTAGGGGCAGTATTGCCTACGATTATCGTCAAACCGATGGTGCCAGATGTCCTAAACCCGCCTGCAACTGTTTATGCAGAATACATCATCGCAGGAGGTATCTTGGCGATTCTGGTTCTTGTCTTCGGGGTTTTGTTCTGGAAATTTGGAATGCGGGAAGACCCCACTAGCCTTACCAAACCCAAAGAAACACCAAGCATCATGACATCCTTGAAACAAACCTTGACGAACAAGGCATTTCTTATCTTCGTCATTGCAAATTTGCTCCGCTGGTTCGTCTTCAAGATGTTGACCACCATCATAATCCTCTACGGCATCAATGTCTTGAAAATCGGTAAGGAATCCTTCCTATTAACAGCCTTGCTCCTCGTCGCCTTCCTGTCCGCTGCGGCTTTCTTCCCCGTGATGCGCAAGATAGGGCAGAAAATTGGCAATCGGAACGGTTTCATCGCCACTTCGATAGAATGGATCGTGGCGCTCGTCCCGTTCTGGTTCCTCGATAACAATCCCATTGGTGGACTCGTTTGCATGGCCTTCATGGGATTCGGATTGTCGGGATCGATGTACTATGCTGACCTCATCATCGCGGATATCATCGACGATGACGAGGTGAGGAGCGGCTGTCGCCGCGAAGGGGCGATCTACGGGGTCAACGGGCTCATCAACCGGTATTCGACCATCCTCGTGTTCGTCGTAATCGCCCTTGTCTTGACCGGTTTCGGCTGGGAAGAGTTCCTCCTCGATCCAAAGGAGTTCCAGATCGAAGGCCTCGTGATCGGTCTGAAGCTGCTGATGGTCGTTTTCCCCATCATCGCCACGGTAGGGATCATCGTCCTCCTCAAGCTATTCCCGATACACGGCGAGCGCTTGAGGCAAATTCAGGAACAAGTGAAGGCTATCCGCGACCGGAAGGCGTGCGAAAAGACTTGAACGACTTGAATGACATGGACGACTTGAATGATCAGCTCGCGACGGCCATCCTGGAAGGGGACTCGGAACGGGCGGTCTCGATTGCCAAGGAGATCGTCCAGCAGAAAAAGGACTTGAACGAGGCGATCATCAACGGGTTGCACGAGGGGATGCATCGCGTTGGCGAGCGCTACGACAAGCGGCAGTACTTCCTGCCCGAGATCATCGTGGCTGCCGATGCCCTTTACGATGCTCTCGCTGTTTTCAAGCCCCACCTGCAGCAGCGCGATCAGGAACCCAAGGCGACCGTCATCATCGGCGTCGTGCGGGGAGACATCCACGACATCGGCAAGAACGTCACGAGGATTTTCCTGGAAACGGCGGGCTACAAGGTCGTTGATTGCGGGCGGAACGTCCCCGCGGAGCAGTTCATCGAAGCGGTCAAGGAGCACCAGGCGCAAGTCCTTGCCCTGTCAACCCTCATGAGTCCCACGCTGGACAGCATCACGCGGGTCGTGGAGCTGCTCGAGCAGCACGGCCTCCGGGACGGCCTCCTCGTGATCATCGGGGGCGCCGCCACGAGCGAGGAGTTCGCCCGGAAGATCGGCGTCGAGTGCATCAAGGAGGGATACGCTGCGGTGACGTTCCTGGACGAGCGGTTCGCGAATCGAAAGGGGGCGCGTCCGTGATGGGGTTGCTCGAATACATCCCCCCCGAGATCTTCAACGGCCTTATGGGGGCACCCGGGGCGCCAGTGCCCGCGTTCCCCATCATCCTGGGCTACTCCATCAACGAGTATCACTACGCCACGGGTATCCCGGCACCGGAGATCATGCGGGAAGGGGAGAAAGTGGCAGCGGCGCAGATGCACGTTGCCCGCCAGTACCGGCTGCCGTTCGTCATCTCGATGGTGGACCTCAACGTCATCGGCGAGGCATTCGGCGCCCAGCTCACGTACATGCCCGACGTGATCCCCGTGCACGAGTTCCCGGCTATCCGGACCACAGAGGACATCGACAGGCTTGAACCGAGGGACCCACGCCGGCACGGCCGAATGCCCGAGGTCATCAAGGTGGCTCGCACTTTCAAGGCGCGATTCAACCAGCCCGGGGAGTTCTGTTTCGGCGGCTGCGAGGGCCCGATCACCGCCGCTGGATCGGTCTGGGGCGTGGAAAACCTCTTGCGGAACATGATCAAGGACCCGCCCCTCGTCCACAAGGTGCTTTCCGCGGTGACCGATACGATCATCGATTTCTGCAACGCACAGCTCGAAGCAGGCGTTGCTGCAATCGGGTTCGCGGATCCAACGGCCTCATCGACTTGTATCTCGCCCCAATTCTTCCACGAGTTCGCGATGCCTTACTTGAAGAAAATCACGCGGAAAGTGAACTCGCCGGGGTTTTTATTACACGTCTGCGGCGAGTCGCTCGGCATCACGCGAGACGTGTGCGACCTGGGAGCTTCGCGCGCCGCGAACCTCCTCCAAGCGAGCATCATTCGCCGGAGAGTCTTGTGGAACGAGCCCGCACGCGGCCGGCTACTCAAGTTCCTCGAACACTTGTCCATGGTGCCGAAAATCGAGATCTTCAGCGTCGACCGCGTAGATCTCGCTGCCGCGAAGCAAGTCGTGGGAAAGCGGTTCGTGATCCTCCTCGGCAACGTCTCGACATCGGTCTTGCGGTTCGGGACGGCCGATGACGTGGCGCGAGAAGCAGGCGCTTGCATCAAGGCCGCGGCCGCCGGCGGCAATTACATCCTCAGCTCGGGGTGCGACATCGCCCCTGGCACCCCGCCGGCGAACATCCATGCGCTGGTGCAAGCCGGGAGAGAAACGCGATTTCCCATCACTTGATCGTTCCTTTTTTCCTCGATCACGATAAAAATCCGCTTTTGGCGGATATCCGTGACCATTTTCTTAAAACTTCGCCCTACCACTAGTAACATTCGAGATGATCGAGGAATGCTTAAAAGGGGGCCCCTACGTTAGGCCGCGAGACGATTCCAGCTGCATCGGATACTCGAAGCCCGTCCATTCGTGCTGGTGCCCCACTATGTCGGACAATTCCATCGCGATCCCGTCTCCCCGCATCATCCACTCGGGGGAGCACCTCGGCCACGTGCATCTCATCGACCTCAACCTCTACGACTCGTCGCTGTTCGCGAACGCGTGCTTGCTGGACGCGGGCGGTGATCGCGTGCTGTTCGATGCCGGCACGTCGGCCACGACCGGCCAGATCGTGAACTACCTCCGGTACCATGGCCTCGACGACGGCAGGTATTTTATCGTCCCGTCGCACCACCACTTCGATCATTCCGGCGGCATTGCCTCGTTGATACACCATTTCAAGAAAAACAGCGTTCCCGTAATGGTCGTGACGACGCCAACGATGGCAGATTGCTTGGCCGACTTGCCGAGCCGCGTCGATGGCGCGCGCCGCCAGTTCCAGCAGATGGTCGGCAGCATCGAGGCGGTCTCGCGGCAAGACATGGTCGTTCTCGGCAACGGCGTGAAGTTCTTGCTCGCGGACAACTCGACCATCGAGCTCGTCCCGACCCCTGGCCACGCGCCAGACCACGTCTCGCCCGTCGTCCGCGATGGGAGTCACATCCGCTTGTGCTTCTTTGGCGAGGCTCTGGGCATTAACCTCCGCAACCGCTTGTCTCCCATCCCTTCCTCGACCGCACCGTGCTACGATTCCGAGGAATACAAGGCGAGCATCGCCAGGATCAAGGCGTTAAACGCGGAAGCGGGGATATTCAGCCACGTCGGCGGCGTCACGGGCGCGGAGAACGTGGCATCGTCGTGCGACCTCGCCCTCGAGAAGCTGGGCGAGGTGACCGACTTCATCGCGCGACTGCACGCGGGCGGCGTCACTTCCACCGCGGAAATGGTCGCCAGGTTGAAGGACTCGTACCGGGACTACATCGCCACGTGCGTGATGGACGATTCGGTCGTCAACAACCTCGCCTTCTTGCTGGTCTACGGGATCCTCAAGGACTTGCACTTGAAATGACGGGTCGCGTCGTTTCCTTTTCGATCGATTCCACCATTGTAACCGATGCGAAATGGCTATAAGCCCGTTTTTTCCGAGAATAGCTCGGACCAGTTATGAGCACGACGAGAACCCAGTTGGATCAAGAGCACTATTGCCAGGGCTGCGAATCACGCCTGGACAAGGGCTGGCACTACGGGTGCCCTTACTGCGGTTTCAACTACTGCTATGACTGCTTCGAGAAAATGATAACCGCCGAGATAGGCTGCCCGAATTGCCTTGGTCCAATATGGTTGTGACCGACCGGTCGCCAGGGCGCGAGCGGTACGCGTTCTCTTGCATAGCGCCAGCCTTGACTTAGATGCCCCGGTAGCCTTTCTTCTTGAGGACTCGCGGGAATCCAGTTCCCCAGGCCTTTAGTTCGATTGGTTGCACGGTAACCAGGGTTAATGACTCGGAATCGACGCTGTACGGGCCTTGTGCCAGCAATTTTCCCCCCGGGCCGATCGCGATCGAGTTGCCGATGCATTTCTTGCCTTTCCATGGCCCCGACGTGATCCAACCGATGTTGCTCACCCCGATGACGTAAAGGTCATATAACTTGGCGAGCGTGCCGTAAGCCTTCTTCCACGTCCCCCCGTAGGGATGGCGCTTGTTGTCGTGATCCGCGTCGACTGCCCACGCGCTGGGCGAAAGGATGATCCGCGCGCCCATCCGCGCGAGTGCGTGGCCGAGGACCAGCGAGGACGGGAAGTTGTCCGCGCAGATGTCGATGCCGATCTTGCCGAATCGCGAGTCCGCGACGCCCAAGCGATCGCCTTGGCTGTAGAGGTGGTGTGCGATGTCAAGCTCGTTGATCTTCCTATGCTTCAAGAGCAGCTTGCCTTGATCGTCGATCAAGACGGCGGAGTTATACGTTTTATCTCCATCGCGTTCCGTCAATCCCGCGACGACGTGGATGTGGTGCTCCCGTGCCCACGTGGCGAGCAAGTCGCTCCGTTCCCCAGGTATCGGCTTGGCGAGCCGCGCCGCGCCCTCGAATGTCCAGCCGAGATCCATGCATTCGGGGAGAACGACGATGTCCGCGCCTGCCGTGGCTGCCTCGGCGATCTTGCCTTTCGCGCGGTTCATGTTCGCATCGGCATTCCCGCCTTCGACGAGCAACTGCGCCATGCCCACCTTGACATACATTTTTTCCACCAATATCGAATACGACCGGCTTGCTTTCAAGGTGATCGCGCGCTTTTCCTCGTAGAAAGAAGCTTAAAATTCCATCTGAATGCCTCGATATCATGGCCGGGGAAATTGAAATCGGAGGTCTCGATGTCGACCGGATCGAGGGCCTTCAGCACGACGTGATCCAGCGTGATGATTTCAATGCTTCTTTCCAGGTAATCAGGTGGCAATTGCTGTGAAAAAACAAGGCCATTAGCCCACATGTCGATCTTGAAGCCATGAGGTATGGTACGCAGAATTCTTTCAAGAACAGCCTTATTATTTGCTGGAATCGTGAAATCGACATCGACGGTCGATGTTTTCAAGTCGAGAAGCGTCATGGCGGTGCCACCGGCGGCCACGATGGTGACGTGCTCCTCGAGCTCGCCGTCGAGCACCTTGAGAAAATCGATCAAGGATCCTTTGTCAAGTGGCATGGTAAGTCCCCAACGCGTGAATGATGCTTTCCTTGTCGGTAGTGGCAGTGGCAATGGCCTCATTTACGTCCAAAGCGGACAGCAGATCGATCGCTTTTTGCACTTGATCCATGGGCTTCACGTGCTGGAGGACCTTGAGAACCGAAAGCAAGTGTTCGGCCACGTTATATTTCCGGCTCAAGAACACCAACATGTTCACCTTAAACGTGTTTTTCGCACGAACGACCGCCGCAGCCTCCCGCTGCCTTGCACCCGCCTGGAGCAAAAGGGCAATCACGACGAGCTCGATGCACGCGTCCTTGCCCTTCTCGATCGTGGCGCCGAATTCCCGGTACCCGAACCGGTTGAGATTGTATGCCAGGTCTGGATCCGTGAGTTTTGCAGGGATTAGAATGGCAGGTGCGGTCTGGACCCGGTAATCGCGGGCAATACGACCGATC
>Ga0172366_10005025_pt1 | contig 10436 bp, 7 predicted proteins | sample LakKivSesite69cm_FD_114533 | JGI IMG/M metagenome (GOLD analysis project Ga0172366, IMG submission 114533) | Sediment microbial communities from Lake Kivu, Rwanda - Sediment site 69cm | ecosystem: Environmental > Aquatic > Freshwater > Lake > Sediment | place: Rwanda: Western Province, Lake Kivu...
GCGCCCCCCCTCATCCGCAACTCCTGGGGCGCTTCCTGGGGAGAGCACGGCTACGGCTGGCTTCCCTATGATTACGTCCTGCGCGGCCTAGCTGAAGACTTCTGGACTATCCTCAAAAAAGAGTGGGTCGATACAGGAGAGTTTGCGGAATGATATTTTGCCATATCGAGAAAATGCTTGCTGATGACGGAGGCTGGGAATTCTGGGTGCTCGACGGCGAGGTTGAAATCACATTACCCAAAAAAGCAGACCGCATCATGGTCAAATTCGGCTATAAGTGCACCTTCTCCGAAACCGCCCCGAGTACCCCCCTTCGACCGCCTCGACCACTGGTGGGAGAAATAATGATTTTTTGCTTATTGCCGACCAAGGGGTTTATGTACCATTTTATTGCTTTATTACGAGAAAAAAGAATAGGTAGATATTGACACTTTTATTAATACATAACCATAGGTGGCGAGGATAATTCGCAAACTTGTGATAAACATCATCACCGGTGTCCTAACAGGATTCCCAATGCGTTATCTGAGGCAATCAATTCGACCATCCAGACGATAAAGAAAATGGCCTGTGGTTTTAGCAACCGGGAACACTTTAAGATCGCCATTTACTTCCATCGCGGTGGCCTTGACCTTTATCCTCTTACCCACAAAAATGTCTGACAGGACAATATATTATTAATTGAGATGAAGGTAAAAAACAAAAATAAAAATATATTTCTTCACATATTATTGGCGCTTTATTCGGGATTACTACCATTTGATAATTTAATTTTTATTTCACCTTTGCAAGGAACTATTACAAAATATTTGATGATCCTTATATCAGCAATAATTATAAGCATGATTGCGGTAAAAAGGTATAAATTAAAATTACCTTCTTCTGCACAAATATGGATTCTGTTTGCTGTTTTCGTATCGATATCAGTGATTTGGTCTATTTCGCCCACATTAAGTATTAAATCAGGAGTTACCTTGGTAGGGCTTATTTTCACATTTATAATATTAACAATGTACCCATGGCAAAAGGATGAATTTATATTAATTGAAAAGGCAATTATATTAGGCGGCGTAACAGCAGGTGCCATTTCAATTTCTTTAGCTAAACTTGGTTATTATTATTTAGATTCAGTTAGAGCTACTATTTCATTCGGTGAAAGTAGCGCAGATCCAAATCACTTTGCTTCTAGCCTGGTACTTCCGCTTTGCTTTTCTATAAGCAAGCTTGTTTATAATAAGGTAAATGAAAAAGGAAAAATAAACTATATTATGTTTTTTATTTCCTCAGTTATTTTAATTGCGGCTATTATTATGTCAGGATCAAGAGGCGGGACAATTGGTGCGATTATTGCCACCTTAATTTTAATATTAAGAAGCGGGAAACCTTATAAGGTATTTGCAGCAGTTTTTATCATGATGATTTTGGCTTTTATCGTTCTGCAAGTATTTATGCCTCATTCGATAATAGAAAGGTTTAAAATTGACTACATAATAAATGCAAAGGCTGCAGGAAGAGTTGATTTGTGGAAGGTAGGAATATTAGCATTTTTAGAAAAGCCTCTTATTGGATGGGGATATAATTCCTTCCCTATTATAACAGCTGGAGAATTTCCAGAAAGTGAGTATCTCAGGGTAAGGTATGGTCAAGTTACTCATAATATTTATTTACAAATACTTTGTGAGCTAGGCTTGATTGGCTTTATCATATTTATTCTCGCCTTATATAAAACTATTAAATCTGCATTAATGTTATCTGATCTATATCCAATATATATGCCCATTTCATCTGCTTTAATGGGAGTTCTTGTTATAAGTTTAAGCTTGGGGACGCTTAATTATAAGTATTTTTGGTTAATAATATTTCTTTGTACAATAGACTTTTATAGTAGATAGCTAATGAATAAAAATATTTGAATTTGATTAGAAGCATTGATCCATCATAAACTCTGTTTTCGGGGTCAGCAATCTTAAGAAAGGAAGTTTTTTATTACGATAGCTCAGAGAGAATATATAGAATTATTAAATGATTTATTAACAGGATTTAAGGCGAAGGAAGATGCGCTGAAGTAGATGGTGGATTGGTTTGTGGATGGGCTGATCCGGGTGGAGCTTTTAGACATAGTGATGGATGATTATATGAAAAGACATATTTCTTATGCTTCCATACGAGCGAGCAGCAACCAGAGAAATTATTTAATAGTGAGTAAGGTCCTAACGCCAAAATCTTATCATTATTCCTAATGAAATATAAAGAAGAGATGACTAACGACTATTACAGTATAACGCAGGAGAAATCTAGGCTAGCATCAGGCAATTCACAGATCCCGGCTACTAACTGAACTATGAGAAGAGAAATATTTGACGTCTGAACTGCGAATAGATGTCGACATGACCCAAAAAATTGAATAAATTATCATCGTCGATCTAAAAGTGAAAATAAGAGATATATTTTTAACTGCTATTTCTATCCGCGGGTGATGTTTTTTTCGTCGGATAAGAATATATTTTGTTAGTATTCAAATATTAAAAGCGTTTAACGCTGGTGCTTCATGAGTAAGACTGTACAAATATTAACATTAATTGGAACTGCCTTTCATAACAATTATGGGCAATGTCTTCAGGCATATGCATTACAATATATTCTTGAAAAGTTTGGATGTACAGTTGAAATAATTAACTTTGTACCAAGCGATATAATAGGGTTGCCCAAAAATAGGCTAAAGAAAGCTTTCCGGTTAATAAAAGAATTAAAAATTGGCCAACTCATTGATGGGATATTTAATTTAGCCTTTGGAACCAGCGATATTTCAAAAAAGAAAGAAAATAGTTTCGAATCATTTGTAAGATCACATTTGAAATTATCAAAAAATATTTTCTATAATATCGATCAACTAAGCTGTAATCTAAAGCCAGCAGAATACATAATTGTTGGGTCTGATCAGGTTTGGTATCCATGGACAATTGATCTACTAAAGATTTATTTGCTTGGGTTTAGGTCTAAACCTAAAAAAATATCTTATGCAGCGAGTATTGGGACGAATCTTTCAGATAAATATAAGGAACTTTTTAGAGACTATTTAACAACTTTTGATTTTATTTCTGTAAGAGAAAAAACAAGCATGGATGAGTTATCATTATTAACTAATAAGAAAATAGAAATTGCTCTAGATCCGACGTTATTGCTTAATTGCAATGAATGGAAAAAAATAGAGGCTGAACCTGAATTCCCGATAAAAGACAACTATACTTTAGTTTATGATCTGGTCCGATCAGACGAAATTCTTGAATCGGCTGATAAAATAGCAAGAAAACTTGGAATGCCTTTAGTTTGTTATAGCCATTTAACATTTAGAAAAAAAATCAAATATAGATCATTGATGCGTTCTATATGCGAGTATGGTCCGAGGGAATTTTTATGGTTCATATCTAATTCTAATTATGTGATAACCTCATCTTTTCATGGCGTTGCTTTTTCAATTCTATATAAAAAACCTTTTATAGCTATTAACCCATTTGGAGGTAAGTATGGTTTGCCGGTAGACAAGAGTATGAGAATAAAGGACTTATTAAGGATGCTTGAATTAGATAATAGATTTTTAGATGATCCAAGAGAATTGAAATGCAGAGCATTTTATGAATCTATTAATTGGCAGAATGTAGAAGACAAGCTATTAATTGAACGAGAAAAATCGATAAATTATTTAAAAAGGTCGTTAAGCTTAATATAGCTAAAATAAAAAATATAATAAGAGAAACCATGGAAGCTGCAATAAAGATTGTAGGTTATGAACGCTGTATAGGATGCTCAGCTTGTGTTGATTCTTGTCCACAAGGAGCATTAGAGATAAATATTTCTAATGTAGGATTCTATATTCCAAAGGTCGCAGATAATTGCGTTAATTGTGGCGTTTGTCAGAAATATTGTCCGATTATAAATATTAAAAAGCTTGAAACAACTTATCCGCTTGCTGGATATGCTGCTTGGAATAAAGATGAAATAATAAGAATATCAAGTTCTTCCGGTGGTGTATTTTTCGAATTGGCCAAGAATATATTGGAAGACAATGGGATAGTCTATGGAGTAATATGGGATGATAAATATCTACCTCGGCATGTAAAAGTAATGAGCGAAGAACAGCTGTGGCAAGTTATGGGCTCAAAATATGTGCAAAGCAATTTGGAAGGTGTTTATAAGCAAATAATTCAAGATACTCAAAATTATAGAAGAATATTGTTCAGCGGAACTCCATGCCAAATTGCAGCAGTTAGATTATTTGCGAAAAACCATTATATTGAGAATATAATAACTGTTGATCTTATTTGCTTTGGTGTAAGTTCTCTTAAGATTTATAAAATGTACTTAGACGATATCTCAGGTACAAAGAGAATAAGTTCGATTAACATGAGAAACAAAAAATACGGTTGGTCCAATTCTTCAATTAAAATTGAATTTAATAATGGATCATCTTATGAATCAGTTACTAAAAAAGATTGGTTTTTTAGGATTTATTTGTCTAAATACGCTCATATGCTTCGTTGTTATAATTGCCCATTTGCGAGATTGCCGCGGTTGGCAGATATAACCATAGGAGATTTCTGGGGAATAGACAAAAAGCTAAGCGATGAAAGAGGAGTATCTGCAATCATTATAAATACTGAGAACGGTTTAGATTTAATAAAAAGATCTAGGAATCTTTTCCTTGTGCCAAGTACGGTTGATAATATCGCAGCCGGAAACCCAAGAGTGGTAAATGGCTTCAGTATTATTCCGAAAGTTAGAAATAAAATTCTTAAAAACGATATTAAGGACTTTAAAAGTGTAAAGTGGCTTATAAAAATGTATAAATATCAAGCATTGCCAAGAAGATTAATTAACAAGATGATAAGAATAGGAAATAAGCTAAAAAAAATAATACTTATAAGATAATTTGAATTGGTGTGGACTTGCAATCATGGAAGGATTTTGCTAATACAAAATATGAAATATATTTCAAAGGGAAGAACCATTAAAAACTATTCTATTGAGGACGGTTAAGCAAAAAAGTTTTTTATTACAATAGCTCAGAGAAAATATATATAATCAATAAATGATTTATTAACGGGATATCGGGGAAAGGAAGATGTGCTCAAGTAGAGGCTGGATTGTTTTGTGGATTAGCTGATGAGGGTGGAGATTTTAGATATAGCGGTAGTTGATTATATAAAAAGACGGATTTCTTCTAAATCTATTATCGAAAGCAGCAACTAAAGAAACCTTCTAGTATCAAATGCGGTTCATGCTCCCAAAACATTATACATATTCCTATAATTAGATATAAAGAGGACGCAAATGATGATTATTCCAATACAAAGCTTGAGAAAATCAGGCCAGCAATAAAATGTTCACAGAACAGGGCTTCTATATGAAGCAAAAATAGAATAATTAGATAATCCAATTATCTAAATATTTAAATTAGACCCAAATATTATTGTTGTGTGCTAATTAATTTAATGAGTTATTACAATGAGAAAATTGCCAAAAATTAGTGTAATCGTTCCAACATATAATAGAAAAGAGGAATTAAATCGGCTATTGTTATCAATGAAAAAGCAGAGTTATCAGCCCGGCCAGATCATCATTGTAGACGCCTCTGAATTGGAAGGTTGTATTCAATTAGAACGTTGCAATTTGATAAAATCAAAAAAAGGCGCAGTAACCCAAAGAAATATTGGATTAAGGCATGCCCAAGAAGAAATAGTATTATTTCTAGATGATGATGCTGTCCTCACTCCATGCTGTCTTGAACTTATAGCAAGGGAATTTGAAGCGGATATAAGTAACGAAATTGGGGCTATAACGGGTCGGATTATCACATATAATAATATTAAGAAAAAATCTCTTAGCTTAGCCCGCGCTTTTGGCTTAGGAGAATCAAGGGGTGATGGAAGCCTCAAATTGTCTGGATTCCCGAGTCTGGCATGTGGAGAAAATGATAAGGAAGTTGATGTATTATGCGGCGGGATTATGGCATTTAGAAGAAGTGTAATAGAAAAGCTTGGCGGCTTTGATGAAAAATTAGAAAAAATTAGCAGATATTCGTATATGGAAGATCAAGATATTGCTATAAGGATAAAAAAAGCTGGTTTTAAAATAAAATACATTGCAAATGTAAGAATATATCATTTTCCATCGACACGGGGTCGGGATAGTTCTTTCAAGGTAGAAGCTACAAAGGTTTTTAATTCAAGATACATATTGCGAAAGCATTTTAAGTGGAATATTCTTCGCGAAATTGCATGGCTATGGGCTATTTTTGGAATGATTATAGGACAGATAATTTCTCTTAATTTCAAAGGTTTATCGGGCCTTTTTTCAGGATTAGTTAAGGTTATCGCACCAGAAATAAAATGCGAATTTTCTTTTAAGGATCTAAAGGGTTAATATATTAAATATGATAAAAAAAATAAGAATAATGCATATATTACCCGCCTTAGGTCCAGGTGGAGCTGAAAAGCTGGTTGTTGAATTAATTAAAGCATTAGATAGACAAGTGTTTGAGTCAACTATAGTTAGCCTTTATCCTGAAGCTGGTTATAAGTTAGAAAAAGACTTAAAAGATAATAAGCATTGCGTTTACTATTTAAATAAGCATCTTGGTCTGGATCCAAGCATAATAACAAAAATATATAGATTAATTAATACCTATGATCCTCATGTTGTGCATACTCATCTATATGTATTACGCTATGCTCTATTACCTGTTATTTTATGTCACGTTCCCGCTTGTGTCCATACGGTTCACAACATAGCCCAAAAAGAAGTGGACAGAATAGGAAAAATTGTGCATTGGATTGCTTTTCGGTATGGCAGGGTCATTCCCGTTTCTATTTCTCAGGAGGTCAAGAATAGCGTTAGATCTATTTACGGTCAGAATATCTACACACCTGTTATCTATAACGGGATTTATACTGAACATTTCATTAAAATTGATACACATAAGATTCCAAGAATGAGAAACGATCTTGTCTTGCTTCATATAGGTAGGTTTGCACCCCAAAAGAACCACGCATTGCTTATAGAAGCGTTTTCGTTAGCCGTTAAAGAATTTCCAAAATTGCAGCTCTGGCTTGTTGGAGATGGCCCATTAAAGGATTCGATTAGAAGCCTTGTAAATAGGAAAAAATTAGAAGAAAAAATTTATTTTCTCGGTATACGAAGTGATGTGCCTGAGCTTATGTCTCAGGCAGATTCGTTTATTCTTTCATCAAATTGGGAAGGGGTACCATTGTCTGTTCTTGAGGCTTTGGCGGCTGGAGTCCCGGTAATTTGCACTGCGGTAGGGGGGGTGCGTGAATTGATAGATGATGGTGTCGAAGGGATACTGGTCCCTCCTAATAATCCTATGGCCCTATCTAAGGGAATTCTGTTCTTAGCTAAAGATTTATGTCTGCGCCAACGCATGGGAAGAGCAGGACGGAAGAAGGCTATAGAAAGGTTTGACATTTCTAGAACTGCAATCGAATATGAATCTCTATATATAAGGATTTTGGATAAGCAAGGTTTAATTTAAGAAGTTTTGCTTAATATAATAAGGTGTCAATTATTTAGGCAAATGTATTAGCGGTCGGTAATTCTTACTATCATTATAAGGTGGTGGCCGTTTATCTGTTCTGAAGATTGGCTGGATGTTTCAATGATATCATATAGTTATTAATTAGATGGCGCATACATGAAAAGCTAAGAATCATGATAAAGCTTCGGCTAATAATGGTAAGATTATTTTGGCTAAAAAGCCCTCTGGTCTAATTATTAGATCGCCCAATGCTGGGCCCACATTTATCATGCTTTGTGAAAAGCTTTTAGAAAAACAATATGAATAGCATAGTGGCTGTTTAGCCAATGGCAGGTTTTTCAGCAGTCTAGCTTTACGCCGTATTAACCTGAGGAGAATGCGTATCGGCCTTGGTAAGGACATTAAATTTGACAAAGAAAAGGGCTAACAGTAATTTACGATGAGGAAATTTTAGTTTTTTATGAAAAGCTCGGAATTTCGCGTTTATCCATATTAAGAGTGGGGTTATTGCACTCTTTGGAATATATGGTTATTGGATAGCGTTAATAGTTAAAATATTGGTAGACAATTTCATTCTATCGTCGTAATCGTTGAAGCCAAACATCTGTAATTATTACTCGAGCTATAGGGACTTTTACAAAATAAAAAATTGTATAAGCGGCCCTTTATATCATGTGTTACGCATTGACTAGCTAAATTCGGACGAAATGATTGATTCAGACCTCCTTCTTCTGTGAATAAGAGATAAGTGTATTATGCCGAATAAAAACTCTTTGAATTTTATAAAGTCTCTTATAATCAGGGCAATCTAAATACTTAAAATACCACATGAGATTTGTGATAAAAAAATGAAAATCGCTTATATAACAGCAAAAGCACCTTATGGAAAAGGAGAAGCTTTTATTATAGAAGAAATGCTCATGGTCAGCGAACTCGGTGAAGACCTGCTAATAATACCGAGAAATCCCCCATTAGAATTATTTCATAAGAAAGGCCGTCAGCTAATAAATCGAATAATATGGCTTCCGTTGTTTGATAAGCGATTCATAATTTATTTTCTAAAAAAGCTGCTTTCTAATTTACAATTGTGGAGAGTGATAGGAGATATCTTTCGTTATTCGAGGAATCCGAAAATCTTATTAAAGAACGTTGCGATTCTTCCTAAAGCTGTATTCCTCACCAAGGTTATGCGAGAGAAAAAAATAGAGCACATTCATGCACATTGGGGCTCAACAACAGCTACAATTGCTTATGTTATTTCTAAACTTAAAGGTATACCTTGGAGTTTTACTCTTCATCGTTGGGATATAAGAGAGGATAATATGTTAAAAGAAAAAGTAAAATCGGCGAAATTTTGCAGAATTATTTCCGAACATGGGAAAAACGAATTATTAGGAGTAATCGGCAGAGATTTTGAAAAGAAAATAGAAGTGATTAATATGGGGATAGAAGTACCTGGAGAAATTCTAGAACTACAAAAAAATAAAGATTTCTTTACAATAATTACTCCTGCAAACTTTGTGGAAAAAAAAGGACATAAGTATCTAACTGAAGCCTGCGAAATTTTAATCAACAGGGGATTTAGATACTTTCAATGTGTTTTTTATGGAGAAGGTCCGTTAAGAAGGGAAATAGAAAGTATTATTAGAGGGAAAGATTTAACTGAGTATATCAAATTACCGGGAGCTATACCGCATGAGAAACTTCTTCACATGTATAAAAATAGAGAAGTAGATATAGTAGTCTTACCAAGTATTAATACAAGTAGTGGCGAATGCGAAGGAATCCCGGTAGCTTTAATGGAGGCAATGGCTTATAGTATTCCTGTTATCTCCACGAATACTGGAGGTATCCCCGAATTAATTGGAGATGGTAGCGGTATAATGATAGAAGAAAAGGACTCTTTAGCTCTAGCAGATGCTATAGAAAGACTAATAGAAGATGAGGCTTTTAGAGAAGAGCTTGGTAGGAAAGGAAGATTAAAAGTGATGGAAGATTTTTATTTAGATTATATTGCTAAGGATTTGATCAAACTATTTGAGGAGGAGAATTCTGAACTATGAAATATTTTAATTGGAGTTTTAAATGAACATCTTGCTTATCAATCATTACGCAGGATCTCCTAAACATGGAATGGAATACCGTCCTTATTATTTAACAAAGGAATGGGTAAGACATGGACATAGGGTAATTATTGTTGCCTCTTCTTATTCTCATCTAAGAAGTAGAAACCCTAATGTAGATAAGAGTCTAGTAGAAGAAGAGATAGATGGAATTAAATATATCTGGTTGAAGACAATTGAATATAAAGGAAATGATTTAAAAAGAGTCCTCAATATCTTGAATTTTATATTTCAATTATTTCGCTACTCAAAATATCTAATAAAAAGATATAAGCCTAATGTAATAATTGCTTCTTCAACCTATCCTCTAGATATCTTTCCTGCTTATTTAATAAGTAAGAGAACAAAAGCAAAACTTGTTTTCGAAGTACATGATCTTTGGCCTTTAACCCCTATAGAACTTGGGGGATATTCAAAATATCATCCCTTTATTATAATGATGCAATTAGCTGAAAATTTTGCATATAGAAAATCAGATTGTGTGGTTTCCTTGGTACCCAAGGCATTTGAATATATGAGAGAACATGGATTAGTTGCTCATAAGTTTAACCATATACCAAATGGGGTAAGTATAGAAGAATGGGAAGAAAGTAATAAAGAGATCCCAGAGGAACATAAAAAGTTAATTGAAATGTTAAAGGCGGAGGGAAAATTTATAGTAGGATATGCAGGTGCACATGGATTGGCTAATGCCCTGGATATTTTAATAGATAGTGCTCAGTTATTAAGAAATGAACCAATAGCAATAGTTTTAGTAGGCA